>Ga0080013_1000244_pt1 | contig 77300 bp, 68 predicted proteins | sample ETNvirenome_6_85_FD_69236 | JGI IMG/M metagenome (GOLD analysis project Ga0080013, IMG submission 69236) | Marine viral communities from the Pacific Ocean - ETNP_6_85 (SPADES assembly) (version 2) | ecosystem: Environmental > Aquatic > Marine > Oceanic | place: Pacific Ocean | collected 2013-06-19
GGAGTGATTTTGAAAAAGAATTTTTGAGTCATGATGATCTTTTCGAAGCTTTGTCATTAGGCGTTATATTTCAAGGTATATCAAATGAAAAAGCTGGAAAAAATTCAGATGCCATTGAACTGATGAATATAATTGATAATCAGAAGAAAAATGTCAGAATAGGAAAAGATGGTGTTACTTATAAGCAAGCTTTAGAAACTTCTGATGATAAAAAAGACACACCTGAAGATAAAGAAAGATCTGCTAAAAATAAACGTATTATTGATTCTGTTTATGATGAGATTATAAGATCAGCTGATAATTTAGATACTAGAAGTCAACAAGAACTAGATGCTGAAAGAGAGAAAGCTAAACAAGTAGGCGCGATGGATCTGAGTAAAGACGGATTGGCTAACAAACATCCTTTATTTAAAAGAGCTTGGACTCTTTTTTCTGCAAGGAAAATATCCAAAAAGTCAATGTCAGGAAATAATTTTAGATTATTCACAACAGATATTAAACTAGCTAGCAGAAAATTTGCTGGTGGAGAAGGTGAAAATGAACACGATAGACTAGCGGGTATTATGGATAGACTCTCTAGACTACCTGACGTACCTCAGAGATTAAGATACGGACGTGACGAAACAAGAACAGTAGGTGCAGGTGATGTAATAAGAGCAACTGAAGATTTTGAGAAAATATTTAATAATATTAAATTTAACAATTCTGATCATCGTTTTGAGGCAGGTTACATTAAAGCTAAAATGGGACCAGAAGGTGAAAAATTCCTAGACGTAATCGCAACGCTTTTAAATAATTCTAAATTCTTAAAAAAGAGATCGGGTCAACCACCAAAAGAAATTATTATTAAATATGACTATGATAATACAGGAAAATTAATTAGACATACATTGAATTATTCACCTATTGAGTTGCAAAAATTAGTAGGACGTAGAAATTTACAAACTATTAACAGTGCCTTAATAGATAGTTACAAAACATTTCAAGAGACCGGCGTCGGTGGTGTATTATCAACTTTAGAAGATATATATAATAAAGCAGGAGGAGCATTAACAGCAGATAGTTTTACTTTAACACTACCTGTTGCCAAGTATGTTTCAGTCAAGCAAAGACAAGAACAATTAGGTGAAAATAAAATTGTTACGGAACTCAAGAAAATAATTAGAAAATTAAAGTAATAAATTTTCTCTTTTATAACTTTCGTAAATTCTCTTTCTTTCAGGTGATGACTTAGCATAAAGCTTTAGGAGCTCACCAGCTCTCGCATTTGCTTGGTCCTCATGAAAACCACCCGCATCCTGAATATGACCTACCAATAATCCCATTTCGTCTTGCATCATATGAGTCATTTCATGTGCAATACTTCTCATTATATCAGGAAGTGCACGATCTTTACCGTAAACCCTACAAATATTATTTCCGACTTCATAGAGGGCTGTGGTTGTTATTCCGTGCTTTGGTCTATCCTTTACTACATAAACATCAAAATCGTTTGCTATCGGCAATCTACCAGCACAAAAAACACAAAATTCGCTAAGGTAGTTTAATTTAGATCGATCGATATTAAGCGACTTATCAACAAATAATTTCATTATTCTTCTTCTTTCTTTTTTTGAATTAATTCTGAAGCTCTTTCGGGCGTCATTGTTACTTCATATTTTTTACCTTTATAAAGAAAATCTTTCTTTCCTGCAATTGCTGCAGAAGCTGCAGCCATTTGAAATTCTTCCTCATTTTCATTTAAATATTGAAGACTGTTAATTTGGCGAATAAAATTTTTAATATCAGATCTTTTCATATTCCTTCCTCTATAAATTTTTTAATACTATCAGGTTTTGCACCTATAGCATAATTGTTAAATCCCATAGCTGCACGAGATATTATACTAATTATCTCTCCATTTTCGTTAATGACTGCACTTCCTGAGCTTCCATAAGTTGCGGGTATTGTGAATGCGCATTCATGATCATCACAACCACTGATATATCCAGTATAGTGTTGTCGAAATTCAGCTTCATATGACCATAAAGGTGCTGATATTGTATATACTTTTTCTCCTATTTCCGGATCCGACTTTGACACTTTTATGTTCTTTGCATATTTTGAATACTTCGATTTAAATTTGACTATGCAAAGATCATTATGAGGATCCATGACATAACTAGATATTCTATATTCTTTTCCCATAAAGGTAACATAAAGTCCAACTATCGGCATATTATCAAATAATATATCTGTTGAATCATAAAGATCAGATTTTGTTTCTGACATGCACCAGTGTGCAGCTGTCAAAGCATACAATTGATGAGTTTTATTTTCGACCTTAAATATGTAACCTGATGCTGCGCTAACCGGTATCATGTTTTCCAGACAGTCATTATAATTATGACTATCTATGTAACATATTTCATTAAAGTCATTATTGTTTTTAGACAAAACATATTTTGATAAAAATACAAAATTTTGATTGTGCAATTTTTTATTAACATTATTTTTTAATTTATTATTCAAATATTCAACTGTGATATCACTTTTACTTTTACTTTTATATTGATTTAAACTACAACAACTAATCTGTACAAAACATAAAAAACTTAACATAAATCCTGTAGTAATTTTTTTAAACATAGCTATCCCCCATATAAATAGATATATTCTTAATTAATTAATTTTCTATATTCACCTACCTTTATTGTTGAATGGGATTAAATTATAGAAGAAGACTTATAAAGTATAATATTAATATTTTAATTTTACAATATTTGTAAATTATATAATTGATAACATATTATTCTTTACTATAATACTTTATTTAACTTTATCTATTATAGAGTATAATTATAATAGAGGATGTATATACTATGTCAATATTTAAAAAGCATAAATCTTCAGCTGATAGATCAGCAACTGATAGAAGAAGACACAAAGATAAGATTGAAAGAGCCATCAAAGATGGAATTCATGATATTGTTGCTGAAGAAAGCATTATAGGGCAAGATGGTAAGAAAAGAATTAAAATCCCTGTTAGAGGTATTAAAGAATATCAGTTTATTTATGGAAAAAATAATCCTCGGGTGGGATCAGGTCAAGGCAAAGATGTTAAAAAAGGACAGCAAATAGGAAAAAACCCAGCAAAAAAAAGACGTAAAGGTAATGGGAATCCTGATAAACCTGGAAACTCTGCCGGTGAAGAATTTTATGAAGTAGATATATCTTTAGATGAATTAGCAAAATATCTTTTTGATGATCTTAACTTACCTGATTTGGAAAAGAAAAGCTTTCCTAACATATTTTCAAACAAAATAAAAAGAAAAGGTTACAGAAAAGAAGGGATTAGACCTAGGCTTTCTAAGAAAGAAACAATTAAAAGAAAAATAAGGCGCAAAAAAGCTTCAATAAAAGCAGGATCATATGATCCGGAAAGTGGTGAAAGATTTACTTTTCATAAAGATGATTTGAAGTATAAGCATATTGAAACAATTAAAAAGAATGTAACAAATGCAGTAATATTTTTTATAATGGATACATCAGGTTCGATGACCAAGGGAAAGAAATTTAAAGCACGATCATTTTTCTTTTTATTATATCAATTCATAAGATATCGCTATGACAAGACAGAAATTGTTTTTATTTCCCATACAACTGAAGCTAAAGAAACTAACGAGGACGATTTTTTTGGAAGAGGATCTAGTGGAGGTACATATATAAGTTCTGGATTAGAAAAAGCTATTGAAATTATGGATCACAGGTATCCACCTACTAGTTGGAATTTATATACATTTCACTGTTCAGATGGAGATAACTGGATTGAAGATAACGAAAAAGCACTTGAATTAAGTAAAAAGTTAACAGAGGTGTGTCAACTATATAGTTTTATAGAAATAACTGAAGGAGGTAAAAAAGGATCTGCTGGGTGGGGTGAGGCTATGTCTAAAGTCTACAAACCTCTTGTTTGCAAAAATTTTAAAATAGCAGAAATTAACTCAAAAGAAGACGTTTGGTTAGAATTTAAAAAATTATTTGGAAGTAGTGATGAATAAAAAATACACAGAACATTGGAATTTTGATGAGCTTAAAGAATGGGATGAGATAATTTGCAAAAAAGCAAAAGAATTTGGCCTAAATTGGCGCCCAATCAACTATGAAGTATGTGACTATTTTGAAATGATTGGTCACATGTCTTATCACGGCATGCCGTCACATTATAATCACTGGAGCTATGGTAAGTCATTTGAAGTAACACAACAACAATACAATATGGGAATGCAAGGTCTACCTTATGAGTTGATAATAAATAGCAATCCGTCAATTGCATATCTTATGAGGGAAAATCCTCTTTATCTTCAAATTTTAATTATGGCACATTGTATTGGTCATAGTGATTTTTTTAAGAATAATAGGTCTTTCAGGAATACCTCACCAGAAAATATTGTATCAAAAATGAGAAATGCTAAACGAAGAATATATGAATATTCTGAAAATCCAATGATTGGACATGTCAAAGTTGAAAATTTTCTAGATGCATTGCATACCATACGTTTTCAAACAGAACGATACGAGATGCCTAGATTGAGCCCTAAAAACAAACAAGATAATTTTATTGAAAAATTAAATAATAGCATCCTCATACAAGAAAAACGTGAAAAATATATCGACATGATAAGAAAGAAGTCTTTCATAGGTACTGATAGAGATCTTTTAGGATTCTTGCTTGATTATGGTACATATGAAGACTGGCAATTAGATTTAATTAATATTGTAAGGGAGGAATCTCATTATTTCATACCCCAGATTAAAACAAAAATTCTTAATGAAGGCTGGGCTTCTTTTTGGCACTACAAACTCTTACATGAACTAGAAGTGCCACAAAAATTTCATATACCGTTTCTTAAAATGCATAATGCTGTGGTTAGACCACATATTGGTGGCGTTAATCCATATCATTTAGGGTTTTATATATTTCAAAAAATAGAAAAGGAAAAAGGTTTAGATGAGTGCTTTTTCATAAGAGAAGTACACGACGATGAGTCAGCTTTAAGAATGTATTTAGAAGAAGAAGACATGTATGAACTAAACTTTTTTGAATTCCAAAAGAATGATAAAGATAATGTAACACGTGTAACTGAAGTTTCTGACAAAGAAGGCTGGAAAGACGTAAAAAAACAACTAATTAAAACAACTGGAATTAATTCAATACCACTCATATATGTTAGTGATTTTGATAAGAAAAACAAGACATTAGAGCTTAAACACGAGCATGATGGTAGGGACTTAGAATTAAATTATGCAGAACAGGTAATCAAAAGTATTAAACATATTTGGGACGGCGAAGTAAAACTGTTTACGATCGTCGAAGAAGAGATGTGGGAAATTTAAAAACATAGGAGCAACAATGAACAAAAGTTTTCTAGATTTGATCAAACATCAAAGATCAGAAAGTAAAATACCGAAATTTAAAGGGACTTTTTTAGAATATCTAGAAGTCTTAAGTGAAAATAAAAATATTGTTATGCTAGCACATAAAAGGCTTCATAATATAATAGAACAACAAGGGATAAATACAGTTGATGTAGGTGATGAGGATTACAGAAACTACTTCAATGGTGAAAAAATAAAAAGATACGATTATTTTAAAAAAGAATTCTTTGGGATGGAATCAGTGATTCATAACCTCATGAGATTTTTAAAATCTGCTGCGCTTAAAGGAGAAGAGAGCCGACAGGTTCTTCTTTTAATGGGTCCGGTAGGGGCTGGTAAATCAGCTTTAGTTGAACATGTAAAAAGCTCTCTTGAGATGACAGAAAGAATATATCATCTTAAAGGTTGCCCTATCAGGGAAGAACCACTACATCTTGTACCCAGAAGTCTTAGGCCCCAATTTGAGGAAATGCTAGGGATACATATCGAAGGTGACTTATGTCCAATTTGTCGACATAGACTCATGGATGAGTTCAATGGTGAATACGAAAAATTTCCTGTGACACAGTCTTCGTTCTCTCAAAGAGGAAGAAGGGGTGTAGCTGTGGTACCGCCTATGGATGCAAATAGTCAAGATGTTTCAGTGCTTATAGGTACAGAAGATATTAGCAAGTTAGATCTCTATCCTGAAGATGACCCAAGAGTTTTGTCACTTAACGGTGCATTTAACGTAGGTAATCGAGGAATAGTAGAATTTGTTGAAGTATTTAAAAATGAAATTGAATTTCTACACACAATGTTGACTGCAACGCAGGAAAAACGTGTACCATCGCCAGGTAAGAACGATATGCTCTATTTTGATGGGGTTATATTATCCCATTGCAATGAATCAGAGTGGAACAGATTTAAAGCAGAACACACTAATGAGGCTATTTTAGATAGGGTCTTAAAGATAGAAGTACCTTATGTTCTAGAATTAGATCAGGAGATGAAAATTTATCAAAAAATGATTAATCGTTCTGATTTTAAGTCGGCTCATATTGCTCCGCATACTATAAAAATTGCTTCTATGTTTAGTATAATGAGCCGCCTTAAACCTTCTGCAAAGTGTGATCTATTAACAAAACTCAAGATATACAACGGTGAAAGTGTAATAGAAAAAGGTCGCGTTAAAAACATAGACATTAAAGATCTTCGTGAAGAAGCAAGAAGAGAAGGGATGGAAGGTATATCAACAAGATTTATCATGAAATCTCTAGATAGGGCTCTGTCAGACTCAGATAAGAATATGATTACTCCAATCAATGCAATTGATAGTTTGGTTAAACAAGTCAAAGAACAGATTATTGATGATAATACTAGAGAACATTATCTAGAAATACTACAAGATATTATTAGAGAAGAGTATTTGAGAATATTAGAAACAGAGATAGCAAAAGCATTTGTTGCTGCTTATGAAGAACAGGCACAATCGCTATTTGATTCTTATCTAGACAATGCTGAGTCATATACAACTAGATCAAAAGTTAAGAATAAGATTACTAGAGAAGAGCGGGATCCGGATGAAAAGTTTATGAGTTCTATTGAGGAAATGATTGGTGTAGTAGGAAGCGCAAAAGACGGATTTAGAAATGATGTTACTGCTTATATGTTTGCAAAACTAAGAAAGCAAGAGACAGTTGATTATCGCTCTTATGGGCCCCTTAAAGAAGCTATTGAGCAATATTTAATAACATCAGTTAAGGATATATCTCGAATTGTTACTAAGTCTAAATCTAGAGATGACAAGCAAAAAAGAAAGTATTCTAATATGATTGAAACACTTATTGAAGAATACAACTATAACGAGGATAGCGCTGAAGAGATATTAACTTATGCTGCGAATAATCTCTGGAGAGATTCGTAGGAATGATATTTGTCAACAAGTACAATGAAGCTGAATCGAAAAATAGTTTAATTAAAAATATAATCAAATATAAAAAAAATTTAGCAAACAATTCTGTCCTTTATGACAAAAATACTTCAATTTGCAAAAACTCTTTTAATTTTATTAACATGCACTTTAGTAAGGAAAGTAGACAAATTAAAAACTTGATAGATAGTCAAGTAATAGATTTAGAAAGGTATTCTGAGGGGTTAGGTGAAGAACTATTAGATATATTGATTGACTATGTAACAGTAGACTCAGGAAACATCTTTAAATATAATGATAAATCTGCCAAGAATGTTTTAAAAAAATATATTGGGACTTTTAGTAAAGAAATTGTTTTAGCTAGTAAAGAAGACATAAAAAATTATATTGATAAAATAGAATCAGTGAATGTAAAAGAAGTGATGTCTAACATTGTTAATAAATGTGATATTGAAGATCAAATATATGTAGAAAGTCATAACAGCGTCAATACTATAATTAAGAGATCTAATAATTTATTTTTTGATATTGAATTTGATATAGACTTTTTGGGTTCTCTAACAAAGTGGGGTGCAAAGGATTATAAGTATATTGTTATCGATGGTTTCATAGACAGGGTCAGTGAAATTCATCACTTGCTTCATAAGGCATCTGAGGATAAAGAGCCGTATGTAATCTTTTGCAAAGGTATGCATGAAGAAGTTAAAAAAACAATAATACAGAACAATATCAGAAAAACTATTAATGTCATGCCCGTATCGTTCAGTACAAATGAAGAAAGTATCAATATTCTTAATGATATTGCCAGTTGTCATAATGGCAATATTGTTTCTTCAATTAAGGGAGACGTTATATCAGTTGAAGTTAGAAGAGATCTACCAACAGGCAGAAAAATATCGATAAACAGGAATGGATTCTATATAGAATGTATTGATCAAAAAAGAAAAAATAGGCAACTAAATTATTTAAATAAAAGAATCAAAAATTCAAGTCTAGATGATCCCAATAGGGAATATTTGAAAATTAGATCTAAAAACTTAAATTCCAAAAAAGTAATGATATATTTGGGCACAAATATGAGCAAAAAAGAAAGAATTAACCTTGATGGTCATTTAAGAAAAATAAATCTCATGAGATCAGGTATTACTTATAAAAATAACAAGATATACACAAAAAATGAAATTGTTATAATATTAAAGCAAGCTAGAAGCTTTCTTAAGACTATTTCTAGTTTAAGTAACATTATAATCTTGGAGAGGAAGAATGAGTAAAAGTGCACAAAAAATAACAGAAGCTAAGATAACTATATCAGTTGCTAACTTAGTAAGCTTTATAAAAGATCAGGCAAAGAACAGCTTGGTTGAAGAAAGTCGTGATATGAATTTAAGCAGGGAAGATCTAATAAGAATATCAAATATTATTGAAAACTCTATTACAAAATCAATGATTAATGGAATGCAAAGTGTTGTTGATAGCATTAAAGAATGAAAGGCATAAAACACTTAATAGAGTGTCATTGTACATTAAAGATATATGTAGGAAAGAAAAATCACTTATATCATAAGTTTCCTGTATATTCAAAAATTGATAAAACAGGCAGGATGATTGAAAAATTAGCACAATGTAATAACTGTAACACAATTCATAGAATATATGACTATTGTAAATCAGATATACTTAAGTCAGGAAAAGATAAAAACAATGCCTCAATTTCAATTGAAGACATATCCTTGCAGTTGCCTGATAAAATTAGCAATATTCTTCATAAATATGATTCTGATATAGCTACATGGGAAGAGGTATTAGATATTTTTGACAATGCATATTGGAACAATAGTGTAATTTTATCACGCGAAGTTATCGATCAAAAATATCATGTTAAAATATTAAAAATACTTGACGATCGTAAAATTAAAATTGAATCTCAAGTAATAGAAGATAGTTTTTAAAATTTGGAGGTGTAAATATGAAAATAGGAAAGAGTCAAGAAGAGCTAGAAGCAGATAAGATGTTTGAGTGTAGAGCTATTGTTAAAAATATAGTTAATTTCGGTGTAAGCGAAAAACAAAAACTTCAAATAATATACTTGTTAGCACTCGAGCTCGAGTCAAGAGACGCGCTTAAGTCATTAACTAATCTTGTTAGCGATCTTAAAAATTCAAACCAAGATATAAAATTTAATTTAACAAGCGAGAATGCTGAATATAATAAGAATAAGCTTTTAGACGTTTAAGGAGGAAATACTATGTCAAGCGTAAACGGTGAAGTTCTTGAACAGAAATGGGAAGAACTTAAAGTATTGATGGAGACCATCGAATCAGATATTATTAAGAATGTCAAAGGTAACAAATCAGCAGGAGTCAGAGCAAGAAAAGGCTTAAGACTTCTAAAGACTAATGCTAGTGAAATTGTTAAAGTTTCTTTAGCAACTGATAAATCTGAATAGTATTTGTTCTTTAAAAACACATTAATATTTAAAAAGAGAGTAATTCGTTTACTCTCTTTTTTATTTTAACAATAATTTTCTTCTCAATTTGACAAACTCTCATTCTAGTTATGTTATATATCTCGCCAATTTCCTGAAGGGTTTTGTGTCCCTTTTCTGCAGAGATAACACAACAATTGTTATTTGATTTTGAGTTTATCCAGTATCTACAAGAATTTTTATTACATTGTTTTCTTGATTTGTTATAATATTTATAGCACTTCATATTTATATACGTCTCCTATTTAGATAATAAACTATATAGAGGCAAATTACAAACTATTGGAGAAAATTGTGAGAAAAATATTTATTGTCGATACTAGCGTTTTGCTTTATGATAAGTCATCAATACACTCATTCCCAGAAAGCGATGTTGTTATACCCATAGTGGCATTAGATGAATTAGATAGATTTAAAGAAAAAAAAGGTGTCACCGGAGAGTCAGCAAGATATGTTAATCGGTTTTTAGATAGCCTAAGAAAACGAGGAAGCTTACATACAGGGGTTGAATTAGAAAATGGCCAATTAATTCGAGTTGCTTTGGATGGATATGATCAGGTACCAATCGGTCTAAATGGTGACGATGCAGATAACAAAATGATATCGCTAGCATTGAAGATGACTAAGGAAAAAGAAGAACCGGTTACAATGATCACAAAAGATATCAACTTTAGAGTCAAGTGTGATGCGCTAGGAGTGAAGTCAGAAGACTATTACAAAGATAAAATCATTGATAAGGAAGAAAAGTCTTATAAGGGTTTTATATCTTTAGAAGTAGATAAAAAAATGAGTTACTTAATTGATTTGTTCTATCAGGAAGAAGATGTAACAGAAGATATTGAAGATTTAGTAGGAAGAGAGCTATACCCAAATGAGTTTGTTAGCATTAAGTGCGGAAGTCAGTCCTTAATAGGGTGTAAAGTTAAAGATAGAATACAGAAACTTAATACATCAGATAAAGTAGAAGAATTCATAGGCATTAAGCCAAGAAACAGAGAACAACTTTTTGCTTTGAATTTACTTTGTAGAGATGATATCCCGCTTGTTTCATTGACCGGTCTGGCTGGATCTGGAAAGACATTCTTGACGCTTATGGCTGGTTTAGATGGTATAAATAAAAAGAAATATAAGAGAATTGTAATTACTAGAAATATACAGCCTGTAGGTAGAGACATAGGATTCTTACCTGGAGATGCTGATGACAAGATGCTTCCTTGGATTGCACCAATTATGGATAATTTTAGACAAGGTGTAGGTGATCAGGATTTAACATATTTTGAAGTAATGAGAAAATCAGGACAAATAGAGGTTGCACCGCTAGCATTTATGAGAGGTAGAACTTTTTCTGATACGTTTCTTATTATTGATGAGTCACAAAATAGTACAATACACGAATTGAAAACAGTCATAACTAGAATTGGCGAAAATTCTAAAATAGTTCTTTTGGGTGATACAGATCAAATCGATACGCCGTATATTGATTCATTATCAAATGGATTAACAATTGTTTCTGAAAAATTTAAAGAGCAAGAGATGTCCGGACATGTTCAGCTACAGAGAGGTGAAAGATCTAGTCTTTCTTATCTTGCATCTTTAATACTTTAGTTTAACTCTGGCAAAAAATGTGTATAATTCTCAAAATATAGGAGAATTATCATGTTTAATGCAGACATATTTGGAGCTACAAGAGATTTAGAAGCAGAAATAAAAGAATCAGAAATAGTTTTTATTTCTGATCTTTATGTTGATGATTATTTAGGAGGCGCAGAAATAACTTCTGAAAATTTTATTAAAAAAATAGAATCAGAAGGAATAAAATTTGTCAAAATTAAATCAAAAGACGTCAATTTAAAACTTATAGAAGCAGGTGTAAATAGTCACTGGATATTTTTTAACTATTCTGGTATGGATTTAAATTTAATACCTGCACTTGTTGCTAATACAAAATACAGCATAGTAGAATATGATTATAAGTTTTGCAAATATAGATCAACAGAAAAGCACTATGAAAACGAACAAAGTCAGTGTGATTGTCATGAAAACATACAAGGTAAGATAATATCTGCTTTCATGTATGGTTCAGAAAATTTAATGTGGATGTCAGAAGGACAAAGAAACTTTTACTTCGAGAGATTTCCATTCTTAGAAGATAAGAACAACTATATATTAAGTTCTGCTTTCTCAGAGGCAACTTTAAATAAGTTATCAGGTAATAGAAGCAAAAAGAAAAGAAAGAATAGGGCTTTGATTATAGGGTCTAATTCATGGATCAAAGGGATAAAAGATTCAATTGATTATTGCAAGAATAAAAATATCGATTATGATATAATTCAAAATGTATCTCATGATGAAGTTATTGAAAAAATGTCAGAATATGAACATTTTGTTTTTATGCCTAAAGGAAAAGATACATGCCCGAGAATATTAATTGAAGCAAAAGTATCGGGAATGAATTTACATGTCAACTCAAATTGTCAGCATGTAACAGAAAAGTGGTGGGGTAATCCTGAAGAAGTTGAAAATTATCTTCGTACTCATCCCCAGGAAACGTTTTACAGTACTATTAGAAATTCTATAGATAAAATAGAGACAATTAGTGGTTATACAACAACAAAAGATTGCATATCACAACAATACCCTTTTAAACAAGCAATCCAATCAATGTTGGGATTTTGCGATCAAGTTGTCATTGTAGACGGAGGTTCTACAGATGGGACGTGGGAAGCTCTGGTTGAACTTTCTAAATCAGATGATAGAATTATCATTGATCAAAAGAAGAGGGACTGGTCACATCCCAGATTTGCTGTATTTGACGGTTTGCAAAAAGCTTATGCTAGAAGTTTATGTACCGGTGACTGGTGTTGGCAAATTGACTCTGATGAAGTAGTTCATGAAAAAGATTATGACAAAATAAAAAATTTAATAAAAAGGATACCCAAGTCAGTTCATTTAATTGCACTTCCAGTTATAGAATATTGGGGAAGTTCAGAAAAAGTAAGAATAGATGTTAATCCTTGGAAATGGAGGCTTTCTAGAAATCACAAGCATATAACACACGGCATCCCTAAGCAATTTAGAAGAGAAGATGAGAACAATTGCTTATACGCATATCCTGGAACTGATGGCTGCGACTATATTGATACAAATACTTATGAAATTATTCCTTGCATGAATTTTTATAGTAAGGATATTCATGAAGAAAAATTAAAAGCATTGTCTGGTGATGTAGAGTCTTTAGAAAGATATGAAAATTGGTTTAACAATGCTGTTGAAAATTTACCCGGTGTACATCATTATAGCTGGATGAATCTAGAAAGAAAAATCAAAACTTACAAAAATTATTGGTCTAGGCACTGGCAAAGCTTGTATAATATTAAACAACAAGATACAATAGATAATAATATGTTTTTTGATAAAAAATGGTCTGACGTGTCAGAAGATGATATAAAAAAGCTAGCTAAACAATTGAAAGAAAAAATGGGAGGTTGGATTTTTCATAAAAAAATTGACTTTGAAAAAACAACACCTCATGCTTTTATAGAGCGAGATGAGCCGGAGATAATGAATGATATCAAATAGATTTGTAATAATAATGCCATGTTACAATGCGGAAAAGACAATAACGCAATCTTTATTATCTGTCATAGCTCAAAGTTATAGTAATTGGCAAATTTTAATTAGAGACGACATGTCGATAGATAATACACGACAAATAATTGATAATATTATTAATGTTTTTGGCTTGCAAGAAAAGATTACTGTTGAAACAAATACAGAAAAAAAGTGGGAAGTAAGAAACATCATAGAACTTTTAAAAAAATGCAATGATGATGATATTATTTGTCGTCTAGACGGCGACGATTGGTTGACAGAATTAGATGCATTTGCTATACTTAATAGAAGATATAATGAAACTAACGTAGACGCTATGTGGACCGGTCACCGTTGGTCCTTTACAGATCATAATATATCAGCTAGTCTACCTAAAGATGCAAACCCGTATACACACCCGTGGGTAAGTTCACACTTTAAAACATTTAGAAAAAAATTAATTACGAGTGTATCATCTGAAAATTTTAAAGGAAAAGATGGCGAGTTTTTCAAGAGAATTGGAGATCAAGCCATTTACTTGCCAGTTTTACATAATGCAAAAGGTAATTGGCATTTTGAGCCACGTGTAATGTATCATTACACAATTGATATTAAAAAGGAAACCTTCCAGTCGGAAGATGCAAATTTTCAAAAAGCAGAAGGTGAATATCTAAGAAAAAGAGGTTACTTAAGTTGAAAATATTTTTTAATAGAATCACAAGAAAAGAAGCTTATGGTGGTGGATCACACTTCGTAACAGCAATGGTTGAATATCTAGAGAGAAAGGGACATAAAGTTGTTTTTCACTTAGTTGATCCTAAGAGTCATCAAGTAATTAAAGATATAGATGTTATATTTTTAATAGACCCTAGACCTGGAGACATAGGTTATTCAGTTAATCATGTTGTGGCTTATAAGAATCAAGTAAATCCCAAAGTTAAAGTATTACATAGAGTCAATGAGTGTGACGCAAGAAAAAATACGGATTTTATTGATAATATACTTGTAGAAACTTCTAAGTTTACAGACAAGACAGTTTTTATTAGTAACTGGCTCAAAGAGTATTTCATCAAAAAATCTTTTAAAAACGCAATCAATTCAAATGTCATATACAATGGGTGTAATTTAAAACATTTTTTTCCAAGAAAAAGTAAAAAAACAACACAGAAAATTAAAATAGTGACACATCACTGGTCTGACAATTGGTTAAAAGGTTTTGATCTCTATAAACACATTGACGAAAATATTGTTAACAGTAATTACGAGTTTACCTATGTGGGAAGATATACAAAAGATTATCAACCCGTCAATACTAGAATTGTATCACCATTGTGGGGCCCTAATTTAGGTAGCGAGTTAAGAAAACATGACATATATGTAACTGCATCCAGATTTGAACCATGTGGGATGCATCACATTGAAGGTGCTGCTTCAGGTCTTCCTGTTATATACCACAGAAATTGTGGAGGTATTAATGAAATGTGCAACTTACACGGAGAAGAATTCAATAGTTTAGAAAATTTTAAGAGTACTCTTGAAAAAGTATCAAAAAATCTGGAATCATATAAAAACAAAATTAACATGAGTCAACTTAACATAGAATTATGTTGTGAAAAGTTTTATGAAGAAATATTAGGGATGTTTTAAATGAAGTTACACTTCTCAAATGTCAATTTTAGTTCTTGTTCAGGTCCAAACACTTTTGCTCACAGACTAGCAAACGAATTAGCAAAAAGAGGTTATGAAATAGTTAGTCAAAACGAAGATTACAATGTCTTCTTATGCTTTATTGAACCTGCTTCAATGCCTAAAAAAAGCAGCAAGTTTATTCATAGGTTAGATGGTATTTGGTTTAAACCTGAACAATATGAGACTCATAATCGAAATATTAAATGGGCTTATGAAAATTCAGATCATGTTGTATGGCAATCAAATTTCGATAAAAATATGACCCTAAAATACTGGGGCGCACCCAAGAAAGGTACAGTAGTATATAATGGTATTGGAAAAAATAATTTAAATTTCATACACCCAGACATAGAAAAAATTAAAAATACTTACGATAAAATTTTTGTATGTTCTGCATCTTGGCACAGACAAAAAAGATTAAAAGAAAATATTGAATTCTACAAAAAAAATCGATCTAACAATGATGTATTATTAGTTCTAGGTAAATATCCAGACTACATCGAAAACAGTAATAACATACATTATTTAGGACATTTATCACACGAATTGTGTTTACAAATATACAGTATTTCTAATTGGTTTTTGCATTTAGCCTGGTTAGATCATTGTCCAAATGTTGTTGTTGAAGCTTTATCGCAAGGTTGTCCAGTTATATGTACTGATAGCGGAGGAACAAAAGAAATAGTTAAAAATAACGGAATAGTTTTAAAAGAAGAAAATGAATATAAATTTGAATTGACAGACTACGACAGCCCTTACACGTTCAATACTTATAAAATCAATTTACCAGAAGTTATTGTAAACTGTGATTATTTGGATATAAAATATACTGCAGATAAATATGAGGAGCTGTTTAAATGGGACTAGGTGGATATCTTTGCTGGACTGCAGTTGCAAGAGAAATAAGAAAAAAGTATGGTGAGAATATAAAACTAATGCCCGTAGAGCAGCACGGTAGTTTTTATAAGTTTCTATTTAAGCATAAGGATATAGAAATATTTAAGGATAATGAAGACTTTTGTCTTTCTTACAATCGGGGCTCTTTAAATAATAATATGATATTACCACTAGTACTTAACAACCCTAATGCAAATTACTGCAAAAATGACACCCAGGAAAAAGCTTTTCACAGAACTGATAAGCATATAATAGAGCAGTATTGTGAGGTGTACGGTATCCAAAACCCTGTGTTGAAATGTTACTTAACTCCCCAAGCAAGTGATTGGTGGTTTAAAGAAATAATGAGTGATTGGTTTGACACAACCATGTCTATTCATCATAAACCGCCACCTTTTATTACCATAGAGCCAAATTCAAATCTAGACTATACTCCAAACAGAGTATATCCTTTTGAAAAATGGCAAAGTATAGTCAATGCATTAAAAGATAAGATTCCATTTGTCCAAGTAGGCACAAAAGGATCAAGAGTTTTAGAAAATGTTATAGATTGGACCGGTCAAAGTTCTTTTAAAAATACTGCTGGTATGATAGGTTTTTCAAGTCTATTTTTAAGCTCTGAAGGTGGTTTAGTACACGCTGCAACTGCAGTTAATACGAAAAGCGTGGTCGTAATAACAGGGTATCAGTCAGAAAAAATGGTAGCTTACCCACAGAATATAAATGTTAATATTTCTTCGCATGGGCCGTGTGGATTAAAATTTTTATGTCCTGAGTGTAAAAAAGATGCTGAATTTCATGATTGGAGAGAGATAACATCTTTAATTGAGGGAGAATTGTGTCTGTAGTCTTTACCAATGGTTGCTTTGATATTTTGCATAGAGCACACTTAGAATTATTAAAGTTTTGCAAGTCTAGCGGGGATATTGTAATTGTTGGCATTAACAGCGATGAAAGTGTGAAAAAACTTAAAGGTCCTGCTAGGCCGATCAATAATCAAAAAGATCGTAAATATTTTTTAGAATCTTTAAGATTTGTTGATTTAGTTATTGTATTTAATGAAGATACTCCGTATACTTTAATAAAGCATATTAAACCTGACCTAATAGTAAAGGGAGGAGACTACAAAAAAGAAGATGTAGTCGGTGCTGATCTATGTGAGGTAAAAATTTTTAATTATGTCGAAGGATATTCAACAACAAAAAAAATTCAAAATATTATTAATAGGTGAGAGTTGTACTGACGAGTATGTGTATGGAGAGATAGCAAGAATTAGTCCAGAAGCTCCCGTACCCGTTCTAAAAGAAAAGAAAAGAATTGAAAAATTAGGAATGTCAGGCAATGTCTTATCTAATATATGTTCTATGTTAGGTAAAGAAAGAGTTGATTTATTCATTCATCAAAACAATCACAATAAAATTAAAAAAATAAGATATATTGACAATAAATCAAATTATCAGCTAATGAGACATGATATTGAAGATGAAATAGATCCTTTGTTATATAAAGATATTGACACTGACCAAGAATATGACGTCATAGTAATATCAGACTATAACAAAGGATACGTTTCTAAATCTCTGATTTTTAAAATTAAAAAACATTTTAAAAATATTAAAATGTTTGTTGACACAAAAAAAAGAGATATATCATGTTATTCTTGGGATGAACAAAGGGCTATAGTAAAGATTAATCAAAAAGAAAGAAATGAAGTTGTTAACGCACATATGTGTGATATTATAACTACTTTAGGTGCTGAAGGTTGTGAATATCAATTTAAAAAATATAAAGCAAATAAAGTTGATGTTAGCGATGTTTGCGGAGCTGGAGATGTATTTCTGGCTGCTTTAGTTGCGCGCTGGTTAGAAACTAAGGATATAATAAATTCAATTAAAACAGCCAATAACTGTGCTTCTTTAAGCGTTACTAAAGTAGGATGTTACACATTATCAAGGGAGGAATATGAAAACGAAATCAACGCAGCAGATTAAATTTGTACCTAAGGGTTGGGGATTTGAAAAGTGGATCGTAAATTGCCCGGAATACTGTGGAAAACTTTTATATCTTGTTAAAGGCAAAAAGTGCTCATGGCATTATCACGTTCTTAAGGATGAGTACTTTTATGTACAGTCAGGAAAGATAAAGATTTACTTTGGTGATGAAGATGATATAAATAAGGCTAGAACGATAATATTAGAAAAAGGTGAAAATTTTCATGTATATCGAGGATTAAGACATAGAATTGAAGCATTAGAAGATACTGAACTTTTTGAATTTTCAACACAGCACTTTGATAGCGACAGCAAAAGAATAGAAAAAGGAGATTAATTATGAAAATAAAAAATATAAGAAGCAAGCTTGAAGAAATAGGGATTAATCTTAGCGAAGAAATAGCACTAGGTGATTTTGATTTGATTGGAGAATATACAGCTAGAAAAAATAGAGATAGAAATTCTGATCTTTATAAGACAGCAGGATGTTTTTTTAGACCAAATTATGAAAGAGGAATTCTTATATACTCTCTTATAAAAAAATATAACTTAAAGTCATTTTTAGAGATTGGATTTGGAAGGGGTTACTCTTCTTTTTGCGCTGCAATGGCATTTGAGCACTTAGGCATAGATGGAAAAATAGTTTCAGTCGATCCCTTCTTTTCAGAAAAAGAAGAATATATTAAAAATCTTAGAAGCGTTTTCCCTAGCACTTGGTTTCAAAAGATAACTTTTGTAAATCAGAAATCATCAGAGTTTTTACCAGGCCTAGATGAAAATTTTGATTTAGTATTTATAGATGGAGATCATTCTTATGAAGCTGTAAAACAAGATTGGGAAAATTGTAAAGATAGATTTAACAATTTCTTAATATTTGATGATTATCACTTACCGCCAAAAAATGATCCAGGAATTCAGGTTTCTCCTGTTGTCAATAGTATAACAGGTTATGATAAAGAAGTCTTACTTATGGATAGAAGAATATTCAAAGATGATAGAGGTGTAAGTGATAATCAACTTAAAGATTGTCAAATTTTAATTACAAAAAATAAAAACAAACTTAAGCTAACAGAAGATGACCCAAACTTAGAAAGAATGCTTGAAATGTGCAAAAAAAGAGAGGATGAATGGCCTAAAAGGGGAGGAAATTATCAAAACTTTATTGAATACATGAATATTCTTGAGACAAAAATAAAAGAAGACGTATTTTCTTTACCTGAGGTAGATACAAAAGAATATCAAGATTCAAATGTATTTATATTTGGTGCAATGAAATCAGGTACTAGTCTAATGCTTAATATATTAGATGGCCATCAAGATATGCTATGTTTGCCTGTTGATTCACATGTTATGAAACATTACAACTTAACAGGAATTACAAGACAAGAAGCATATGATAAGCTTCACAATCTTTGGTTTAGGAAATTAATTTCACCAACAGGACAAGAACCATTCTTGACATATGGCAAAGATATAGAAGATTACACGAGATTTACACAGTCTATGATGAAATTATTTGACATAGAAGACTTGTCTGGTTTTAATTCATTTAATGTTGCTGCCAATGCTTATTTTAATTCATGCCCATATTATAAAGATAGAAGCGCTGGTAGTGTAGTTGAAAAAACACCAGAAAATGAATTTCATCTTGATCTAATTAGAAAAGGTTTTGCTAAATCTAAATTTATTCATATTGTAAGAAACCCTTTAGTAAATCTAGCTAGTTTAAAGCAAAATTCAATTGACTTAGGATATACATTCAATATATCACAATCTTTGCAGTCTATTCTTAATAGCCATGCAATTGCTAGAGATAATTTAAACAAAGAAGATTATCTTGTTTTAAGGTACGAGGATGTAGTTAATAATCTTGATGAAACATTAAAAACAATATGTAGTTTCTTAGAAATAGAATTTAGTGACTCTCTAAAAGAACCTACGCTTTTAGGTAAAAATGCAAAATCAAATTCAGTTTATGGTGAATTAGCAGTCAAAAGAGGAATATATGCTAGAAGCAAAAACGAAGATATTGCCAGGGCAAAAACAATATTATTTTCTGAGTATGATAGTATTTATGAATATTTTAAATCAAATAAGAAAATAACTGACTTGCTAAGTGAATTTAAATATGAGATATAAAGATAAAAAATACGATGTTCTACTCGGTTATTTAACTTTTATAAATTCACAAAATTTTGAAAGAAGAAAAAATAATTTTGATAAAAGCTTAAGCTCTTTAGAAGGATTAGAAAGGGATAATTGTTATTTAGTAAATTTTGATAATAATTCTACAGAATCAGTAAAAGAAAAATTGTCTAGCTTTGGTTTTGATAATTGCTTTCATTTTAATTCAAATTATTATGACTTGTCTGTTTTGCATGGATCTTATTATCTTTCAAAAAAAATGAATATAAAATATTTCATATATGCTTACGATGATATTCAGCTTTTTAATTCTAACTTTTTAAAAGATTGCACTGAATTTATGAATAAAAATACAAATATTGATTGTGTCAGGCTTTGCAGCTATAGAAAAGATGATAACTATTTTAATCCAAAATATACAGATAAAAAAGTAAATCCAGATGCAGTAAATCACTGGTGCTCACATAAAAATAATATACCTTTAACATGGGATCATTCTCAGGTTGTTGGAAACAATATATTTCACATAAATGATTGGCATTATACGTCTAGATGTGCATTATTTCGAGTAGAAAGCTTTGAAAAACTAATTGGGGGTGATTTATCGCTACCTGTTCTAAATTTTTTTGAAGGCTATGCATATAAGAAGCATAAACATGTAGATTTTAAAACAGGAATACTTGAGGGTGGTGCTTTTAAAACTCTTGCAATGCATACAAAAAAGAACAGTGAGAGATTAAATCTTGGTAATGATTTTTTAAGAAACATTAAAATAAGAATAAAAGATATTGAAAAAGATATTGATAAAATGTTGGAGAGACAATGAGTAAAGTTTATGATGGATTTTTATTTTTTAATGAATTAGACTTGTTAGAGATTAGATTGAATGAACTAGACGAAGTTGTTGATAAGTTTATTTTAGTTGAAAGTATTTTAACACATGCTAGCAAAGAAAAACCATACTATTTTGAAGCAAATAAAAATCGATTTAAAAAATTTTTGGATAAGATTATTCACATAAAAGTAAATGATAGACCTACTATACCAGCTAGTTTAGGGCGGGGTGGTATATATCATAATCGTCATGAGATGGAGTGGTTTCAAAGAGACTGTATTAGCAGGGGTTTTAAAAGTTGTGATCCAAATGATATTGTAATGATATCAGACGTTGATGAAATACCTACAGTGGAATCAATTAAAGAATGTAAAAATTTACTGTTGAAAGAAAAAATGGTCTCCTTTAATCAGCTTCTTTTTTACTATAAAATAAACGGGCTTTGTGTTAATCAAAATGGTTATGCTGAAAATTGGGCTGGGACAGTTGCATGCAAATATAAAGATTTCACAGGCGCTCAAAACATGAGAAATATAAAAGGCACAAATAAGACTAGAATTAAGAATGGAGGGTGGCATTTTTCTTATTTAGGCGGACCAGATATGATTGCACAAAAAATAGAAAGCTATTCACACGCAGAATTTGATAATGATTATATAAAAGATAGAAAAAGAATACAAGAGAGGATTGACAAAGGTCTGGATTTATTTGACAGGCCTGGAAAGCCACGCCAAATTTACATAGATATTAAAAGTAGTTTAAATTTTCCGAAATATATACAGGAAAACATTGAAAAATATAATCACTTAATCAAATAGGAAATTAGAAAATGAATAAACCAAAACTAAGGCTTTTTAATGTAGAACTATCAGGTGTTTGCAATCTACAGTGCAAAAGCTGTACTTACGTTAATAATATGAGAAAGCATATAACAGATGAAATATTACAAAGAGTTTTTGAGCAAGTAAGAACTGTTGATTTAAATGAAATCCCGTGGTTTAGCGGTGGTGAGGTAACTGCGATACCTAAACCTAGATTTAGAGATTTATGTGAGCAAATTGCAAAAGAAAGAAAAGATTCAAATGCAAAATGGATATCTCAAGTTCATTCGAATGGAACAATAATGGATGAAGAGCGCGCTGATATAATGATAAATAGTGGCGCATTTGAGTGGATAGCTATTAGTGCAGATGGGCCTAATAGACAGTACTATGAAGCCAACAGGATTAAACATAATAAAAAATCTTATCTTTGGGAAGATTTACTAGTAAATATTGAAACACTTCTAAAGACAAATAGTAAGCGAAAGAATACTATAAAAATAACATTTAATTGCTTGCAAGGTCCGCCAGGAACACCAGGTCCTTGTCCTGATTTTTTAAATTTATTAAAAAAATACCCAAATGCATCAGAAGGTTACAAGGGATCTAAAATACCTCACCTTTGGCTATATGGTCGCCCACCAGGAGAGCCTAATAAATGTGGATGGCAAAATACATCTCTTGTTATGCTATCTAATGGAAAACTAACAACATGCTGTGATGATTTAAATGGTGTCAATGTTTTTGGTGATATTATGGATATGACATTAATAGAGGCAATGAATTTACCTTTTGAAGCAAAATATCACAAAATAGGGTGTAGAACATGCGTGTATCCTAAGCGAGCTTGGACTGTAGGGAAAGCAGTTAATTCTAGTAGGGAAATTGTAGGGAAGATTTATGGGCGTAAATGATTTTTTTGAAGGAACTTTTGAAATAACAACAACAGTGCTAAAGAAGGGTTGTGCTGTTGGTTGTACTGTGTGCCCTCAAACACCGCTTGTTGAGAGCTATATGCCAGGAATAAACGATACTCATCTTTCTTTTGAAGATTTTGTTACTGTATTAAATAAGGTTCCAAAAACTTATAGAATAGACTTTGCAGGTTACGCAGAACCTTTTCTTAATAAAGACTGCTCTAAAATGATGCAATATGCAGTTTCTGCAGGTTATAAAATATGTTGCTATACAACATTAGTTGGGGCATCATTAGAAGACGTAGAAATATTAGCTAGCCTCCCATTTTCAAAAAGCTATGCATGCCCATTGCACATACATGTGCCCGACAAGCATGGTGTAATGCCTATAAAGGTTACAAAAAAATATAGAAAAGTTTTAAAAACATTATTAGATAAAAAACTACCATTTGTTTCTTGTATGACTATGGATTCAAAAGGAGAGCCACATCCTGATATCTTAGATATTGTAGGAAATTTAAAAAGCTGGGAACCAATATCAAGAGCAAGTAATATTGATTTAGAAGACCAAGAAGAAGATTCTTGGAAGAAAGAAAATAAAAGAATAGGTGGTAGGATTACATGCAAACCTATGCCTAAATTAAACCACAGTATACTTATGCCAAACGGCGATGTACAATTATGTTGTATGGACTATGGTTTAAAGCATACATTAGGTAATCTTTTAGAACAAGATCACAATTCTTTATTTAAAAGTAAAGAGTTTAAAAAGGTTGTATCGGGAATGATGGTTGATAGCACTATTGACAATGATATACTTTGTAGAAATTGTGAATTGGCTATAAGGGTATAACATGAAAAAACAAAAAATAAATTATGCTTTTTTTGTAGTTTGCAAGATGGATAATGCTTCTCATCATAAGTTTATTTCTAGTGGTAGAGTAGAAAAAGAGACAGTTTTAGAAACACTTAAGTCTTGCTTGCGCGGAATAAGAAAGCATCATCCATCTGCTAAGGTATTTATAATTGATTCAAACTCAGATGATCAAACTTATCATAAGCATGTTGAAGGTCAATTTAATGTTAAGGTTGATTATGCAAAGAATAAAAATTATACTGTGGGTGCTGTAAAGTACGTTTTTGAAAATTATAAAGATTATGAATTTTATTATTTCATACAAGATAGTCAAGTTGTCTGTTCAAATCTTGAAGATTTATTGTGTCATGAATTAACAACATATAGTTATTTTAATTCTCATAGGGGTATGCATAGATCTAAGTCAGGTCGTGAATATGGTTTTGGATGGCCTGGTAATATAGAATTAGGAGATGCTTGGCTTGAAAAATATACAAGTATAAAAAAAATACCTGATGCTTTTACTGGCTGCTGGGGATCAATTATGTATTGCCGGCAAAAAGTATTAGAAGACCTAAATAATGCAGGTTATTTCAATATGCTACCAAGCAATAAGCAAGAAGATCAATTAATGGAAAGGATTACGGGCATTGTTTTAGAAGACTTAGGGTACGATTTGAAAAAGAGTACTCTAAGAGGCACAAATAGGCTAGCAAAGAAGTTCAGAGCAAGAAAATAATAACTTGTAAAGCATGGTTTCATGCAGTATAGTTTTAAAAATATGGTGAGAAAAATGGATATAAGACCTAAAACAATTTTTTGTGATATTGACGGTACCTTAATAAGGCATAAACCACCAGGCGGTTTAAATAAAAATAGTGTAGAATTGCTTGATGGTACAATAGAAAAGCTCCAAGATTGGGATAAGAAAGGTTATAATATCATTCTTACTACTGGAAGAAAAGAAAGCTTACGAGACTTAACTGAAAAACAACTAAGTAGTGTTGGTATATTTTATGATAAACTAATTATGGGTATAGGCGGAGGCGTAAGAGTTCTAATCAATGATCTTAAAAGAGAAGAAACTTTTGAAACAGCAATTGCAATAAATATAATTAGAAACAAGGGGATTAAAGATGTCGAAATATGATCATGTTGAAGATAAATGGATTAAAAAAGCATTAGAAGATTATAAAGAAGTTATTGATGAAAATAAGCCAACAAATTTAGGGTTAAGTACTTATACTGTTAATAAGCCCTGGGGTTATGAAAAGTGGATGGAGCTTAATGAATTTTATGCTTATAAGCTTATTCATATGAAAAAAGGCAATAGAAGCAGTCTTCAATGGCATGAAAAGAAAATTGAAGCAAATTATGTCATTGAAGGTACTGCAGAGGTTTTGCTCGAAAATGACAAAGGTGAATTAGAGTCTTTTATTTTTAAAGCAGGTGACGGTTGGGTAGTTCCCGTAAAGAGAAAACATCGTGTAATTGCTGTCACTGACTATACTGCCGTTGAAGTTTCAACACCTCACTTAGATGATGTCGTAAGATTTCATGATGATACAGGTAGGGATAGTGGAAAAATAAGCGAGGAGCACTCACTTAAAAATGATTAAACCTAATTTTAAATTATGTATTTTGGCTGCAGGTAGAGGTACAAGAAATAAATCAATAGCTGGGCTTCATAAGTGTTTATTGCCTATTTCTAATAAACCTGTAATATCACACATACTTGATAATTTTGATAAAAATATCAAAATTGTGATTGCTTTAGGGCATAAAACAAATCAGATTAAATCATACTTAGAAAAAATACACGCTGATAGAGATATAACATATGTTAATGTTGAAAATTTCGAAGGCCAAGGTTCTGGTCCAGGCTTAAGCTTATTGGCTTGCAAAGAACACTTAAATCAACCGTTTATATTTACTGCAGCTGATACAGTTATAAGAATGGATGAAAAATTTATAAATTTTCACGAAAATTGGATTGGTTCTGCAAAGGTATTAGCAGATGATGCATATAGGTACTGTTTGATTAAAACAAAAAAAGATAAAATCTTTGATTCATTTTATTATGGCTGTGGTATCGACTCTGATATATTCACTGGAATCGCAGGGGTATATGATTATAGTAATTTTTGGACGTCATTGAAAAACAGCTATCACATAAATGGAGAACATCAAGTTATTAATGGATTTGACAACTTAAGTAATGTAAAAATCTTAAACATGGATTGGCATGACACTGGAAATGAAGAATCATATACTAAAGCAAAGGAAATATTTCCAAATAATTTAGCAATTGAAAAAGATAATGAGGCAATCTATATCGATAATGATTATGTTGTAAAATATTTTTCTAATGAAGAAAAATCAACAAATAGAATTAAAAGAGCATATGAGCTTTCCGGACTATCTCCTAAAATTTATAAAATTAACAACAATATGTTTTGCTATAATTTTATAAATGGAAAAAGGCTTACAGATATACAGAATGAAGAGATATTAAAATATTTTTTCACTGATTATAATAAACACTTTAGATCTAAATTAGATTCGTTTAACAAAGATCAGTTTGATGAAAATTGCAATTTAATGTATAGAAAAAAGACGTATGATAGAATAAAAACATTAATAGGCAGTCCTATTGACAATATTGAGTATATAAATGGTACAAAAGTTGAAAAAATTGAATCGATTCTAAATAGAATTAATTGGAATAAAATTAATACTCTTGCAATACCATCTAGGTATCATGGTGACTTACAACCTGAAAACATCCTCATAGACGATAATAACAAATTTTATTATATCGATTGGCGTGAATCATTTGGAAACAGCATAGACGTTGGTGATGCTTACTATGACTTAGGAAAATTATATCATGCACTATTGATAAGTAATGAACTTATACTGTCTGGTAACTATGATGTTGATATAAAAGATAAAAATAATGCTAGAATAAGTTTTAGCATTAAGAACAACTTAAATGCGCTACTTAAGTATTTCAAGATTTACTGCGAAAGAGAAGGATATATATTTAAACACGTCAAGCTAATTGGCGTTCTTAACTATATTAATATTGCTTGTTTATATAGCAATTTTGAAGATGGTAGATACTGTAATTTTCTTTTTCTACTAGGTAAAAAAATGCTTACTGAGTTACTAAACGAATCCGAGGGGTTATATGACTAATTTTGATATGATAGAATTATACAAACGTGAATCATCCAATGTTTTTTCTAATGTAAAAAATGAAGAAATAAATGCATTTGTAGAGATGGTTTTTGAAGCTTATGAAGGAGAAAACACAATATTTGCGTGTGGAAACGGCGGAAATGTCGCTGCTGTTGAAAATCTAGTTGTTGATTTAAATATGCATCCATTTGTATCTGATAATAAAACAGAAAAAGCAAATATTGTCAGAAATAAGTTTCACACAATAAATTTATGTAATTCATCTGGTACAATTACTGGTATATCAAATGATTTAGGTTACGAACATATTTTTAGTGAGCAACTAGTATATCAAGGTAAAGAAGGCGATATATTATTCGCAATCTCAGGATCAGGTAACTCTAAGAACGTCCTCAAGGCACTAGCAGTGTGTAGAGATATGAATATGAAGTCTGTTGTAATAACAAGAAATAAAGATTGTAAAGCATATCTACTTGCAGATTTATTAATTGTAATACCAGGTACTTCAAAATTTCCAGGTCAAATAGGAAAAAATAATAATAATTTTCATTTTGAAGATTGTATATCAAAAATTACTCACATTGCAGTTGGATTACTTAAGAAGAAGGTACAAGATTCAATTTAATATTGAGGTAAAAAATGAAAAAACTTAAAAAATTTATAAAAAAACTTAAAGTTTTAACAAGACCAGAAGCTAAAAAAGATAATAGTGAAAATAAATTTAAAGTTTTGCTTTTTTACCCGAATGAACCAATGGTAGGCGTAACTCCAAGCAATCTTGCATTATTATCTGCTTGTCTTAAAAGGGAAGGTTACGAAGTAAAATTATTTGATTGCTCTTTATATAAGTCAATTAGATATGAACCAAGACCTGATGGTGAAGAAGGCCATCAACTAACTGTAAAAAATAAAGAGCATGCAGAAATAAATAGAGCAGCATCGCCACTAAAAGAAAAAGAAGAAACACAAGATGAATTAAGGGCTAGGTTAGGACAGGTTAAAAAGTCACCAATAGATGATTATGTAAAATTAAAAACTACGAATCCATATGATGATTTTGCAGACTTGGTTGAAGACTGGAAACCTGATCTAATAGGAATATCCGTAGTTGATAGTACAATTGAATTTTCTTATAATTTTATATGTCAAATTAGAGGTAAAAAACCTCATGTTGTTATGGGTGGAACTGGAGCAACTTTCTCTTATGAAAAAATACTAAATAGAGGATACGCAGATTTTGTTTGTGCAGGTGAAGGAGAAGAAGCACTTCCGGAACTATGTTATAGATTGCAAAACAATATCCAATGTTATGATTTAAAAAATATGTATTTAAAAGGCCCCGATGGTAAAATAATTAAAAATTCACAAAGGCCTACTGTTGATATTGATACACTACCTTTTCCTGATTTTAGCATATATGACGACATGAGATTCTACAGGCCTTTTATGGGTAAAGTTGTAAGAATGGCACAAATTGATTGGGATAGAGGTTGCCCTTATCAGTGCACTTATTGCGCTGCACCAGCGATTATGGCAAATAATAGAAAAGAGAAAATTGGAAAATACTATAGAGTCAAGGATGAAGATAAAATATTTGAAGAAATGAAATTTCTAATAAAAGAATACAGACTTGATTTTCTATACATAAGTTCAGAAACTCTATTAATCATAAGAAAGGATAAGTTTAAAAGAATAATGGAGCGATACAAAAAGGAGATTAATTTACCTTTTTGGTGTCAAAGCAGGCTGGACACATTCTCAGATGAAAGAACAAAACTTTTAAAAGAAGCTGGGTGTCAATCTGTTTCAGTTGGGTTGGAACACGGAAGTGAAAAAGTAAGAATGAAACTGCTTAAGAAAGCACTTCCTAATAAAAAAGTATATGAAGGTTTTGAAATACTTGCAAAATATAATATTAGACCAACAGTAAATAGTATGATGGGATTACCTGATGAAACTAGAGAAGAGGTTTTTGAAACAATAGAAATAAATAGAGAAATATCGAAAATTATGAAGGGTAATCATAATTTAAACGTATTTACATTTGTACCCTTTTCAGGAACTCATTTAAGAAAAATATGCATAGACAAAGGATACGTTGACCCAGAAGCTCCTATTTCTTTCTCTTTTTATAAAGAAAGTATGCTTACTATGCCGACTATGACAAAAAAAGAAATAGCAGGTCTAGAGAAAACAGCACCATTGTATATAGGTTTAGATAAATCATATTGGCCTCAAATAAAAATTGCAGAAGAAGACAGCGAAAAAGGTCACGAAATGTTTGAAAAGCTAATGATAGTATTAAAGGAAAAAAGAGAAAAAGAAGAGATGCAGCTTAATGTTACAATTGCTGAAGATCATCTTGCTAGCCCAATGGTAAATTTTGGTGGTAAAATAGATTATAAATAATTTTGTATTTATTATTTCTATACGCATGTTATAATTTTAAAAATTAATAAAGGTATAGTATGCATATAAAAGCTAATAATGTTAGAAAGTTAGTATTAAAAATGATACACAATGCAAAAAGCGGCCACATAGGTGGTTCTTTTTCTATGGCAGATATTATATCTGTTCTTTACTCTAATTTTAACTTAACAGACGGGAAAAATGATAAATTAATTTTATCAAAAGGTCATGCTGTTCCCGCAATTTATGCTGCATTAGTATTGGCGGGTGTAGTTGAAGAAAAAGAATTAGAAACTTTTAGACAGGTTGATTCAAGGCTACAAGGGCATCCGGATAAATGCCGCCTTTCAAATGTTGTAGCGACAACAGGTTCTTTAGGGCAAGGAATAAGCATAGCTATTGGACATGCATTAGCAAACAAGCTTTCAAATAAAAAAGATAATGTTTTTTGTATCGTAGGTGACGGAGAAATGCAAGAAGGACAAATATGGGAGTCTATAATGCTTGCGCCTAGTCTTAATTTGAATAATTTTTATTTAATAGTTGATAAGAATGGTGCTCAAAATGATGGAGAAGTTGATAAAATTTTATCATTAGACACAGGTGCTACATTGGTAAAAAAAATAGAAAGTTTTGGATGGGAAGTTTTTGAGATTGATGGTCATAATGAAGATGAAATATTGTCTTGTTTTAATAAGCGTTTAAATAAACCAGTTGCAATTGTAGCAAATACAGTGAAAGGAAAAGGTGTTTCTTTTATGGAGACATATGAATGGCATGCAAAAGCACCTAATGATGAAGAGTATAAAAAAGCAATAATGGAGTTAGAAAGTTGAAAGCGACTAGAGACGGTTTTGGTGAAGAGTTAATAGAATTGGCAAAAACCAATGATGATTTAATTGTTCTAAGTGCAGATTTATCAAAAGCAACAAGGACAGATAAGTTTGCAAAGGAATATCCTGATAGATTTGTAGAATGTGGAATAGCTGAGTGTAATGCTATTGGAATAGCATCCGGCCTTTCAGAAAATGGATTTTATCCTGTCTTTTCTTCATTTGCTTCCTTTTTAACAGGAAAGTATGATGTTATTAGAGTTTCTGCTGCATACTCAAATGCTAACATGCTATTAGTAGGGACACACTCAGGTATGGCTATCGGAAAAGACGGTGTAACACAAATGGGATTAGAAGATATAACGCTTATGAGGGCTTTGCCAAATATGAAAGTTTTTCAACCTGCAACTTATAATCAATGCAGGGAAATGCTTAAGCTTATCATAAAAGAGCCCGGCCCTAGTTATTTAAGACTGGGAAGGCAGCCTGTCAATGAAGTCTTTAATGAAAAACAAAATATTGATCTAGATAAAATACAGATTATAAATGAAGATACTGAAAGTGAAATATGTCTAGTGTCTTCTGGCTGTGTTCTTCCTGATGTTATGGAAGCAGCTAGAAATTTGCACAATAATAAAGGTAAAAAAATAGATATTTTAAATGTTCATACAATAAAACCTTTTGATGAAAAAACATTATTAAGATTCGCCGACAAAGAAAGTATTAAGCTATTTGTTACAGTTGAAGATCACACAATTGTAGGAGGTTTAGGCTCTTTAGTTTGTGAAACGCTTGCTAAACATAATCCTAAAAAAGTACTAAGAGTAGGATTAGAAGATGTATTCCCAGAATCTGGTAGCCCTAACGATCTATATAAAAAATATGGATTAGATAGTCAAGGAATTATTAACAAAGTTTTAGCTGCTATAGGTGAATAAATGATTGATAAAGATACTGTTGTTTGTATATCTATATCAAAAAAAGCAGGTAATTTTGGATGCATTATGCATAATAATGCATTTAAAGATTTAGGATTAAATTACATATATAAATCCTTTTCAGTTGATGAAAAAGATTTGGAGGCTGCAATAGGCGGTATTAGAGCATTTAAAATAAGAGGCTCAGGCGTTTCAATGCCTTTTAAATCAAAAGTTTTAGATTTTGTTGATGTTTTTTCAAATGAAGTTTTAGAAATAGGAGCTGCAAATACAATTGTTAATTTTGATGGTATTTTAAAAGCATACAATACAGATGCATATTCATCTTTAACTGTAATTAGAGAAGCTATAAAGTCATTAAATACAGATAATATTGTAATTCTTGGAAATGGTGGCTATTCAAAAGCTGTAAAGTATAGTTGTAAAAAGCTAGAATTAAAAATAGAAAACATAACTAGAAAAAATTGGGATAAATTATGCAACCTTGAAAATAGATTAATCTTCAATTGCACACCTGTTAAAAATTTAGATAAGTCTATAAAGAGTAATAATTTTTTTATAGACTGTTGTACTTCAACAAAGTCTGGTGCAAGGTTAGCAAGATTACAAGGAGAAAAGCAGTTTGAATTATATACTAAGGGTAGAATAGATGATAACTTTTTTTGGAATGCCTGAGCGATCATCAGGTAAAACTAGAGGCGTACAATTAGCACCGGTTTTAAATGGTAATTTTTTTGATAAAAATCAACCTAGTACATTTATAAATAATTCAAAAGTTCATAATAATTGCGTCTTTATAAGAGGTATTAATATTAATATTGCAAAGCATTTTAAAGGAATGGGTAAAAAAATAGCATATGACTTGCTTGATAGACCTGTAGCAGATTTACATAGAGCTCAAAATGCTGATGAAAATATTAGAGACTTAGATTGGTCAAAATATGTTCATGATGTCATAGACATATTCATTGTTAATAACAATAATGCTAAGCAACGATTGGCTGAATTTATAAATCAAAATCAAAAAATAGTTATAATTCCACATCATGTAATAGTAGATAACATTGATGTTAAATTCAGCTCTAGAAGGCCAAAAAGAATTGGATATCTAGGCATACCAAATCAAATACACAGAGTAGAAGAGATAAAGACTTTTTGTGAAAAAAACAACTTAGAGTTATGCGTTGAAAATCATGATACCAAGTCTGGATGTTTGTCTTTTTTAAAGACGCTTGATATAGGTTTAGTATATGTTGAAAAAAATTTAAGAACTGACTATGTTTTAAAGTTTAAACCCAACGTAAAATTAAATAATTTTCAATCAATGGGAATTCCAACTATAGCCTGTGATTATAGTAGTTTTTTAGAAAATTCAAAAGAAGGTACATATTTTCGTGCCAATAGTCTTGAAGAGGTATTTCAATCAATCTTAGAAATTATTAACAATGATGAAAAAAGAAATAGTATTGTAAGGGAAGGCTATAAAAACGCTAGTAAATTTACAATTGATAAAATTTGCAGTCTTTATAAACAAGCGTTCAATAATTCATGAGGAAATATTATGAAAGGATTAATTTTAGCAGGCGGTACTGGCACTAGATTGATTCCACTTACTTATGTTACTAATAAGCATTTACTACCTGTTGGTAGTAAACCCATGATATTACATTCAATAGAAAAAATGATAAATGCAGACATAAAAGATATTATGATAGTGACAGGAACTGAACATATGGGTGACATGATTAGTTTGCTAGGTAGTGGTAGCAAGTGGGGTTGTGAAATAACATATAGAGTTCAAGATAAGGCAGATGGAATAGCATCAGCGCTTAAGCTAGCAGAAAATTTTATAGGAGACGAAAATTTTGTAGTTATTTTAGGTGATAACATATTTGAAGATTCAATAGATACATTATCAAAAGATTTTAAAGCGTTAAAAGATGAAAATAAATTTACACCTGCTTGCATGCTGGTATTGAAAGAAGTTGATGAACCAAGTAGGTTTGGTGTGCCAGAATTCGATTCAGATAGTAAGATAATAAAAATATACGAAAAACCAAAAATACCTCCAAGTAGTTTTTGCGTGACAGGTATTTATTTTTATGATAAGGCAGTTTTTGAAATTATAAAAAACTTAAAGCCATCAGATAGGGGTGAGTACGAAATAAGTGATTTAAATAATTTTTATGTTGAAAAAAAATTAGCAAGCTATAGATTTTTAAGCGGATGGTGGTCTGATGCTGGAACACACAAATCTTATAGACAAGCAAACAGACTGTGTGAGGGTTAAAAATGAAAAATATTCCTGCTATTGATGAACCTAATTCGCTTACATGCATTGAAGATTTTTCAGAAATGATTGATCATCTAGTTGAAAAAGATGAAACAGGTATATACAATTGTTGCAATACTGGGATTGTTTCTCCTTATGACGTAGCTGTTGCTATTAAAAAATACATTAATCATAACTTAGAAATTACAAAAGTAGATTATGAAGATCTTTTAAAAATGCTACCAAATAGGCGAGTAAATACAATACTTTCTTGTAAAAAGCTTATACAGTCTGGGTATGTTCCAAGAGATGCTAAAGACGCGTTAATATGGTGCGTTAAAGGTTATGGTGCGATGTGAAAAATATTCTTATAACAGGCTGTGCAGGCTTTATTGGTAGTCATGCTGTAGATTGTTTTTTGAAAAATGAAGATTATTTTGTAGTAGGCTACGATTTACTAACATACGCTGGTAAAAAAAGAAACTTAAAAAATGCAATAAAGTCTAAAAATTTTAAATTTGTAAAGGGCGATATATGCAATACAAATTTAATTAAAAAAGTATGCAATGAGTACAATATACAGTGGATAATAAATTTTGCTGCTGAAACTCATGTTGATAATTCTATTAAAAATGTTGATAGCTTTATTCATTCTAATATTAAAGGTGTTGCTTCTATTTTAAATGTTTGTAAAGACTATAAAATAAATTTATTACATATTTCAACTGACGAGATATACGGTTCTAGAAAAAATGGATCTTTTGAAGAGAGCGATATTTTTGACCCTAGAAATCCATACTCAGCTACAAAAGCAGCTTCTGAGCACTTGGTTAATTCTTACGTTAATACACATGATATAAATGCAATAATTGTAAGACCAAGTAATAATTTTGGGCCTAGACAGCACGCAGAAAAATTTTTACCAACTATACTTAGATCATTAAAAGCCAATAAAAAAGTCCCTATATATGGCAAGGGTAATCAAGTAAGAGAATGGCTTTATGTAAAAGATAATGTAGCAGCAGTTAAGCATATAATGCAGTACGGCAAATTTGGTGAAGTCTATAATATCACATCAAATAATGAGATGGAGAATATATATTTAGTTAAAAAAGTTTGCAAAATATTAAACAAGGAATTTAGTAAGTCTGTTGAATTTGTTAAAGATAGGCCTGGGCATGATTTTCGTTATAGTATAACAAATAAAAAGCTTATTAATTCAGGTTTCAATTTATTCAGTAGTTTTGAGTCAAGCTTGAATGAGACATTAAAAGAAGGTGAATAGTACAATGAATATAGGAATTATAGGTCAGGGTTTTGTAGGATCCGCGATAAGAGAAGGTTTAAAAAACTTTTACAAGATTAGAACATATGATATTGATGCTAGTAAATGTAACAGCACACATAGTCAAGTTTGTTTAGAATCAGATATTATTTTTATATGTTTACCCACACCAATGCGCAAAAATGGATCTTGTGATACGAGAATTTTAGAATCAGCAATTCGCGAGATTGATTTAACTGTCTATCAATACAATCGTCGTCCAATCGTCGTTATAAAATCAACAGTTCCACCGGGTACCACAAAAAAATTAAATGAAATAGCAACCTACTGTAGTGTTTGTTTTAGCCCAGAATTCTTAACAGAAGCAAACTCTTTTGAAGATTTTAAAAACCAAAGTAGGATTATAGTTGGTGGGCAAGGAGCAAAAAAAGTAAAACAGATGTTTAGAAAACCTTTTCCTGGTATACCCATTGTGGTGACAAAATCAGAAACAGCAGAAATGGTTAAATACTTTACAAACTGCTTTTTAGCTACTAAAGTAACTTTTGCTAACCAGATGTTTCAAATTTGCAATGATAATAATATTGACTATGATAAGGTCTGTGAATATGCACTTTATGATACAAGAATTGGAAAAAGTCACCTAGCAGTTCCTGGTCCGGATGGAGACCTAGGGTTTGGTGGTCATTGCTTTCCTAAAGATTTAGCAGCAATGATATCTTTTGGATTAGTAAACATGGTTGACACAAGCTTTCTTGAGGCAGTACAAGAGTATAATAATAAGTGTAGAAGATTTAGAGATTGGGAACATATGAAAGGAAGGGCAGTAAGTAATGATTAGATTAAGTGAGGAAAAGAAAAAATATTTTGAAGAAAAATATCTTGAAAGATACAGGGTACAAAAAATTGAAAAAATTGGGCTGATTATAGAAACAGGGGAGGCACAGCTAGATTTAAAAAAGTTGATACTGATTTCAAGATATTAGGAAAGAAAAAGGTTTGGAAGCCTATTGATAATGAGAACAGTTTGAATCTGCAAGAGTCAAGAGGTATCGGTATAGACTTTGATACTAATATAGATAAAATTATCAAAGACATTGACAGTATGATGCTTTTAAAAGAGTCAGACAATCTTAGAATTAATGAACTAGAACAAATTATTAATCAGCTAGATAAAAAAGAATCTATGAAAAATTTTCTAGAAATAGGTTTCAGAGTACCAAAAATACAATCTTACTATAAAAAGAATATGAATATGAAGACGTGTGGTGTAGACATAAACAATTTTAACGTAGAACTTTTTAGAGAATTAGGTTACAATGTTTTTAAATTTGATTTAAATACAGACGAAAACATAGAAAATAAAGTTAAAATGAACTTTGATTTAGTCTGCTGCTATCACGTTCTAGAACATGTAGAAGATCCAGAAAAAGCACTGCAAGTTATTTTTAAATCCATGAATAGTGAAGGGATACTACATATAGAAATACCTATTGAAAGAGATCAGCCGCAACTTGAATATGGTCATTTAATAGGTTTTGAACCTAATGAGTTAGGCAATCTGATAAATAAAATGGGTCACAAAGTCATATATGCTTCAAATAATACACATACAGGAGGCAGTTGGATTGAAAGGTATGCAGTCATCAAATAAAACAAACACAACTAGTTTAGTAACAGGAGGCTGTGGTTTTATAGGAAGCCACATTGTTGACAAACTGCAAAGTCTAGGTCACAAAGTTATTGTGATTGATGACATATCAGCTCCGCAAAATGAAGATTTTTATTATCATGAGGATGTAGTAAATGTTAAGTACCATATTAAAGATATTAGTAAAGATGACTGCAGCAAGTATTTTAACGATGTCGACTATGTTTTTCACCTTGCTGCCCGTAGTCGTATTCAACCTACTATTGGTTCTCCTAACGAGTGTTTTGAAGTAAATGTTATAGGTACACAGAGGGTTCTAGAATGGTCACGGTTAAACGGAATTAAGAGAGTCATATATTCAGGTACATCTTCACTTTACGGTAAACAGAATTTAATACCGTTTAATCCTAATATGTCTGCAGATTGTCTTAATCCTTACTCTATGTCAAAATGGATGGGGGAGAGAATATGTGATCTTTATAGCCAGATTTATGGCTTGACAAGCGTTGTACTGAGATATTTCAATGTATATGGCCCAAGAGAACCCCTTAAGGGTGAATACGCACCTGTAATTGGTCTCTTTAAACGTCAAAATAAAAATAACGAGCCTGTGACAATTGTCTCTCCGGGTACACAAAGAAGAGACTTTACTTACATAGACGATGTTGTTAGTGCAAATATCTGTGCTATGAACGCATCTTTTCATAAATCAGTATGTAAAATATATAATGTTGGCACAGGCAAAAATTACTCAATTTTAGAAATAGCAGATATGATTTGTGATGAAAGAGTATTGATACCATCTAGAACCGCTGAGGTTGTTGAGACACTTGCAGATATAAGCGAGACTACTAAAGATTTAGGGTGGATTCCTAAGTTTAAGCTTGAAGATGTTATAAATTCTTATTAATGTAAAAAAAATATTCTTGCTGTATAATATACTGTAGGAGTTACATATGAGTAAAAATGATTTATTTCCAACAAAAAAACCTCACATATCTTTTTCTGAGATAAAGCAGTGGAAAGAGTGCAGCTATCGTCATAAGCTAACGTATATTGACAAAATAGACATGTTCCAAGACAGTCCATATCTTCACTTTGGAACAGCAGTGCACGAAGGTTGTGAGACCCTGCTAGAGACAAAGAAAGTCGACCGTGATAAGATAATAGGGGTAATGAAAGAAAGTTGGCAGAAAGCTGGATTTGAGAACCCAGCATGGTATTCTAAGCAACCTGGTTGGTATAAGCATGAACCAGTTGAGACTTGGGAATCTTGGGCTAATAATATGTGGGATGAAGTAATATCTTTCTTAGATAAAGAACTTCCAGGTTGGGAATGTTTTGAAGCAGAAGAACAATTATATGAACCCATTGATAATTTAGATAAACCACTTTCATTTAAAGGCTTTATTGACGGTGTTTTAAAAGTTCCAAAAAAGAGAGGTGTTGGGCACGAGTACTGGATTATTGACTGGAAGACAGCAGGTGCTTATGGATGGAGAAGGGATAAAAAGCAAGACTTGGGAATGACAGCACAGCTAATATTGTACAAGCATTTTTGGGCAAAAAAGCATAATATCCCGCTCAAGGATGTTCGATGCGCATTTATTTTGCTAAAAAGAGGCGCAAAACCAGGAAAGATATGTGACATTGTCAAAGTATCTGTTGGACCTAAAACTTACATAAAAGGAATAAAATTAATGAGAAACATGATCAAAACAGTAAGAAAAGGTATGTTTCTTAAAAATAGAAATAGCTGCAAGTTTTGTCCTTACTTAAATACAGAACATTGCACATAAAAAATTTACTTTAATGATCACCTCAGTACAATTTAATTAAAACTGAGGTCAATTCATGGAAAAAAAGAAGTTAAAAGTTTTAGTTTTATCAGATCATGCGCTTTCTACAAGCGGTGTAGGCACACAAACTCGTCATTTAATAGAAGGACTAATTGAAAAAGATACATGGACATTTAGACAGTTTGGGGCAGCACTTAAGCATACAGACTATAGAACAACTGTTGTTAATGAAGATTTTATTATTAAACCTATCGATGGGTTCGGAACACCTGAATTACTAAGGGTTACATTAGCAACTGAGAAACCTGATATTCTCTTTATATTCACAGATCCTAGATTTTTTATATGGCTTTTTGAAATGGAAGATGAAATACATCAAGTTTGCCCAATAGTCTGGTGGCATGTTTGGGATAATTATCCATACCCAGAATTCAATGATACATTTTATCAAGCAACTGATCTTTTGAACTGTCATTCTCATATGACGTACAACATGATAAGAGATCATTATCCTGAGAAAACAAATTTTATACCGCATGCTTTACCAACTAATATATATAAAAGAATGAGCAAGCAAGCTATAATGCAACAAAAATCACAGCTTTTAGGATTTGATAGGTTAGATTACTTTGTCGGTATTTGGGTTAATCGTAATGCTAAAAGAAAAAGACCTAGTGACGTTTTAAAATCTTGGAAGCTGTTTTTAGATAAACTAGAGGAAAAAAGAGGACATCGAAAAGCTATTTTGATTATGCATACAGAACCCACAGATAATGAAGGCCCTAACTTATATAAAGTAACAGAAATGTTAAAAATACAAGGTAATGTCTTTTTTAGTAGGGAAAGAATAGACTTTGAAAAAATGAATATACTCTACAATATATCAGATTTTTGTATTAATATGTCGTATGCTGAAGGTTTTGGTTTAGGGACACTAGAATCTATGATGACAGGTACTCCTATTATTGCAGCAAAAACTGGGGGTTTAACAAGACAGGTTGTTAACCACGAGGATAATACAGAAAATGGTGTCGCTTTAGACATAGTACAAAAAACGTTAGTTGGAAGCCAAAGTGTGCCTTACATTTATGAAGATTATGCATCTTGTGAAGACGCTGCTATGGGCATGATGAAGTTATTTAGCATGAATGACTATGAAAAGAATATACTTTCAGATAAAGTTTTAAAGTATGCTAAAGAAGAATTTAGCTTACAAAAAACAATTGATATGTGGCATAATTCTATGCTAGAAACGTATCACAACTGGAAAAATAAACGAAAGTCATGGGTTAGTAAAGAATTTTAAAAGAGGAAATTTATGAGAGTATTACTTAGAGCACCTTTATTATCATTGTCAGGTTACGGTGTACATTCTAGGCAAGTTTATCAATGGTTGGAAGGGTTGCCGGGAATACAGTTAGACGTTGAAATATTACAGTGGGGAATGACAACGTGGTTAGTTAATCCTGACGATCTAGACGGCATGGTTGGCCGTATAATGTCAAAGTCAAAAGAAATCAAGCCAGGATACGATATAACTTTTCAACTACAGCTTCCTGATGAATGGGACACTAGTTTAGGAAAAGTTAATATAGGAATAACAGCAGCAGTAGAAACTCATATATGCTCTACAGCATGGATTGAAGCATGCAATAAGATGAATGCTATCATAGTACCGTCAGAGTTTACTAGATCAGTGCTGAGAAGATCGGGAACTTTATCTAAAGAGGTTTATGTCATTCCTGAGTGGTATAATGAAAATCTAAACAAAGCTGAAAAGATCAAGCTTAATTTAAATCCAAAATTTAATTTTTTATCTATAGGCACTATCACAGCAAGAAATGCTGAAGATGATAGAAAAAACATGTTTTACATGATTAAATGGTTTTGTGAGGCTTTTAAAGATAATAAAAAAGTAGGCTTGGTATTAAAGTGTTCACATGGCAAAGGGACAGCTATTGACAGAAAGATAACACTTGATACAGTACAAAATGTATTAAGCCAGGTCCGTGTAGGAAAATTTCCTAAAGTTTCTGTAGTACATGGAAACATGGATGAGGTCGAAGTTGCAGGTCTATATAATCATCCAAAAATTAATTGTTACGTTACAGCTACGAGAGGCGAGGGTTATGGTTTGCCGCTAGTAGATGCTGCAGCATCAGGTATGCCTGTTATAGCTACAAATTGGTCAGGACATTTAGATTTTTTAGGAGATAACTTTCTTAAGGTATCATGTGAACTAACTGAGATATCTCAGAGTAGAATTGATTCACGAATATTTATCAAGGATTCTAAATGGGCAAAAGTTAATGAGGAAGATTTTAAAGAAAAATTAATAAGTGCTTATAAGGAAAATAAAAAGTATGCAATTGATGCTAAAAAGCATCAGAAGTACGTAAAAGAAAATTTTTCTAAAGAAGCAGTTATTAAAATTTACAATAAATTTTTAAGTAATCTAAATGAAATTTAGTTTTTTATTTTTTAAGCAAATAGGTATATGAATGTTCACAGTAATGTTAATTCTAAATATTATTTTGTTTTTGTTGAGTTGTGTGTCAAGTTACTACGCTATAAAATTTGGCTTACTGTTATTAAAGATTGAAGATGAAATAAATGATTCACTTAGTGATATCGATACGTCATTCAAAATCTTTAATGAAATATTACAGAAACCAATTTTTTTCGATTCTGTTGAAGTTAGACAGTGTGTTAACGAAATTAAAAGAACACGTCAGATGATTATACGAATTGCAAATCGTCTTACTAGTGTTAATGAAAACATTGAAAATCAAGAAGGAGCAGACATTGCAGAATTCATTAGGGAAGAAAAAAGTTAAAAATTTAACTAAACGAAAAAAAAAGAGTAAGAGAAAGTTATATTTTGGACCACAAACAGACGAGGCCATTAATAATTATCAAAAAGAAGAAGATCTAGAAAAAAGAAAATTAATTTATACCCAAGTTATTCAGCCCAGTTTTTCAAAACTGGCAGAGAATTTAATATTCATCCATGGTTTTGCTAAAAATCATCATAGTTATGAGTCATTAAAGGGTGATTGTGTTTCTTTTCTATTCGAAACTTTACAAAAATTTGACGGAAGTAGAGGTACTAAAGCTTTTAGTTACTTTAATGTAGTGGCAAAAAACTGGTTAATTATACAGTCTAAAAAAAGAGTCAAAAATTTAACAAGACATGTAAGTCTTACAAATTTCCAAGACTTTAAAGCACAAGACAAAGAATTAATAGAGATGTACAATTATGTACCTCCCCAAGATTTACGGTATATATCAAAAGAAAATAGGCTTATATTGACTGAGATGTTTGGTAAAATAAGAAAAAGAATTAATTCTCCAAATGAAATAGCTTGTATGGGTGCAATTGAAGTACTTTTTGATAAACTTGATGATCTAGATTTTTTAAATAAGCGCGCTGTATTTATATACATGCGTGAACTTTCTGGATTAACACCAAAGCAACTATCTGTAGCAATGTCAAATATAAGAAAGCATTACAGAGATATAAAAAAGAATAATGAAGAGTATTACTCATTTTTCTTTTTAGATTAGAAAGGTATGAAAATGAGCAAAAACATAGATAATGAAATAAAAAAAGCTAAAAAGAAAAAAACAAAAATAGAACAGTTTAGTGATCTATTAGATGGGCTTACAAATACTGAAGATAAGAAAAAAATGCTATGGAAAGAAGCTTATGAAAACGCGCTCTATGATAGGGAAAATGCCAATATACTATTGACTGATTTACTACTACAAGTCAAGGGTAGTGTTCCTCTTCATACTTCATTAGGTTCAGTAATGGCAAAATACCTTGAAAGAATGAGCAAATCAAATGATCAAATACTTAAACTAGCAGAATTAGTAGCAAAAGAAGAAGAAAGTAATGAGATTTCTTCGGACGATATATTTAATAAAATAACGAGTTAAATATGTTTGAAAGAATGAGAGACAGAAGGCTTAGTCGGCATGGAAGTAATATAATAACTTCTGAAGAAAGAAATACAATAGGCAAGGGTACAGGAAATGCGCAAGCTTATGAAACAGCAGTTGTCGTTGATTTTGTTTCGAATCCAGTAGATTTCTTATCTGAAAAAATTGAAACTGTTATAACTAAACCTGATGCTATTCTAGCAAAAAGATCTGGATTTGGCAATAAAGTTAAAGAAAAAATTGATAAAATTAAAAAATTTAACAATAATGAAGGAGAGACACTGATAGGTTCTTCAAGGACTTTGCAAGAAATTAAGCAATTAACAAGATTGGAGGCAATGACAAATCCACAAAGCAATAAGCTTGTTGACAATCCTGAATTGGCTAAATTAATACCTCGAAATAGTATAATAGCTATTAATGTGACAGATCTATCCAGGCCTGATCGATCATTACCTGAAATATTTTTACCTTTTTTTCCTTCACATTTTTCCCTTCCTGTTAAACCTGGGGAGCATGTTTGGGTTTTCTATGATAACATAGGGGGCAAAAGAGTAGGCTATTGGATGTTTAGAAAGACTGCAACATTACCAGTTGATGATTTAAACTATACACATGCAGATAGAGAAGGAAATGTGTCTACTGCTTATAGAATAATGAATTCTACAAAAAAGTCTTTGAAAAAGAAAGAAATTGTAGAAAAATTATTCTCCGGTTTCCCAAATACAGCAGCAACATTATCTGAAGATTCCGCAACGCTTGAAGGGGCTAATGATTATGAGGAAATAATCAAAAATTCTAAAAGCTATAATGAAGAATTTATTGGTGAACCTGTACCTAGATATAGTAAAAAATGCAGTGATTTAGTACTACAAGGCTCAAATAATACTTTAATAGTCATGGGCCACCAAGATGATGTAAATACAGGCTGTATAAAATTAATAGCAGGAAGAACGGTATCAGATAGTCAAGTTTTAAAAAATATAAGACAAAATGAAAAGAAATATGAGCATAAAGAGTTAAGTTCTTATGGAGATATACTCACGCCAAAGCAATTTTTACAAAAAATACCACAAACTATAAACGAAGTTGATGAATCTTCACAACAATTTAATGAAGCTGAGGTTGTAATTGCCCAGACAGGTATAATTGCATCAAAAGCTAATAGGGAAATTACAGCCCGGGCTGCTAGCAGCAGTTTCTTACGAATGAATTCAGGTGATATATCACTTAGTAGATCTTCTAATTTTGATTATTCAAGCAGCCAAATTACACTAATAAATGGTCAGTTAGGTATAGAAGCACGAAATGTAGTTAGTTTAAGATCACCAGGAGGTGAAATTAAAATGGCTTATACTGGTGACACTTTAAATCCAACACAACCTGCTAAAATATACATGAACGATGGTGATGAACCATATGTAATACATAGTGCATTAGAAGAAGTTTTAGATGTACTACTTTCTGATGTACAAAAAAATAACATGATTGTAGATTTAATAATTGAAACAATGGTATCAACGTTAAATGGGATATTACCCACTACCGGAGAAGCTTTTAAGGAAACTATAGATATAGCTTTGCAGGCAGCAGGTGGAAGTTTTGATTCATTACTCACAACTGATGAATTGATAAGAATAACACAGTCACCAACAGGCCCTATGACGAAACTTAAGTCTAGATCAATATTTGGCTCAGAATAATAGGAAAGTATATGTCAAGTTACAAATTTAAAAGTTCAGGAAGAAAATTCAATATACAAAGAGACAATGCTGATGTTGAAGCAGAAATTGCTGATGCTTTACGTCCTATAGGAATATTAACACCTTTGAAGCTATCGCAAGATGATAGAAGTTCTCTTTTTGAGCAAAGTTTTGATTTAGTAGATCAAATTAGAGATAATTTTAGAAATATGCTTTTAACTTCTCCCGGCGAGAGATTGGGAAGATTTGACTTTGGTACAGGCTTAAGAAATCTAACTTTTGAGATGATAGCACAAAATGATGATTATGAATCAATAATTATGGAACAAATAAAAGAATCAGTTGATAAATTTATGCCCTATATTAATTTAAAAACAATGACAAGTGATCATTTTATTACTGACACTCAAACAAGTGACAGACCTCTAGCTAAAATAATAGTTGTTGTTGAGTATGGTATTCCGTCGCTCTCAGTCATTGATCAAAAAATTGATTTAGTGTTGTACGCAGCAGGATAATTACTAAAGAGGATTAAAAATAATGGCAAAAAATGTAAAAAAAGATTTAGTTAGATCTCGTGATTTAAATTATCTAAACAAAGATTTTAATAACTTTAGATCAGATTTAGAAAATTATGCTCGTGTTCATTTTTCTGATGTAATTAGCGACTTTGGAGAAGCTAGCCTAGGAGGCATGTTTTTAGATATGGCGGCCTATGTAGGCGATGTGATGTCTTTTTATCTAGATCATCAGTTTAGTGAATTAAGTCTTGAAACTGCTACAGAAGAAGAAAATATTGAACAGCTTATAAGAGATTCAGGGGTTAAAATTATGGGAGCTAGTCCAAGTTTATGCTCTATTGATATTATCCTCACAGTAACTGCTGTTACAGAAAATGGCGTTTACAAACCTAACAAAGCACAATTACCGGTAATAAAACAAGGATCCCAGTTTGAATCACTTAATGGTATTAAGTTTGAAGCTGTTGAAGATGTAAATTTTGCAGAAAAAGATAAGTTTGGTGTTTTAAAATGTGAAGTAGTCATAGATGCTGTTGATGTAAATAATAATCCAATATCTTATCTTGTCAAAAGATCTATTCTAATAAGCAGTGGGCAAACAACTGAAGAAGAATTTACTATTACTAACTTTGTACCTTTTAGAACAATAACATTAGCAAATCAAGATGTTTCTGAGATTATATCTATAAAAGATCTAGAACTTAACAGTTACTATGAAGTTGAAAGTCTTGCACATGACATTGTTTTCCAAGCAAATCCCAATATCAATGATGATAAAGATAAATCAGAATTTAGTTTAAACTTGGAACCGGCTGCAAGAAGATTTATAACAAATACAGATTATCAAACAGGACAGACAGCAATTAGATTTGGATCAGGTATTTCTGAGTATGAAGATGAAGATGTAATTCAAGATCCTACAGACTATGCGCTACCCCTTTATGGTGAACGTACTAATTTTAAAGTTAACGCAGTTGACCCGGGTAATTTACTTGAAAGTAACACACTGGGCATAGCACCACAAAATACAACTATAGCTATAAAGTATCGATATGGAGGAGGATTAAGTCATAATGTTGAAGCCCGATCTATAACAAACATAAGATCACTTGAAATACAATTTCCTGTCACAACATCAGATATTGTACAAAACTCTGTAAGGAATTCAGCAATAGTTACAAATCCTAGGAAAGCTAAAGGAGGGGAGTCACGGCCAACTTTAGAAGAGTTAAGAAATATAGCATTTAGTGCTAGATCCGCGCAGGCAAGAATTGTTAATGTTCAAGACTTACTTTACAGAATCTATACAATGCCAACAAAGTTTGGTAGGGTTTATCGCGCAGGAGTCTCTAAAAACCCAATCTCTAATAGTATACTAATACATGTTGTTGTAAGAAGCAGAGATCAAAAGCTAGAAATAGCAAATGATACGCTTAAGGATAATTTAGCAATCTATGTTAACGAATATAGACTAGTCTCTGATAGCTATGATGTAGTTGATGCACAAATTATTAATTTAGGTGTTGAATATATTATATCACCAGAAAAAGGTTATAATTCTAATGATGTAATATCTAGATGTAATAATAATATTATATCATATCTAGATACAAGCAATATGCATATTGATAAACCTATTAATCTTACAGACGTTATGAATATTTTGATCAATACAGAAGGAGTTCTTTCACTCGCTGGGTTAAGGTTTATTAATAAAAAAGGCAATGATTCAGGATCAGGTGTATATTCAGACGTAATATTTAATGTTTTAGAGAATACACGAAGACAGCAATTATTTCCCCCGCCCGGAGGTATATTCGAAATAAAGTATCCTGATTCTGATATTAAAGGAGCAGTATTGTAATGTATTTAGTATTATCAGCTAGCAAAGACACGTATATAACTAATAAAATAATCAATAATAGCTTTAGAGCAACTGACGCAAATGTAGGTTTAGCAGGAACTCTTGACTTATTCAAGCTTTATGATGAGTCTTCTGCACTTACCACAGATACCTCAGTAAACGCACCAATAGTAGGCACTAATTCAGAGCCTATTGAGTTTTCTAGAGTGCTAATCAAGTTTGATTATGACGAGTTGAGTAGTTTACTTGATCGAGGAAAGGTTGACATCAATAGTAACAGCTTCAAAGCTTTTTTATCGCTTAAGGATGTCTATGGTGGCCAAACTACACCCAATAATTTCAAAATAATAGCAATGCCTCTTTCTAAATCTTTTGATGAAGGTAAAGGAAGGGATATCGTAAATTTTGCAGATATTGATACAACAAATTTTATAACATCATCATATTCAAATGGAACAACACATGCTTGGAATAGTTCAGGTGCATTAGCCTCAGGTAGCCTAGATGATTTAAATATTGATGTTATAATAAGCGGTTCACTGGAAGGGCCATCAGGTATACAAATACTGAATTTATCATCTGAGCAATTATTTGAAACAGGTAAAGAGGATTTAAATTTAGATATTACAAATGCTGTATCAGCATCTTTATCAGGACAACTGACTAATCATGGATTTTTAGTAGCATACTCGGGTTCTTACGAAAAAGACGCAAAAACATATTTTGTCAAGAGGTTCGGCTCTGTTAATGCATCTAATGTCTTTAATAGACCAAGTATAGTTATCAACTATGATGATTCAGTTACTGACAATCATAGAAATTTTATATTTAGTGTTACCGGTTCACTTTTTTTAAATAATTTTCATCTAGGTAGTCCGACAAATATTCTATCCGGAACTGCAGGTACAGAAATAAAAGAAGATAGCTGCATGAAGCTTATTTTAAAATCCGGATCTTATTCTAGTACACATTCTGTATCACAACATAAAGTAGGCGATCAATATCAAACAGGCATATATTCATCATCATTTGCTGTAAGCGAATATCATGCAAATCTTTTTTCACATGTAAAATCTGCCAATTCTGCTTCTTTTACACAGATCTGGTCTTCAAACGACTTAACTGTAGGCTATCTAACTAGTTCTTTGATCATTAAGTCACCATTTAGATCAGCCTACGATGGGTCTATTCAAAGACTTATAGTCACGTGTAAAAACTTAAGAGACGTTTATAGAAAAAATGATGAAGCAAAAATTAGAGTTTTTATTGAAGATAGAGCTGAAAAAGTTATTTTTACTAAGACACCTGTAGAAAATATATCTGCAATATTTAGTCAGATGTATTATAGAGTAGTCGATATACAAACAGGAAAAGTTGTAATTCCTTTCGACGCAATAAACAAATCAACCAAACTTTCTTCTGATTCCGAAGGTATGTTTTTTATAATGTATATGAAAAGCTTAACCCCGGGAAGAACTTATAAATTCGAATTTTTAATTAAAGATTTTGATAGTGATTTTTTCATCGACGATGCATCAGGAAAGTTTATCATAGATAACAGAAGTTAACAAAGCTAAGCGTAGGTGAAATTTTGAAAAAAAGAGTTTTCCAGAATAGAGGTATATTATTTGAACCTACAATAAGAAGAGAGTCGGGTTTTGTAGCTGATATTAATTTTAGCAATTACTTATATAGATCTAATAATGAATTAATTCATGAATCAAAAAGAGGTAAAAGTCTATCTGAGGGCGCATCTCCTGAGTCAAAGACAGGAAAAATATTCTCTACTAATGAATATAATATTGATTTTTCAAAATTTGAAAATCACACATTCTTCGATTCAGCTATTTCTAAAACAAACATTGGATTTGACAGAATAGTCAATAATTATCCTTTTGATGGTTCTAGACAAGATACAAAAGATTTTAGAAGTAACTCAACAGGTTTTGAAACTTATGTTTTCGATAATTTCCCTAACAATAGAGGATATTTGATATTTAGACCTGATGGTTCAACTAGTCAGCATATATCAGTCAAAGACTTACAAGGATATCTGTATTCTTCAGATAATACCAAGAAAACAAACAATCCAGTATTTTCACCCAACAAATCCGGATTTACAGTAGAATTTTGGGTTAGAATCCCACCGCATAGTAATAATAAACAAGTCTTGTGCCAGCTTATTGATACCAGTAGGTCAGGATTGTCATTGACAATTGACAATGATGCGGGCACAGCAAACTGTAATTTAAATTTTTCCTTGCTTTCAGGAAGTAACTATGAAACTATAGAGTCTAGTATAAGTAAAGGTACGTTTGTTCATGTTGCTGCTGTGTACAATAATAAAAAGAAATATACTAGTCTCTTCATTGATGGAGATCTTAAGGTCACTTCTAGCATTAGAAACTTTAATAACTTAGAAATGCGTCAGTCAGATTTTTTAATAGGCTCAGGTAGCGCGTATAATGAAGATCTAACAACAGTTTTTACTCCTGTTGAAACATTTTCCGGATCGATGGATGAGTTTAGATTTTATCATGGAAGCAAAACCCACAAACAAATAAATAGAAGCTTAAGATCTTCTATTTACAAAGATGATGAAGAAAATTTGGATCTTAAGCTTTATTTTAAATTTAATGAACCGGAAGGAACTTATAGTGGGAATAATTTAGTTTTGGACTATTCTGGTAATAGTTTGCATTCACTAGTTAGCGGTCATACATCTGCAATGAGAATTACCGGATCAGCTGATAAGCTTCCTCTTACACAAGAAATATCAAAAGAATCAGTAGTTCTTTTTCCTGATTACACACCGGTAAAGAATTTTAATTCTAGTCTACTTACATCAGCATCTAATTATGATATTATCAACCCCAACATCATTACAAAACTTATACCTGTCCACTATCTTTTAGAAGGGCAAGTTAATGAAGGTATGTCTAACTTAACAGGTAGTATGGCTAGTGTAATCAAGGGAGGTAACTTACCAGATACAGGGCAAATTGGAAATTCTCAATTAATTATTTCTTTTTTACTAATATGGGCAAAATTTTTTGATGAATTAAAAATCAATATTGATAACTTTTCAAACATACTTAGTCTTTCTTACGATAGCTATGAAGGAAGTTCTACACCATTCTATAGACTTGCTGCGGAACATAGAGGCATTAAATTGCCACAAATAATCAATAGAGATGTCGATTATTTAAAATTTGCTGAAGGTCTAAACCTATCTAGTCTTGACAGCTTATCTAAATTATCATTAAATCAAGTGCAAAATGAGATCTGGAAAAGGCTTTTGCTAAATATAAAGCAAATACACAAGGAGAAAGGGACAAAAAGATCTATTAAGTCATTGTTTAATTCTTTTGGATTAGAGTTTAACAAATATTTTGACTTAAAAGAATACGGAGGGCCAAGAGCACACTATCTATCAGATCTTAGAAAGTTTGATAAAAAAGTTATAAGGTACATAGACTTTAGTGGATCTGCGGCAAGTAGAACTGCCGCAGATCAGCTAGATATCAATGCACAAGGTTTTAGCGCAGGAACAGCAGGCAGAAAAGCAGCACCTTACTTAGTTTCACCTTTCCTTTCTGGCTCAAGATTAGAAGTCGGCTATCCTTCGCTACCTGTTGGTGCACAAGCCACAGGAACGGTTGAATGTTTAGAAACAAACCCAAGTCTTTATAATAATGACACAGTAAAAATAACAGACACAGACGGAACAACAATTATTTATAAATTTGTTACTGCTACAACAGCAACAGGTACAATAGATGGTAGTGATGGAGAAGGTAACAGAATTATAATAGTATCTTTGCACGGACTAGCTGCTTCTGTGTCAGCCTACGCATTAGAACTAAGAGACGCAATTAACCATGCAAACGGTCATAATGGGACAATAGGCATAGTGCAATCTTCAGGAGAACTTACACTAACACAGCAATTAAGAGACGGACTGGGTACAGGTAATGAAGCGATAGTCTTCACTCAACCTGGTGGTGGTGGGTCTACACCAGTCTCTGTATCAGGATTTTCAGGCGGCACAGGTGTATTTTTTAAAAGAAGCACAGTACATGGTGAATCTGCAAATCCTAATGACGGTCTTTTTACTTCCGGTTCGTTTACTTATGAAGGAGTATATAAATTTACTGACAATGTAAAGCATCATGTTACACAAAGCTTGGTAAGACTAGTCACAACAGGGACTTCGTTACCGGCTAGTACAACAGGAGGGTTGCTCGCCAATTTAATAGCAATTAATGATAAAGAAAATACTAAGCTAAAGTTATACGCAAGACCTTTTGATGCTACCTCTTCAGAAAAGGACGTGCTTGAAACACAAATTGTAAGTGCTAGTATTTTTGATGGAAAACCATGGTATATTAGTTTTGGAAGGGTAAGAAATGATGATACAATTTTTTATGAACTAGAAGACATTAAGAACACTCCTTCTTCTAGTTATTTCTTAAGATGCGGAAGAGTTGGCGAGAAAAAAGCGAGAACATATTTTGCCACGTCCAGTTTTTTAGGTAAGGGAACTACAGCTATGTTCAATGCTCGTAATGATGCTATAAACTCTAGTGGTTCATTCCTAGTTATTGGCTCGCAGTCAATAAACGCAGCTGGTACTACTAGGTATTTAAACTCTCCTAGTATTGTCGATGAAGCTAGAGAATCAAATTTTTCAGGAAAAGTTAACTTCATAAGATTTTATAGTCGTGCACTTACAGATAGAGAGTCAAGAGAAAGAGTAAAAAATCCTTTTTCTTTAGGTGTTAAAAATCCTCTAGCTAATTTTAACCACGATACAGAGTTTACAGGTGCATTCAACAGAACAAGATTAGATGCAACAATATCAAGGCAAACAACAACAGGTTCAGACGTCAACGGCAGTATTAGGTTTTTTGACAATTCTCAAAATGGATTTCATTTAATTGGGTCGATGTTTGAGCCTGATAAGAAAATTTTAAAAAGTGATCAAATTAACTTTAGTAGGATATCTCATGATTTTGACGAAAGAGTAACTGAAGATCGTGTTAGAGTAAGAAGTTATGAACTTAAAAATAATCTCAAAGAGAGTCTTTATGCACGCCAAGCACCGGTTTACGAGATACAAGAAGGTAATAAATCAGATGATGATAAGCGATTAAGCATTGATCTTAGTTCTGTTCGATCTTTAAATGAAGATATTATTAAGATGATTGACAGCCTAGAAGTTTTTGATGAAGCAATAGGAGATCCCAGGCTGATGTTCGAAGACGAATATTTAGAGTTAGAAAAACTAAGAGAAGTTTATTTCCAAGAACTTTTGCAAAAAGTAGATTTAGAGTCACATGTAAGATTTTTTACTTGGTTTGATAACAGTTTTACTGACTTAATAAAAACATTAATTCCTCTAGAGGCAGTTTTCCTAGGCGTTAATTATGTTATAGAACCGCACATACTTGAAAGAAGCAGACTTAGATATTATTTTAATCAACAATACTTATCTCCTGACAGCACTGCTTTTGACTCAACGAGTATAAGAGGTGGTGGTTCAAGTACTGCAGGTGTAATAAGTATAATAGGGAATTAAAAAAGTGATACATGACAACAAGCATAGTAATAAATACAAATAAATTGACAACAGAAAATTCTAGAATAGAAAAAGAAGAAAATCAATATAATGAAGAAAAACTACAGGGCTCACTTAGGGTAGGTAGTCAAATCAATATCACGAAAAGTAGTTCTAGGAAAATTTCAGGTATCAAAAGCATATTTGGTAGCTTTAGATCTAAAAGACAAGATGAAATTGAATATTCTTATATAGATGTTGAGATTGAATCAAAAATTTCTCAGGGCATATCTGTGCGGAGTCTTCGTGATACTGACGGGGATAGTCTTCCTTACATGTATATCGGCTATGATTTACCGTACGGAAATTCTATAAATGAGAGAATATACCCCAAATTAAAATTTAATAGTTATGGTACGCAGGAATTGATTAAGAATGATAATTTTGTAATATTTGAAGACGATAGCATAGAATACGATGGGAGTTTATATATAAATGCTAGCCTAGATTATCGTTCTAATATTTACCCTATAGAACCGGGTTCTACACATCGACACTTTAGAGGTCAATTTGAAACACAGGGGTCTATAGAGCCGTTAGAAGCTAGAAGAAGATATATCGGTCACCCAAATCAAATTACTGATATGTTTTCTAATACACTAACGCATAGGAGGTATTTTAGTGGTATATCAGCAGATATAGCCGGTGGCGTTGAACAGAATACCCACGGTGGTAATGATATCATCACAGATTTGATCGAACATAAAGAAATACTCGACAATACCACGTTGCAAGATATCAAGTTCGATGATTCCAATCAAGAAACTAGATTAAATAACAATCTAGCTGTAATACCGTTTGCAACCGCAAAGAATACTTCGACTGTAACCCCTTTTAATGATGGTGTTGAGTATACACAAGGTAAATATAGTTTTTACGGTGGCGGATTAGGTGATATTATTTACGGTAATGAAATAGAAGGGCCTTATTCGAATACTAGCGAGATAGGTACAAGATACAAATCAAGTACTACTGGTTTTACTTATGAATCAACAACATTAGGAAATACTACGCTAGGTACAGATTCAATTGCATTCGGTGGGTTATCAAGGAGATAAACAATGCCAGTTTCAGGTTCAAATGGTTACAGATCAGGTATAGTAACTCTGCCTAATAGAGTTAGAATTAGAGAGATGGATAGTCGACTTGGCATGTATCCGACAATATCACGAACAGGTGACGCAACTAGAGGGGGAAATTTAAATATCCCAGAATTTGATGATACTGAAACAATCGTTTTTGCAGAAGGCGTAAGTAATTTGTTTCTTGGTACCTTACTTAGATCAGGAAGTACGAGAAGCTTACTTCCTTACGCAACACCTAATAACCCTACGGGTTCAATTACTGGGACAGGAAATGTAATCTCAGGAATCTCTGATAATTTTTACATGACTGACTATAAAGAGCACTCTTCTAAAATTAATGATACAGCGTCATCGGTAGAAAATTTAGGTTTTTTCGATGACAGTAGATTAAGCTTGAGTGATTCTGTATTTTATATGACAGGAACTTCTGAGACAGTATATCCTGGTTTTGACAGCCGCCTTCACGATAAAACACAAATTGTCATAGACATGTCTTCTGTAGAAAGAACCCAAATTGGAAATATTAATAGGGCAAATAATACTGATTATGATGACGATACATCAAATGTAAGACAACCTTATATGGCATATTATAATCGCGATTTAAAAAGATGGGAAAGACTAGGAAAAGGTTATGGGAAAAATCAAACAAATAAAAACGAATCAACATTCAAGGACATTATAACAAAAACTCACTTAGGTTTTTCAGGGCTACCTGCAAAAGGTGCTATCGCAACGGGTTCAGCAATGGGAGGGTCAGATTTCACTATGCTATCAGAAGATATGTTGAATTCATCGATGCGACCAATATCTACCTTTGGATTTCCTTTTGACGGAAGATATCATGCGACAGGAAGTCAAACCATAGATATGAAAGACTATATAGATGCTCCTTTTGTAGTAGAAAAAGTAGTTTTTGATTTTGATGCTGAAATAGAAACATCAGATGATCATAATAGAGGCTATAAGGTTAAAAGAGCTTATCCGTACGGAGGAGCGCCAAGTGCACAAGGTGAGCTTAGTGCTGATGTAATGAATCACAATTTTTTCTTACTAAGACAGTTTAAGAACAGCTTTACAACCTCATGGAATGTAATCACAGGATCGCAACCAGTACTTGGGGCAGATGGTTACGGGATTAATGTAATGTCATCTAGTATACCAGGGTATTATTATCTTTCTGAAGATGAGAATTTAACGCTAGTTGAAGATGAGAGGGAGATGATAACTTATGGACAACTTATAGATACATGGATAGAAGATGATCCACATGATTATATTTTTAGCCCTAAAGGTTCAGGTATAACAAGAGATCAAATTTTAAGTAGTAGTCTCATAGCAGGAAGAGATTCTGTCAATTTAAGAGTCAATCCAATGACGTATCCCTCAGCAAATCGTGATGTACATATAACGGGATCTTTTAGTGTACCATGTACGTCTAGACACACAGGACAAATAGGACCGGTAAATGCTGCACTAATATATACCGGTTCAGGTACAACAAGTTTTTTGTGGTTTGAAAATCAATTTAGCAGCAGAGGTAGAGATTCGCTAGATAAAAGTAGACGCGCATTAGTCAACGGCCACCAGTCTCTTGTCAAAGGAAATAATGTATTAGTTAATGCCCTTAAGGCAGTAGATCAGCCTTTTCCATTGTCACCTTCAAAAAGCGAGTCTTTAGAAGACCATTCTCCTTATATTTTATTTCCTGAAGATAAAATAATAATAGGTTACCAATATCCGATAGGTTACGATTTAGGAGGTATTGCAGGATATGGTCCAGATAGCAATGATGATTCAAAATTTAAATTTTCTTTTTTTGGAAAAGGAAAAATTACCATCTTTGGTTCATTGATAAAGAATAATAAAGAATTTCATGATACACTAAATCAACCACTTACTTCAGAAGCAGTCCATGAAGCGATCCATTACGACAACCCTGTGCTCGATCAATATTTGATCGCAACACGCAATGAATACACAGGAAGTTATGTAGATAGTCATTCAACAGGATCAATAGGCTCTACAGTCAGAAGCTTAATAGGGGCAGGTGAAAATATTTTAAGTGGATCTTTGCAGAGATTTGTCAATATTAGAAATCCTCTATTGCGATACTATGATACAGTAATGCCGGACATAACAGAGATGGTTAGAATAGATGGATTTGAACCGCTAAAGGGAACCTCACTAGGCGTGAAAGATGCAGAGTGGTTTCTAGCTTCTTTTTTGAGCTCTGCAGGTGGGAATCATGTACATACTTTTTGGAATAAAATATTTCCTTTTGAATCTAGATATAATACTGTCAATAGGCAGATCGATCAAAGTTTTTATTTATATCAAATTACTTCGCAAAATAGTGCAACACTTTCCCTTGAAACTAGATCAAATGCATCTTTTACAGGCACAGACAAACCGACGTCTATAGGCGACACTGATATTATATTTGAAAATTCAACATTTATTGCATTTACTTTTGGTGAAGGACCGGAAAATTTGCACAGACATATTGACAGTTCAACGAGATTTCACAGACCATCAGGATGTAAATATGGAATCATGAACACTTTACCCCAGTTTTCAAAAAATGTCTTTAGATATGATAAGTTTGGTCAGTATGCTGATATGTTGGAGCAGGGAACTGAATCTAGATTTTTTATAGGTCAAGGCGGGATTACACAAGGGGCACTTACCATTAGATTTGTCTCTGACGATGATAAAAATGATCAGTATATTGAGTTAAATGAGGATCAAATAGTCAGCAATACCTTTGAATCATCGAACTTAAGTCTATATGCAACATCATCACTTCCGTTTTTTGACGATGACACACCACGAAATAGGAATTATAATAATATATTCTTCTCAAGTGCTGTTATAGATATAGTCGGTTTTGGAGTTTAAAAATGTCAAATAATAGTTACACATTACAACAATTAAAAAAGATAGAAAAAATAGTCGTAAGAGATAGCGTAAATAATGTTGACAAAGTTATTTTTCCTAATAATGTTCAAATAGGCGCAGGATCAGAATTGCCAAGTGTGTTAAATGTTGGGGGTGAAATAAAAAGTCACATACACAATACTGCAGAAGGAAAATCTTATTTAGTTGCAGGATCTAATGTTACGATAACATCAGGCTCTAATGGTCAAATAACGATAGCATCATCAGGAGGAGGCGGTGGAGGAGGAAGTGGAGATATAACCTCTGTAGTAGCAGGTGTAGGTTTATCAGGCGGTGCCACCACCGGGGACGCAACATTAACTTTAGATTTTTCAGAGCTTAGTTCTGTAACACCTACTTCAGGTGACTCACTTGCAACACTTGACAACGATGGCAGTACTGAGCAACTAATCACAGTTGATAACTTAGCAACGTTGTTTGCAGGTGATGGATTGACAGCTGCTAGTGCAGTTATGGCAGTTGGCGCAGGTACAGGTATAGATGTCGCTGCCGATGCAATAAGTGTAGATGTTTCTGACTTTATGACAAATGGATCAGACAATAGAATTATAACAGCAACAGGCACTGATGCAATGAATGCAGAGGCAAATCTTACTTTTGACGGATCAACATTGACTTTGTCTGGTGATGCATCACTAGATGGCTCGATAGTTATAAATGAAGCTGGAGCAGATAAAGACTTTAGAGTTGAATCAGATACCAAACAAGGTGCGTTATTGGTCGATTCTGGTTTGGATGCTGTTATAATAAATGATAACGTAACAAATGGATCTGCATTGAAAGCAGACACAAATGTAAGTATAGGTGGGACTATTAACTCACGTGGGACGTCAACAAGGGGTACTTCAGTTTTTGGAGGAGATGTTGCAATATCAGGTAGCTTATGGCCTCTTTCCAAGCCCGGATTTATATATTGTGATATACATAATTACCTTGGCGCCTCTCCAACAGGAAACCCCACAGTTGATTATAACCTAGAGTGGAATGATGGAACCGCGACAAATAATGACGGAGAGTCTAATTATCAAAATAATTATTGGAAATATTTTCCGTATGGTGGCGAGATTATAAGTGTTTTTGCTAACGGGTCAGGTGCAGGTAATTTTAGCCCGGATAATATATTTGTACAAAATGTTGTTTTTGCTATGTATACATGGACTGATGAATTTGTATCTGATGCTAACCCTCATTCCGCGGGAGTTGTAGGGCATATGACAGCATCATCGACAAACCTGTACGCATTACAAGGCGGATCCACATATAAACATAAAGCATTATATGATTTTACAACAGCATCAATCAATGGGACATTTGAAATACCTCCTGGGCAAATAGCTTCATTAGTGATTAAAGGTGAAGGCACGCAACGTAAAGGATTTGAGTATCTTAATGTCAATGTTGTTTATAAGATGGGGTTGAAATAATAAACGTTAGAACAAGTTTAATTTCACAATTTTTTTTAAAGAGATAATTACAATATTATGGCAGGTATACTAAATAACAAAACAAGAATCATGGATGTTATTGTCACAGCTGAAGGTAAACGTCAGTTAGGCAGAGGCAACTTTAGACCTGAGTTTGCTTCTTTCAGTGATAAGGATGCATTTTACGAGTCAGACACATTAAGCGGTTCTACAGATGCTAGAGACAGAATTCTCTTTGAGGCTACTAGTTTACCTGCTGACAAAATATTTTTGGAGTATGATGATTCAGGAAGATTACTTGGTAGTCCTGATGTAAAATTAAATGCTATCGGTTTAAATGGAGGCATATTTAGTAGAGATGATAACGGAAATTTTAATTTATCATCAGCTAATGATTTTGCAGATCATGTCCAAACAATGATAACCGGCGCAATAGACAACATAAGAAAGCATAAATTATTAGCTTCATATAATCCTAACGATAGAAATTCTTTTGAATTTGATATATCTAGAAATAAAATAGAGTTTATTATTGATAATTTCAAACCTTTTGGAAAACACCCAAGTCAAAAAGAAGCAACTTTAGGAAGTGTTGATACTTTTCTAACTGATGAAAAAATGACTCATCTTCCACATTTTAAATTTTTGCCACCAGTAAGAGACGATGGAGAAGATTTAGGGAAATACATTGATATTAACGAAAGAGAAATAACTAATTTTGATCAATTGATGCAGGAATTAGGGCCGTTACCTTCTGAATCGTATGACTTAAGTCAACAGGCACAAGACTTAAGTATATTCGGTCCGCTGGAAGATGCTTTTGTTAATGCTGCACTATCAGAAAATAATGAATTAGGCAAGCCAAGAGAGACAATAAAGTTTAACAATACAACACTTTCAAATAACATGTTTGGACAATGTTTTGAAGTAAGCATAGACGGGGGAAGTAGATATATGAACAAACTTCAAGTCATAGATTTCGGAACGTTTATAGACGAAAATGATAAGAATAGACCGGAGAAGCATGTGTTTTTTGTAGGGAAAACATACAGAGGCGTAGGAAGACTACCGGCATTTCTTAATTTATTTACACTTATATTTGACTAAAGAGAATAAGATGACAATAAAGATTAGATTTGATCGCAAAACAATTAATAAACGAAATATTAAAGTTGTAAAAACGCCCAATGAGAATGACGAACATGTCGTTACATATATAAATAAGAAAAATCAAAGAGTATTTTTGTTACCTATAATTGTTGATGTGAAAAGCACTATACAAAATGGATTTAAGTTTGAATTAGACGTGGTCAAACCTGACAATGTAGTAAGCGACTCATTAGTAAGTTTAGAAGGGCTGCAACCTAACAAGCGCCAGCTAGATAAACTAGGATTACTACCCGGGCAGGTTAATGAAAAAAGCTCTACAATGAAAAGAGTGAAAAAAAGAATGCAGGAAAAGGAACTGTCTGAGTCTTTTAGACGTAGCGGATCAGAAAAAGATCTTAAGATAGAATATGATCGTTACGGAAAAAATAAAATGATCAATAGACAAAATCGAAAAAAGAAAGCAATGCAAAATAATAAAAATTTATTAAGAAATATTCACAATGGTGATAAGCAAAAGTTAGATGCTTTAAAAATTAATCAGACAAACAAGGTAAAAAAAATAAAAATAGATGTAACAAGAAAAGTTTCAAATAAATTTGCAAAAAATATTAAGAAAGGAAACATTTCAGATCAAAAAGCTTTCGGGACTAAAAATAAATTTGTTTTAGGCAATCCTAACAATCCCGGGGTAAACAATTCTTCACCAATTTTCACAACAAACGTAGATATTGAAAATAATTTTGAGGCTGCAGCATCTTTAAACAAAAATGAAATATTGACAAATGACAGCAATACAAGTAATATTTCACCCGGCTCAAAGAGTGTACAGCGGACTATATCTAGATTGTATATGAAAACAATCGATCCTGCTGTAGCTTTTGAAGGGATCCCTACTCATAGGACAGTAAAACACCAAAAAAGAGGTACCAGACCAAAGATTGGAGTTAAGTCAACTGGTAAAAAGAAAAATATTTTAAAAGATTTTAACATAAGCAAGAGTTTAAAGCTTGGTACGCTTGATGAGTCAATCAGGGTCGTTAGGGATGTTATGGGTCCAAATCAATTAAAAATTAAAGGCGGAAAAGCAGGGCCCGGATCTTTTGATACTAACTTTTCCAAAGATAGAGTAAATCATAGTTTCCCTTTTGTTTATCCAAAGAAAGTTATTGATAAAGATAAGATTGTTTATCTTAAGTATGTTCATAACAGTCTTTACATGCATGAAAATAAAGTCAATTTCATTCTAAGTATTAGAAACCCTAAGGGTTTGATTGTAGTCAAAAAAAGATTTACTCTTGATGTTATAAATATTCTTGATAAACAGACACGTGTGATAAACAATATACCACGTTTAAAAGTTATCAATAGTCGAAATACTAGCTATGCCAGAATTGAAGTGACAAATGGATCAAACAGAGCAATAAGATACAAGATATATAGGAAGGTAATGTCACCAATTAAAAATTCTATTGAGGCAGAATTTGAAGAGATGACAGAAGGTTCTGTAAAAGCTGGCGGGATTGATAGGAAAAAAGTAAAACAATCACACCAGGTTGACTGCTTATACAGAATGACTTTTACAGTCTCTGGCGAAGTTAACAACTTAGTCTATTCAAACTTTTCAAATGATGTAACACTGTCAAAAATACCCGGACGAAGTACTAGAAATATTTCAATAATTGCCAGAACATTACTAGAAGACAATCGAAATAGAGGAATAACAGTAGATGTAACAAATTTACCTGCTGATACAGAAAGCGTTAAGTTACTAAGAAAAAGAACTTGCCTAGTTAATAATCCCAATAATAGAATTAGAAAAGCGGAGTATGTTTTAGAGAGAAATCCAGGAAACGATGAGCTAATTGTCTCAGCCAGGGAAATGAATGATCTTGGCGCTGTAAGATTCTTAGATGTTAACGTATTAGATGATACTAATTATGAATATCAAGCTGAGATACTTTTGACGAGAGGTACAAAACATGTACCTCCAAAAAAAGCTAGAGAAACTTTCAATGAATCAGAATCTTTAACTATAGCAAAATTTTTTGATACGCCTGAAAAATTAGGAAATTCAGGTTATCAAAATCAAAATATGCAAATACTTTCTTTAGAGGGTAATAAGACTATAGCAGATACTATTATTGATAATTTAAGCAAAAAACCCGGTATACCCGATATCTTCAAAGAAGATATTCAAAAAATCAAAGTAGCCACAAATGTAACAAAAAGAGCAAGTATTTCTTTAATCAATAAAACGACAGGTGATATTGACTATATTGGTGATTTTGAAAATGGTGCAGAAATTAAAAAACCTAAAATCTTAACAAAAAATTGCGAATATACATTTAGAGTAGAACCTTATGAGTATTCGCCTATTGAAGTTATAGATAATCTGGCAAAGATCTTAGAAAGTGGCAAAAACTTACAAGAAAAAGAAATTGCTCCTAAGTTTTCAGCGCTTAAAAGATCTGCATTGACAAATATTAAAAAAACAAATAAACGAACACTAAAGAAAAATAGATCTAAATATTTTTCTAGACGTAGGTTAAAGAAAGGATCAATTGAACCTCCTGATAGGAGTATATCAATAGCTAAGTCTAGACCTAAAATGGACTTTTTCGACGTCGAGAAGTCTGGTGATACAGTTTATGTAGACTTTGATAATTTTGCTAATAGAAATTTTAATATCACAGGTAAAGATTTTTATGTCGCTCCTGATCATAAAGTCATAGTCACATTTAATGTTTTGGGTGATATAGACGATATTGATTTTTATATTATAACATCAAAAAAAGAAGGCAATTTTTTCCCAGTAGGTTCAGCGCACTGTGATAAAGTAAGCAAAACAATAAATTATCTAGATTATGTTAATTGTGATTATCTTGGAGTTGTAGATTATTATGTTCAAGCAGTTTATGAAGACGGAAGTATTAGTGACCGAAAAAACATAGGAAAGGTTGCACTTATAAATAAATTTGATCAACATAATTTAATGAAAGATGCAAGAAAAGGAGAGGGTTATGCCTAACGATCCATTTGGAAGTGATGCTGGAACAGCAATTGTCGCAGATAAAGAAGACTCAGATAACTCATCGGGTAATGATGGATTAGCACCCCAGCCTACAGATAATGCAGGCTTTGCTTCAAAAGTAGTAGGCGGTTTTAGTTTTCCTCAAGGCTTTGGAAATAGTTTTGGATATGATTCTGGAGGAATCGTAGGTGATAAGTCTGATGGTGAAAAAGATGAAGATCCTGATACCATGACAGCCGGCGAAAATTCAGATTCAGGTGATACTACACTTGATACTACATCTTACAGTCAAGATACCGATAGCACACCACGAACATCAATATCAAATGAGAGAAATGTACCCAAACCCAATGTTGAACCTGAAAAAGAGAAAGAAAATTCAGAAGGCGATATTGAAGTAGACAATGAAGAAGACACACAAATTCAATTAAACAATAATGAACCTCCTAGAGGCGGATCAGAAATGTTAGTTGTGCAAGCTTTAAGTGAAGATCCAAATATGATAAGGGCAAGAAATTCCAGCTATTCAGTAGTTTATGATGGCTTAACAGGGGATACCAACTTATCAATAAGGCCTGAGGATTTTTTACCTTCTATTGCAAAACTAAGTAAAGTTGATAAATTGTCCGCAGAAGGCTTATCGCAACACAGGCCCGAAATTGTTGCAATGACACAATTTCATAGCATGTTCAAAGTTGCAGATTCCACAGATAATATAAGTAATGAATTTTTAAATATTGTTGCAGATCCTGCAAATTTAAAATCTCTACCAGCTTCTAGACTTATGGAAATACAAACTTATGTTAGAAATTTAACATCTAAAAATACAAGAGACATACTACAAATTTTCAATAACAGATATGATACAGGTACAAGAAATATCAGTGATTTGGGAGAGTTTTTTAAAAATATAGTTTCTTTAAATAATAAAACAAAATTTTTAGACAATGTCAAGTATGATATATTACAAGACGATTATGATATAACAGAAGTAGTTCAAGAAGCAGTTAGATCTGGAAATGATACGAATATGTCAGTTTTAATATCTGAAAATAAGGAAAATACTTATGTAAGAATGATTATTAGATATCTTATTATCAATAATTTGGCACGTAGATTTTTCGAAATACTTAATATAATCAATAGCTATAATGAAAACTTCTTACTTGACTTTTATGAAGATGTAATTATAGGCGCACAAATTGATGATAGTGACATTAAGCAGGTTTTTGATAATAGAAATCTATCTATGAATTTAAGTGACCACTCGCTTAGAGGGATAATTAGACCTGATCTACCTAACTCAGTCAATTTGATTAGAATTATTAAAGCGCTTCATGCATCATGCATGGGATATGTAAATTTTGTTAGTGAAAGAATATTCAATGATGACGAACCTGCAGCATTTTATAATTTAGCCCTGGGTTCTAAATCATCAGCATTTTTAAAAAAAGGTAGGATGATGATGTATGAGGATATTTTAGGGCCATATCGACCGTCTAATAATCATAACGGTTCTAGCGACGGACAGACTACTGATAATAGAGATCTTCACTTAGACTTAGGGATACAATTAGATCATAGCGATAATTGTGACATACTTGTAACTTTGCTTTATGATATGAAAAATACAGCTAGGGAACACGTAGGAATCAATAGTCATAACAAATTACTAAAAGAACATATCGCTTCATCAGGAATTAAAAATGCTAATCCTTTTTTAGGTGAAAAATATACTGAGATTGCTGACGTACTGGATTTTCTAGATTCAAACTCTTTCGGCGGTTTTCCTAACATGTCGCCTGGGACAGGTGGCGTTACAGCAGCATTAGATAATCCAATTTATCCAAATACACATGCAGGAAAATTAATTTATAAAGAGAGTGAATCAAACCCAGGAAAAATAGTCTTGCTAATTGATGGACAAAATGGCATTGTGTCAGCAGAAGCAGAGACGTCAGACTTGATTACTGCTAGCGACGAATATTTCAATGTAGAGAATATAACAGCTGATAATTTCACAGAAGCAAACAGTATTGTTAGGGAAAATGTTGAAGCAATTATTGAAGATATTAAGAAAAATTATGGTTTGATAAATATTAATCAAAATGCTTCTTATCCTAAGAATTATATAGAAAACTTTTTTGATAAATTAGCAGCGCAACTAGAAAAAATTAAAAGTCCGTCAACAGCTGATAAAGCAACATTACTCCAGGCAGTATTGCTTACGCGAGCAGGAGAAAATTTTGATTTTTGTTTTGATCTATTTGTTGCGTCTGTAGGACTTTTCCATGATAAGAATTTTCCAAATTCATCAAAATCTGTTTATTTACAAGAAGGATTAACTTCTGAAACAGGGAATGTAGAGCCAACTGCACCTATTAAAAATTTTGGTGTTGTTCCAAGTTTGGAAGCTGCAGGAATTGGAAAAGAGGTTATAAAAAATAGTAAATTTAGCGATGCCTATACAAATAGTAATGGAATTTTGTATCATAGTCCTTTTGATAAAGTTTTTGTACATTATTATCGTTATCTTATGCCTGCTAGTTATATGACTGTAGGCGAAGGGAATAATTCACCAAGTGACTGGTATCAAGCGTATGTAGAATCGGCATATAAAAATAATAAAGTCAACACACCTAGAGTATATGATGGAGATAAAACAGAATACCTTTGGAATAATCAAGATGGCAAAACACACGTTTCGATAGGAAATGATGATTTTACAGAATTAACAAAGCCCGCAAATGCAACGCATCACAACGCTTTTTGCAAACATGAAAATTTTAACGCTACTTTTAAAAAAATGATAAAAAAACAAGGTAGTGATAATCAAATGATCATGCTTCCTTTTAGTCATGACAAAGAATTTCTTATTGAAATAGATTCGAATGTTAAAACTGCTAATATTAGTATAGATGAATTAAACAATATTGTCACAGTTAACGGTTTTAAGTCTTCAAATTTGACAAGAATGTACAAGTTATTTAAAATAATGTGCAGTTTATTTCGAAATGCTTTTTCATTCTCAATTCAAGCTGATGGTTTAAATGAAGAATCTGACAATCATACTAATAATAACAAAAGAGCAGTTAGAATATATTACAATAAGAGTATGATAGAAGGTGCCATTGATGGACTTAGAGGCGGCAAAGATGAAAATGAAGATTACTTTGATGAAGCCATGTATGACAACGAAGACGATTCAATGTATAAACATGCATATAATAAAACACTAAACTCTTATCGTAGCTATATTTTAGGAAAAATAAAAAAATGCGATGATAGATCGATAATACTTTCAGCAGCAATTAGCAAGTATTCTAATTATTATAGGACTAATTTAGAAGGATACATGACTGCTTTTTCTGGCGATTCGAGTGAAGCTTTGATATCCAATTACTTGGACTATATAGGCGATGCTAGATCTATATTTAATTTCTATAATCAAGATCAGTTCGCTTTAGCTTCTATTACTCATAAACGCCTTATGTTTCCTTCATTAAATAATTATTTTCTGCCAAACGGAAAAGATATCACAAGCAATCAATTGAAGTGTTTGTATAAGTTTTTAAGTTGTAAGCCTAATGAATCAAACTATAGAAATTCAAGTTTTATTGCAACTGAAGAAGAAAGCTTCAACCAGCGACAGAAAAAATTAATTTTTCATGTAGGGATTCCCAATGGTTTGGTTCAGTCTATGCGTAACGATGCTTTAGATGCGATTGGTTTTGATCAGTTATCTTTTGAACAACAAACAAGCGCATTAGGAAAATCAAAGAATTCCAAGATTATCAAAATACAACTATTCAAAAAGGATCTATTGAATCCTAACTATGATGTCATGGTTCAAGAATATCTATTCGATATGAGCAAGTTTTTTATAGATGGTTTAGATCATGAGGAAATTTCTAATACTCATTACTCTTTTGCAGCAAATAATGTGGGTTACAATAATTTTATTAATAATCACTTTATGTATCAGGTTAATGGCAATCTAAGTACTTCAAAATTAAAAGTCAGCAAGATAAATGCAGTTAATGACATCAACGATAGTGAAACTAATTTAACAACCGGTCAAAAGAAAGAACTTTTAGGTAATCACTTGAACGATTATTATCTTAAGCTTTACTGTAAAACAATGTTAGGAATTGACTATGATGAAGATATATACCAGTTTTCAGATGTCAAAAATCAGACGCTAAGAAGAGGACCTGATCCCGGGTTAGGGCAAAGTACGTATAATTCAGCATTTTTAACACCTTTACAACAAGTTATACAACTTGGTCAAAATAATCCCGCTTATTTAAAAGAGAGAGCACGAATTGCTAGCGAAGGTGAAAGATCTGTTTTCTTTTCAGGCAGAAAATATTTTGAAAGAACAGTCAATCCAAAACTTTTTGATAGAGTATTTTCTATTTTTGTCAATCTTCACGATTTAGATTCAATTTCTGTAGATCAAGTGTCTATAGATCAATTTTATTGCAGTATAACTTTGACTGATTACCAGTTAGATTTTAGTGACTCAAAATCAGGTGTCGATTTAGAAAAAATTAAAGATGCATTTGAAGAAAAACATGGAATACACGCTGGAATGCCTGGTTCAAAAAGAAGCAGGATTTAAATATTATGACAGGAGATGACATATGTCTGGAATGATAATGGGTTCAACAAATACAAGCAGTAATGAAGAAACAGAAAAAAATCAAGAAAATTCATCATTACCTCCTAATGTAAATTTTAATATTTACATGCCTGGTGAAACTACATTTATGCCATTAGAGGTTGCAGAGTATCTTGAACGAATAGAAAAACCGGTTCCTGTATCTTTTGATGATATAATATCAGGACAAACAGCTGTTTCTTTTACGAAAGGTCAAATACCTAGTATACCGTCAAAATTATTGACTGTTGCAGACTTACCTGAGGTTACAATTAATGATAATAAGACAAAGTTCATATATAATCGTTTTGAACCTGATGAAGGTGTAAGTAGAACAGATTTGAGTTCTGTTAATTCTAGGGTAAGAAGAAACAATAATGCACAATCAGATTTTGTTTCTTTAGCATCTGCAGAGCAAAGCGGCAGATTAGACTCACGCTATACGTCACCTGCAAGATATATCAATATCGATTTCAGTTTTAATGCACCGACAGGAACTAGTTTTGCTACGCTGGGATCTAATATTAATAATTTTCCTCTAACAGCTGGGGGTTCAGGTAATAATCCACATATTTTAATATCTAAAATTGACGAAATTATTGGTAAGATTGATCCTTCACAAGTTTTAGTTGAAGGCGGTTTGTACAGTTTTTATTATTCTGGTACAGAATTAGTTGATACAGCTTTAGATGAAACATTTTATACTTTTTTAGCTCATTCATTGTATTTTAATGATATTATCAATGATAATACAAACGTGTCTAATAGTTTAAAGAGTACATTAGATAGACATGTTTCGCAATTGCAAGATCAGAATGAAGTACCAGCAATTGATGAAAGTTTATTTAGAGAAATAAAAGTAATGATGAGTCAAAAAGGTTTTAATGTTAGATCAAAAACAGAAAAAATGCTTGATAGTGTAAAAACAATGAGCCATAATCTAGCTTTTCATAATGTCTTTTTTGATAGTATCGTCAAAGCTAGCAGTGATATGCGTGTTTCTGTTTATGAAGATGAAGTAAGAGCTTACTCACAATATACTCCCCAAATTTATTCAAATGTAGTCAATAATTTAGAAGCCAATTCAGTAGATGAATCTGAGTTTGCAACACAAATTGGCTCTACGTATATTTATGACTATCTGGCAGATGATCTAGATTTGCCTCACGTTCATATGACACCGGCAAACTTAAAGCCAGGTGTTGTTCACATCGGCTATATGATACAAAAGACAGAAATAATAGGAAGTAGAACAAGAGTAATGAGCCCAATACTGAGAGGCCTCAATACTACAAAGTTTATTGACACTAATGTCGCTTATGGTGCAACTTATGTATATAAAATTAGAAGTTTATTCCTTGTTGAATATGACTGTTTGACAGAAAGCCAGCAAGTTGTACGAGCTTCTTTTGTGATAGGCTCACAAGGATCAGATAAGATTATACCTTGCTTAGAAAATGTAGCACCTAAACCACCACAATCTGTTCGTTTTAAATATGATCACAAATCAAAAGGACTTAATATAAGCTGGGAATTCCCACCGAACCCACAAGGTGACATTAAAGGATTTCAAGTTTTTAGAAGAAAATCAATAAATCAACCATTTACGATGATAATGGAATATGACTTTGACAACTCAGTCGTCAAAATACCTAGAAAAGAAATAGCCTCTAGAACATCTTATAAAAAACTTATTGATAACAATGGATTGAATTATGTTCTTACAAATTTCATCGATGAATCATTTAATAAAAAGTCAGAATTTATTTACGCAATAGGCTGTTTTGATGCGCATGGTTTAGTTTCTAATTTTAGTGCACAATTTAAAGTTAAATATAATAACAAAAAAAGAAAAGTTGATATATCACTTGTTTCTAGGCAGAAAGCACCTAGGCCTTATCCGAACATGTTTTTAGAAGAAGATGTTATGCAAGATGCAATAAAAGTTTCAGGAAAAAATAGAATGACTACATATTTTAATCCTGAATATTATAAAATTTTCTCTTATCTAGATCCAGATAATCCAACAAATCTAAAGCTTATAAACACCACAACAGAAAATATTGTTACACACAAAATACACTTCGTCAATACTGACTTGCAAAAAGGACAGCTCTTAGACATTGTTGTCAAAGATAATTCAACACCATCTGGTGACTTTGGTTTGCCTTATCTAGAAAAGAACAATTTAAGCTTTACTTTAAAACTTGATCAATAAAGTATACACATTTTTAAATTTACGTTATAATTATACACAATACATGGAGAAAACAACATGGGATTTTTAGATCATAGTACGAACAATATAATTGTTGATGCTGTACTAACTATTAAAGGAAGAGAGTTTTTAGCAAATAATGACGGAAGCTTTAGCATAGTTAAATTTGCTCTAGGCGATGACGAAGTGGATTACTCTGTCATCAAACAGTACGGAAGAACTGTAGGAAAAGAAAAAATTGAAAAAAATACACCTGTTTCAGAGGCATTGACAAATGGTTCACAAGCCTTGAAACATCGATGTTTAAGTCTTTCACCGGCAACTTTTGGTGGAGCACTTTTTTATCCAAAGGCATCATTTTTTGGAGATAGTAACTTAGTTAGTAACAATGTTTTGAAATTAAGTACTAAAAATAGACTATCTGATAATTTTAGATTTAGACTAGAAATGGAAGATGAAACAAGCATTCCTGAAGATTTTCAATCAGGTAATTTTGAAATAACTATGGATAGCAATTTAATTGTTTTGAGTGGCGAAATAGCAGAGTTTACTTATCCAGACGGTGTAGCATCATATGAGATATCTCCGTCTGTTTCAAATTCTAATAAAGTCGCAATCAATCCAACTATAGCAATTAAGCGAGGCCTTAGAAGTTCTACAAACTTCAGCTTTTACAAAGTAAAATCTGAGTCTTACATAAGAACTTTTATTACTTTTAGGCACAGAAATTCCGGAATTTCGCGAACAATAGAAGTACAAATATTTGACACAACCATCGCAGGAAGATAAAGGGGCATAAATAATGAGTTCATATAAAGATTTAACAGCAAACGATATAAAGACTACAACATCATTCCTAAATCAATTAGTTGATGTTGTTGCACAAGATATATCTTCTTCTGTAGCATCTAGTACAAGAAAAAAATATCAAGTTTTTGTAACTGGAGGTGTTGGCCCGGGTATAACATCATCACTTTACCAAACAGTCTTTGATCAAGATTTTTCTTTACAGACGTCAAATGCTATGTTTGATTTAACTGTTGGGCTATTTTCAGGATCTGACACAGTAGCAGGTGCACAGACGTCAGTTGATACAAACGGTAAACAACTTTTTACGTCAAAGTCTGTTATGATGAGAGAAAAAATTAATGTATACAGGCAATATTCACAAATGCTCTTGGGCGATGCTGATAGCCAATTTGCTGCTCCTTTTGGTTCATCAACGACAGCAGACAAGATTGATGAAGCATTATTCCTCTCTTTTAAAAGGCTTTTTCATAGAGATGGGATAAAAAGAGAAACTTTTGCGCTTAAGATGTTTCAAACAGGTGTAATGAGTAATCATGAAAACGGTCCTAGCGGTCCACTTAGGCCTACCATAAATCTAACATCAACAAGCGGTTCTATTGTTTTTACTGATGTAGGCTCTTCTACCAATGTTGAGAGATCTCAAACAGGAGGAGATGTTGGAAACATAGTCGACTCATCAAATACTAGTAGAATTGTTGGTAACATTTTTTATCAACAAGGCGTTGTGATGTTAGATTTGTCAAAGATCATATCCGGATCACAACATGTTTCAGGTGTAATTGGCGGAATGAGAGCAGGATCATCAAGAGATTATGCAACAGGTCAGGTTGGGCTAGGAACAATTGATGAAAATAAAGATGCAAAGTATATTCCTGATTTAGTAGTTTCTGCTTCTATTGACGATATTGTCGACCATATAGCGGGAACAAGATTTTCTAACGGTAGTACAGTTGCCATGGCTTTTCAAAATGAGACTGCAATTAACTCAACATTAATATATTGTCGTGCTGAAGCAGATGAGTTTAACTTTTCTTCTAATCCAACTTACACGGATACTAGCGGTCGTTTAAAAGTTATTGATCAAGGTCAGGAAGGTAAACAGTTACCTTTCTCAATGATAACGACTGTAGGTCTTTATAATGAGGCAGACTCTTTATTAGCTGTTGCTAAACTAAGTCGCCCTGTTGAAAAAAATGAGGAAAAAGATATTACTTTTAGAGTTAGATTAGACTTCTAAACCAGAAGAGGTATTAGGTGTCATTAGTTAAATTAAATAAAAGTCTCTTTGAGACTTCAACAATCGTGTTAAGAAAAAGCACGACGTATATTAGCGGATCTTCAACAGGCGTTACGCGAGGATCACTTACAGCGTCGATCAATCCAATTGAAAGAATTAGTATTGATAGTTCCAGTAGGATTGCAGGAGGTGGTTTTTCAGATGAACTTTCTGATATTGGTCAAAATATAGCAATTGCTGGAGCTCATTTTAGAGCAGGAGACGGATCACCCGGGTCATTTCCTTACTTTCACAATGGGCAAGGTATAACAGATACAACTTCAGACTATCTTGAAAACATTAGAGTTTTACCTTCTAGACCTCACGATATAAGAGTAAAGTATATTTCAGCATCATTTTTCGATTATGATTCTACTCATATAAGCTTTATAGGAAATACTGACACATTTGCAACAGATGGTCTGGGATATCCCAATGCAGGTAAAATATTTTCATTCCCTGCTACAGATCCAGTTGAGGCATATAAATTCGCTCTCTCTGCAAATTTTTGTAGAAACGATGTAAGAACTGATCTTTTTTCACAAATTACAAAAGTTATAAATGGCACAGTTGTAAGTTCAGATGATTTAAGCTTTACTGCGTACGGTACAAATGCTGATAGCGATGAAGTTAATTTTTTAAATTTAAATGCAGCTCCAGGTTCTATAAATGATTTAGGAACAAAACATTTACTAGCAAAATCAGATCTTAAAAAACAAGTCATTAACATATTGATGCCTTACTATAAGGCACGCTATAATAATTCTGACTTTTCTTATACTAATTTTAATTGTTTGAATTTCTACTATGACTCGAGTCGTCACACCGGTAAAGAAGTTTTAGTTTACGAGAATTCTGAAAATCCTTTATCTAAACAGGGCGTAGCAGAAGAATTTTTTGTCTCATTTTGGATTAATCCAAGATACAAGCAAGATACACCCCACGCAGAATTTGGTAATGGGACTATTTTGCATGTTTCTTCTTCACTAGCAATTAGTTTAGTTACCGGATCTAGTTTTGACAATGAAGGCTACACAGATAAGTTCAGAATTGCTCTACAGCTTAGTTCTAGTGCTGATGTAAATCCCAATAATTTAGTATTTAATAGTACAAACCGTCCGACGTCTTTTGGCCAACCAAATGATATGATAATGATAACAGATGACAATTTATTAGAGCGAAATAAGTGGCATTATGTTTCTGCAAAGTGGGGTGCTTCATCTAATGATAGAAACGTAACGCTGAGAGTTAATGACAAGAAACTAAATTTCAAAATAGACTCAGGAAGTTTAGGCGCAACAAAAGCAAAAACAAGTGGTACAGAATATGTTTTCCTTGGCAACTACTTTGATGGTGTAAATACACAAATACCTAAATTCTTTAGCGAAAACAATGCTTTAATTAATTTTGCCAAGATTGATTCATCGTCAGGTGATGATGATATTCCTATATTTAATGTGCATGCGACTTCTTCTTGTCCATTACAATCAGAAATTCATGAAGTTAGAATGCATGCCAAATACTTGAATGATGACTTAGAAGAAAGATATCGTTATACTAGTTTTCCTCATCGGCCTAGGATGGCAGGTGATGGAACTGATTATGTTAATCATAACAATGAAAGGTTGAATTTTTATCTTCCGCCATGGTATGACAGTGTTGTTGATAAAAACATACGTCTGGCAACACATGACGGATACATGCCATTTAATCCTTCTTTGTATGTAGGGCCTTTTGAAAGATATGATAATTTAGTTACATCACCCACAAATGTTATGCTATCAAATGGAATTGGCGGCAAGTATATTAATGTTCATAATTTTACTCGTAATATTGGTAATGGACGATTAATCAATTCTTTTTATGCATCAAGCGAAATTTATTCGCAACCAATACATTTCAACATGAGTGCCAGTTTGACATCACATGAATTAATGTCGAATGCAAGTGCTTTAGGCGTTGCAACACGAGAATACTTTTATGATCAAGCTAGCGTTAGAAGAAGAAATACACTTATTACTCCTTGTGATAACGGAGACTTTATACCAGATTACTACTTTCCTAAAAATGATGATAAAAAATTTACCACTCATAGAAATGCAAATCAAATAGGCGTAGAATCATACGAAACAATTAATTTAACAGAAGTTGTATCAGGAAGCTTGACTGATGATCCCATATTGCCTAATGATCCAAATAGAGAGACATTTTTAAGAGGCCTTCCATTATCTTATTTAACCACAGATAGATCTTCAAATGATATATCAATATTCTCTATATCTAATCTATACTATGGTGAAAGAATACATCCGGGTAGTTTGTCTATCAAAGATCCAAACTTATCCGGATCGCACGGAAAATTAAGTTTTACATTGAAAGATGATGGAAGGGGTTCATTATATAGAGCAGATTCAGATGGCAATCACGCTAAGTGGGCTTCAGTAGGAAATGTTTTTTATGACGAAGGCGTAATTTTGGTCAAGACGCCACACTTGCCTTACTTTGGAAAGGAAGGATATCGCTTAGACTTTAAGGGTGAACAATCAACACATGTAACAACGCTTCATGTTCCTTGTCCTGAAGAAATGTTTATTTCTTCTTCAAATCCAACATATCAATTTTTAACAGCATCTAACTTAGCTTCAGACGAGGATAATCCTTTTGTTTACATTACAGGTGTAAATATTCACGATGACAAGTTAAACGTTATAATGAAAGCAAATCTTGCGCAACCAATAAAAAAGCGTAAGACAGATAGCTTCTTATTTCGTTTAAAACAGGATTATTAATGATATTGACATTGGATATCTCAACAAGCTGCACAGGTTGGTGTTTGTTTGACGAGAATGGCCTTAGAGATACAGGGTACATTGACCTAAGTAAACATAAAGGTATGTATGAAAAAGCTGGCAGAGTTAAAGCAGAGCTTCTTAAAATAACAAATAAAAGCATAGTCAACAAAGTTGTTGTTGAGGAAAACTTACAAGCTTTTCGTCCAGGTTTGTCTTCTGCAAAAACACTTATGACATTAGCACAATTTAATGGGGTCGTAAGATGGATATGTCATTCTGACTTAAAAGTTGAGGTTGATTCAGTAAATGTTAATACTGCTAGAAAAACAGTAGGATTAAAAATCGATCGCAAATCCAAAAAGAAAACAAAAGAACAAGTTTGGGAATGGGTAAAAACAACAAATGATAGTGATAAAGTAAAAATTGTTTGGCCGTATAAGATACTCAAAAGCGGTCCTAATAAAGGAAAAACCAGACTTTGCAATGAAGCTTATGATATGGCTGATGCATATGTAATTGGAAAATGTCATTTTTTATTGAAAAAATAAAAATCGCTTTGTATTATATAATATGCAAACTATGACCAAAAAAATTGATTTCTTAATCACATGCTTCGGAGAGGATCATAAATTATCAAGAGACGGTAATAATATGACTTTTGTTTGTCCGAGTTGTGGTGATATTAAGAAAAAGAAAAAATTAAGTATTTGTCTTGAGACACTTATGTGTCACTGTTGGGTCTGTGGACTTAAAGGAAAGACACCTTACAAGATAATCAAAGATCACATATCACCCCAGCTAGCTTCAAAATTTCTAGAAAATTTTAATATCAAACCTAGCGACAAAGATACAGAGATTGACAAAGGAGTTCAGTTTCCAAGTGAGTTTAGACTTTTGGCTGGAATGAGCAACATTTACGATCCGGATGATCGTGATTGCATAAAATATCTTGCAAGTAGAGGCGTGACAAAAGAAAAAATGTGGTATCATAAGATTGGAAAATTTTCGGGTCACAAATGGTCAAGAAGAGTTGTTTTTCCTTCTTTTGATGAAGAACAAAATCTAGATTTTTATGTCTCACGGTCGATTGATGAAGATGCATTTATAAAATACCAGAATTGCAAAGCAGATAAGACAAAAATAATATTTGATTCACTAAGATTAGATTTTAATAATGAATTAGTTGTAGTCGAAGGTGTGTTTGATATGATCAAGTGTGGACCTAATACTGCCTGCCTATTGGGTAGTAGCTTAAGATCTGATCATGAACTTTTCCAAAAGATAGTAAAAAATCAAACACCCGTAATTTTAGGTTTAGACTCGGATATGCTAAGTAAATCGTATAGCATAGCAAAAGACTTAACATCATACGGAGTTCAAGTAAAAATACTCAACCTGGGAAGTTATCATGATATAGGCAGTATGTCTAGTGAAATTGTCAGGCAAAAATGTTTAGAAGCTCCTATTTATTCCAGAAACAATAGATTGCAACATTTAATAGGCACAATAAATAGCGGATCTATATTTTAGGAGATATAATGACAACAATTGATAGAATTAAGCTTAGAAATATGATAAAGCTTGAATTGAAAGCTGTTATAGATGAAGATGCACTTTTAACGCCTCCCGATGTAGGGGAACCTCATTACAAATCTTACACTAGTAATAATGACTACCATGATGATTGTACTGATGACACATGTGATGTTTGTAAATCAAAAGAGCACACGCCTGGATGCATGTGTGTTGTTTGCTCTGATAAGAAAGTTGGTATATTTGAAGGTTGTGGTTGTGGAGGATCTTCAAGTACTTATGAAAAAGAGCATGATTTAGATTATCATGATTCTGCTTTTGGGATAGATTTGCAAGCTGGACACTCAGGAGAATTTGATGATCATGAACATGCTAGTTATATGGCACGACCTCAATTAAGAAAAATTTCAAAGTATGCATCAAAAATATTTGATATGGTTGAAGAAGGCGAACAACTAGAAGATTGGCAAGAGTCGAAAATAGCTCAGATGTCACAGATGATAGGTGATGTGTATCATTCTATTGAATATGATGAAGAAGGTGAAGATTTAGAAGTCAATGATATCATTGGCATGATGTCAGGTAACATTTAATCAGCAGGAGTTCTTGTGCCAATTCCTATTAAGCATCTTTTCGGAGAAGACAATAATCCTTTAATCCACAAGGTACCCGATGAAAAAGATGTGAGTGAAATGTCTAAAGGCTGGCCTAACTTACCAGTTAAGTTAGAAGATTTTCCTAATATTGATCCACCTGAACCTGAATCAGAAGAACACAAAAAAGACCTAAGAATTCTTAAGGCATATTTTTTTAGACCAATTAATAGTGAAAAGTTTTTAGAATTAAGCGATGAAAAACCATTCCAGCTATTAAAAAAATACGTAAATGATAATAATCTTGATGTAGATTTAGAAAAACTTGATCGTCTTAATGAAGAGTTAGCTAGTCTTGTATGCAATTTAAAATTCAAGTATAATCGTCCACGACCTAGAGAATATATGGAACGTCATCATAGCGATTTTCCTTATAATAAAATAAAACCTAACAAGACACCGTCTTATCCTAGCGGTCATACAGTGCATGCTTTTTTTAATGCATGCATGATAAGTCACTTATTTCCGTCACATGAGATGAGACTTAGAACGTTAGCTGAGATGATAGCACAGTCTAGAATTGATCTAGGTAAACATTATCCGTCAGACATTAGCTTTGGCCGATATATCGGAGAGTATGTTGCAAAGTGTGTTAAAGATAGACTTGATAAAGAGCTTAACATTAACGAAAATAATGTAAAAGTCGGTAATGGAAAAAATCCAAGAAGGTACCTTGTCAAATGTGCGAGAAAACATAATCAGAAAAACTTAGGTACTACATACACAGATGAGTTATGCGAATTTCTTATAAGATCTAATCAAATAGAAAGATACACAGTTGATATTAATGATGCATACGATGCATCAAAGAATTATATGAATGGATTACCGATAAAATACTGTACTAATAACAAATATATACGTTCTCATCTTAATGCGCTTGATAAAGCACTCTGCTTATCCCCGATTGACTCGCCTAAAAAGGTTTTGGAAGTTCATGGTGCGCTAGGTGACGATGTGCTGGAGCGAGGTAGTTGTGGTGTTTTTAGAGATTTTAAACATTTTGCACGAAGCACCGGATATCCTTATTCTGAACCGAATGATATCATCAATGATGTAAGTAATTGGTCACAAAGCAAAGATGAACCGTTTCAGCGACACATTGTTTATGAGTGTATACACCCTTTTAGCGATGGAAACGGTCGATCAGGAAGAATTATATTAGCAGCAGATCTTAATTTTGACATAGCACAGTTAAATGATCTGATTGGAAATAATTATATAAATGCATTAGTCGAATATCAGATTGAATCAGGAGATATAAAGTGAAGTTAACAAGAAGACAACTTGACATTCTAATTGAAGGTTTACTATTAGAAGAAGAAAGCAAGTTGAAAAAAGCGAAGACAGCAATTAGCGACTTTAAAGCCGGCGGAGGCGTCAAAGGAGCAAGAGAAAAAAATATAAAGAAGCGCATCGACAAGCAAACCCAATCAGCTTATGAGAAACAATTTGGAGACATAGATAGAAAAAGAGAAAAAGAAAAGGAACAGCAAGATTTTGATACAGTAATGGAAGATCTAAAATCAAGATACGATAATTTAGATGATACAAAACCAGGTTACTTTAAAGATGCATCTGAAATTTACTATGATTCATTGAGAGCCTATAAGTCCATAAGGTTTGAAAAAGAACACAAGTACGACGTTAACAAAAAAGCAGCAAAGGCATTAGAATTTGCATTGACTGTAGGTATTAATACACTGCGCATAGAAACAGTAAGGAGCATTCAAGCAGTTTCAAAATCTAAAAACTATACAGATAAGGACGGTAACGTAGTTAAAAACCCTGATCTAGAATACACCAGCAAACTCTCTGTTAAGTGGGCAGAGTCGAGGATCGAATCTTTAAAACAGTATCTTGAAAGATTAAAGAAAATAGTTGAAAGTGACGATGGTTTAGAGTTAATGAAAACTCCAGAAATATATGCTAAGCAAATAGAAAGAATAGACTTATCACCTTTGAAGGGTGATTCTTCCGAGTCTGCTGCTGAAAAACCTACGTCCCAAAGACAACAACAGTTTGACTTAGAGAACAAAGGAGGCGCGCAAATAGACGCGTACGTGGAAGAGCTTGAAGCTGCGTCAAGTAAATTTGCTGAGGAAATACAAACTGATCGGATATTTGCAGATTTTGAAGAAAC
>Ga0080013_1000012_pt2 | contig 76785 bp, 57 predicted proteins | sample ETNvirenome_6_85_FD_69236 | JGI IMG/M metagenome (GOLD analysis project Ga0080013, IMG submission 69236) | Marine viral communities from the Pacific Ocean - ETNP_6_85 (SPADES assembly) (version 2) | ecosystem: Environmental > Aquatic > Marine > Oceanic | place: Pacific Ocean | collected 2013-06-19
TCCTTTATCAATATATATGGTTCTTTCTATGAAAAATCTATTTTCTTATGCTGTCATATAACATTATCACAGCTTGATCCACATCAATGTCTCTAATGCGTGGTCCTAACTCTATGATTGTTGGTTCAAGATCTTCTGTTTGTGTCTGGACTGCCCCCTGTTGAATTCCAGAGTAAGACCCGCCAGAACAACTTCCAGACTCTTTGTTACAATTATTTGCTGATACAGATATTGGCTGACCTGGCTGTTGAGTCTGCGTTGTCTTTTGACGCTCTATGATCGTTACTTTTCTTGATTTTGATCTATTTGCCTGACCTATTACTGTTCCGTTCTCATCAAAAAGAAGTAAATTAATAGATGCTTGCTCAGGATCCTCATTAATAACAGTCCTCAATACCCAAAGGCCGTCTTCATGTGCACATTTAAGAGATGTCTTAGTATAGTCACACCCTTCATAGACAAAACTAATAGTCTCTGAATTATAGATCCCACTTATTTTTCCCGCTCTGAACCAAGATCTATGTTTTTGGTTCATGTATGTAAAGACTGACGTGTTATCATACTCATATGTCGATACACTTTCACCGTTCGATATGACCCGTATGTCTTCTACGTAAATCTCATCATAACGACTGTCTTCTACTGTAATCTCAGCTGATACTTTTGGTGTGTCAGCAAACCCAAACATGCTTAATAAAACTAAAAACACGGTAACACCCCCCGCTATATAATACATATCAGGAAAATAAAAAAGGTGACAAAAAATGTCACCATTTGAAATGTTAGTGTGCTTCTACTTTGTCTGGACGAACTTATAAAGTTTCTCAGCTTCTGCTATAATTTCATCAGATGTGGGAGGCTCAGGCCAAGTTACAGTTTTTGGATTTAACACGCCCTGTTCAAGTAAAAACATCACTTTATTATGCTTAGCGGTAAATTTATCACTCAAAATACCTTGGGCTTGCCCTAAAAGGCCCTGGCGTAGTTCGTATGCATTTGCACTCATATTTGTTCCTTTTGTGTGTGTAAGTGTAAACTAACTATACTGTTAATATAGTGAGTGTTTAAAATCAGATCAAAATTAAACTTTCATCTTTTTCATTATAATTGAAAAGTCTAAATTCACTACTGCGCAAATTCATATACCATCGATATAGCCCAGGAAAGCTTTTAAAATCTAACTTAAAATTCTTTTTACACGTACGTACATTGTGCCTCTACAGAGTGGCATCTGTGTGTTTAATTATGTCTTTGCTTTTTAGATAATCAACTACATCATCTAATTCAATTTCATATTTAAAAATTTTCGTTTTGTCGCCGATGAAGTCTGTTTGTGGGCGAAAATGATTATCAAAGTCTCCAATACCATTAGAACTTAAAAGGTTCTGTTCAACAATTAATTTAAAAAACTTAGTTAAATAATAGTTTTCAAACTGTGCTGGGTCAATATCTAATTGACTTAAGTTTGATAGTAGTTGTGAAATACAGCGTGTATATGGATTCCTAACAATTGTAAATTGCTCATCAATTTCAACGCTCCAGTGATTCCACAAATTTCTATGCTGGTGGCTGCTGTTTTGTGTTGTGGGAAACTATAAATTTTATGACTTAAGCTCGGGTGTATTTCTGGTGTTACATTTTCCCACTGATTTTTATCTAAAAGCTTTCTAATTGAAGTCCCGCCCGTTTTTGGTATGTGAACAAAATGTATTAATCTGTTACTCTTTTTATATAAGCTCATATCTTAATTGTAATTATTTTTTATTTGTAGTAAATAAAAAAGGCGCCTCCGAAGAGGCGCCAGTTAGTATAATCACTCAGCTAGATATCAGATGACATCCATGTTGAGAACTGTAACAGTTCCGTAGAAGTCAGATCTAACCATCTTCTTGCCGTACCGAGTCATCACACCTTTTCTTGGAGTGAAGTCCTCAGGGGCGAAGATTGTTGGAGTGACAATCAGCGGAACATAGGGAGCATAAACGTACCCAGTTTCAAGATAGCTACCACCCTTATAACCAACAAGAATCTTGTTGCGTGGGAAGTAAGGATCTTTGTAAACTGTGAAACGGTTGCTTAAGCTACCAATTGCAGCTGCACCGAGAGAGAACGGAGCGGAAACTTGTCCCTGGCCGTCAATCTTAAGACTTGGCTTGTAGAGTACAGAAGCTTCGAAGATTGTAGCAACTTCAGGTGAAACCACGATGAAGTTAGCAGAACCACGAAGAGTCTTACGATGAATCTCATTTGCAACATCGATGATGGTCTCAACAAGTGTCTCGTACCATTCACGAACTGTACCTGTAAATTGCGGGCCAGTTGCGAGAGTAGATGCAAGATCAACGCTGTTACCAGTTGTCTTGTTAACAAACATACCTGGGCTTCTGCACCAGAAGTAGTTAGCTCCACGTGCTTCAACCAAGAGGTCATTAAGGATCTCACGATCAATTTCCAGAGCAATTTGCTCAGAAAGGATTTGAGTCAACTCAACCTCAGCATCCAAGCTGTGGTAAGCATTCAAATCTTGAGCAAGTTCTGGGGACCAACGAGCTCTCAGCTTACGTGTAGCGGCTGTAACTGCAATTGATTCGATCTTAATGTCAATTTCAGGGATGATTGGCTGTGCAGCAGCTGCAAAGTTAGATTCAAAACTTGGAATAACCAATGTAGAACCTGCACCTGGAACTGTACTGTCAACTGAGAATGCGTCTGCGATGGGATACGAGCAAGAAAGTACAAGCTGAAGCGCATCACCGGCTGTTGCCGCGGCTGCAAGTGTACCACTACAAATTGTCAGAAGTGCAACGTTTGCAGTCGATGCTGTTACAAGTGGATTAGCAACGAAGCCGCCTGCAGCTGTGTATGTTCCAACACGATTAAGACGACGAAGGTTGTAAATACCTGTACCTTGCTGCATATCAGTACCAAGTACTTCTAGTCCGGCTGTGGCTACATTTGCATCATATCCGGAGAAGAGTGCAAAACCTTTAGCGTTAGAGAAGTCCATATTCTGGAATGTATTAGCGTAAGTTGTCGAAACATCCCAGATGAGAGAAGTCCAAGCAGCTTGGACGCCGCCAGCTGCGCTATCCTCAATAAGTCTGGTAAGACCAACATCATATTGAATCAGTGCACCGTCAGATCCTGTTGCCTGCAGTATGTTCGGCCCGAGGAGCGAAGTTGTTCCTGCATAAGCGCCAGAAGCAAGCAATGAAGCGCCAGGAAGTCCGGCAGAACCAGAATTTACTTTAGAGTAAGTTGCGCCTGCGAGGTCGTACATACCACCTACTGCATCAGCACCTTCTCTAATAGAACTACCCGCAGGGTTACCGTAGATAGATTGACCTTTCGAGTATGCAGAATCTGTACCGTCACCAGTTTGTGAACCTGCAGTGCTAACGTTTAATGCGTCATCACCACCGACATCTGTTCCATATGTATAGTCAAGATAGAAAAGGAGACCGGAAGGAAGACTCATGGGCTGGATAGAAACCAACTCATTAGCAACCAGGCCACCGAATACTCGACGAACGATTGGGAATGCAATGTTTGTGAAACCGTTAAGATCACCAGAAGAAGCTAAAGAAGCTCCGCCTGTTGAAATAGAATTTTGCTCTCTAAGAAGTTGAGCAGCTTGGTTTTCCAGAAGTCGCGACATTGTTTCACGTGTGTGATCAGCAAGACCTCGAAGAAGACCAGTTCGACTCCACTTCTCAATCAAGCGTTGACCCTCAGCACCCACGTTTCTTTCGCGGATCCCTTCAGTCAATTGATTAAGTGTGAATTGTCTGGACATAATTTCTCCTTTAAATGTTTAAAATATCCAATTTAGTTAACTTTTTTACTTGAGTCCAGCAAGTTTTGCCCAACGTCCAACTTCGCCATTATCTTTCTTAGAAGAACCAGGTGATGTCGCGCGCGATGAGCTGCCTCTGTGACGGGATTCACTTAAAGTTTTACCCTTTTCACTAAAGGACTCTGTTAAACTCTTATAAAGAGTCTTTGCTTCATTGAGTGAACTAGCCTTATCAAGCGCCCTGATCACAGATTTTCTCTGTGCTTCTGTCAGACCCTTATTCTGAAGTAGCTTGTTTACGTAAAGAAGCTTTGCGTTAAATAGATTGAGATCTTCCAACTGCTCACGAAGAGTTTTAACTGCACTTCTGTATTTTCCCAGTTTCTCGTTCAAGCCTCGATTTAAGCGGACTTGCTGGCGTAATGCCTCGCTAAGTTTGTTCATTTGTGGAGGATTGACGAAAGGATCTTTTCCTTCTGTGCCACCACCGAAAGATCGTTTAGCGCCGACCTTACCGGATCCTTTTCCACCATAAGAATTCTTTGTTCCTGCGTTGGCGCTTCCTTTGCCGCCCCAACTATCTTCACCTGTTTTGCCTTCTTGAAGTTCTCGAATTGTGTTGCGAAGCTCTCGTTTAAGCATTTCTGGGTCGATTTCATAAACTTCTTCAAGTTCACCAACCACAACCTCTTCTTCCTCTACTTCAACTTCTTCGCTGCCTCCAAGTTCGCCTTCAAGTTCTTCAACTTCGCCCTCGACATCTTCGAGGCCAGCTTCGGCTGTTCCCAGAACATCTTCAATTGCATCTTCTAATGTTTGAAGTGCTGCAGCAATTGGTCCGGGTAGAGGCGATTCTTCAACTTCAACCTCTTCTTCTCCGACCTCAACTTCTTCCCCTTCGGGTTCAGCAAATAGGTCGTCAGGTATCGCCGTTACTTCTTCTTCAGCTTCAACCTCATCTTGTTCAAGCATCGACATAAGCTCATTTAAGTCACTTTCTGAAAGCTCACCTGTCGTTGCATTTGCAGACTCATTTACTGCTTGTTGCAGTGATTTTAAGTCAACTTCGTAAAATGTTTCTTTTGCCATGTCGTTATTCTCCTTTTGGCTTACATCATTATTTATCTCTTTACTTTCTAAAATATCAGCATTTCTTTCTATTTTATCAGCTAAATCATACAATTTAATTCTTTCATCTTCAGATAATTTTGAAAGTGCTTCGCTAACAACTGTGTTCATTGCGTCTTTTGTATCTTCTTTCAATGAGTCTATAATTTCCTCACCACCAATTAAAGAAAGCAAAGTGCCTATTGCAGATTCATCAAGTGTTACTTTGCTTTCATCTGTAGCATTTACTGCAACTGACGAATCATCAACACCTGCATTAGCATCAGCACCTTCAGCATCTTCAAGCGATGCTTCACCTGCTTCTTCTTCTTCTTCTTCAGCCGTAACGACTTCTTGAACGACTTCACTCTGTTCTAGAATTGTCTGTTCAATAAAAGCTCTTATTTTTGGTGTAACAGCTTCGAGAATAGCACTTTTTGCATTTGCTTCAGCAGCTTCACGTATTTTTTTTGCATCAGCAATTGCTTCATCATATATGCTTTTCGACATATTTGTTCTCTCCTCTACAATAACTTTATAGAATTAAGTATCGCACTATAATTTAAATATCACTTAATTTTTATTCTTTCTCAAGATTGGATAAGATTTTTTTAACATTATACTGGTGCCTAAACATTGATCTTGCAGCCTTGTCAGTTGTTGGACTGTTTAAAAAGTCTTCTAAATTAAAAATTACAGGTTCGTCATCTAAATCAGACAGTGATTTTGCAGGGTGTGCCCAGCCAAGTGTACCAGTCTGGCGCATTGGAGCGCCTGCTGAGTCTGTTGCCCACTTAGTAGCTAAATTATCACCTGCTATCGAAGGCCCATTTCCCTTGGCATCCTGACCATAAAGTGTACTACGTGAAAAGGGTGACAAGCCAGGTCGAGCAGCTGTATCCCAAGACATCTGCTCAGCTATAGTCTGCTGGCCTTTTGTCAAAGTCCTGTAGTCGCTGCCAGCTCTCGCTCCAAAATCATTAATATAAGCAGTTCCGCCTATTTTAGTTTTTATCTTTGTTCCAACAACACTGTCAACAAAATCATCTAGTTCTTCATCTTCATCATCAGGCTCTTCTGTCGGTGTCTTGTCGTATCGATCTCCAGTAGGAAAAGGAGTCATACTACCTGCTGTGTTCCCTAATGTAGGATCTATCCCGTGATATGAATATTGTCTCAGCGATCCATAGCCACCGTATTGATGAGGATCGCTGAGCGCTGTTTTTAAATCAGTATAATGACCCATCGTACTTTAGATCAAGAACCGCCGTTAGAAGTTGGGTAAGACCTACCCATGATATAATCACTCAAAACAGTTTGCCTTGATATCTCCTTAGACGTCTTAGAGGGTGAAACAGTCCCACCAAGTCCTACACCAAACTCTGCGGTAGCTAGCTCAGTGTTGCCTGCAAACGTTCCCTCATAAACTGGCATATCGACTGCATTGAGACTGCCGGGACCGGGTGATGTCAAATTAGGTGTGTACGGCGTTGAGGGTAATCCACCACCGCCCGTTTCAACTTCTGCTAAATCCGGTGCTTCACTGAAATCTAAATCAAAACTATTTAAACCATTTCCACCGACTATAGTTCCGTTAAGAACGTTGTCTTCAAAATATTGTTTTCTTTCTTCGTTTGAGATTTCTTGATTGTGCACAGGAGAAGCAGGAAATATTTTCTTTGCATTTGCATAGTTGCTAGCACCAAATTGTTTATCTGGCGGTACAGGCTGTTCTACAATTATTTGATTTTGAGAAGACATTTTATTTCCTTGAGCTTAATAGACTCTTTTTAATTTTAGACTTTAACTCTGTAACTTTTCTCAACTGTGTTCTTAAAGCTCTTTCTTGCAAGTTTAACTTTTCTAAATACTTAACTGCTTCAGCTAGTTTTTCACGAGGCGTATCTACTGTTTTAATCAGACCTAGTGATTTAAGTTTTGCTTTTTCTTCAGCAATTATTGTTTTCAATATATCAGATGTTAGTTTAGATTTTTTCATTTAGTTCCTCTTGAGTTAATAAGAAATAACACGTCTATATTTATCACCTATCTCACAAATTTGAATGAAAAATATACTATGAACCTGCGAATGCTAATTTTGCCCACTTACTTGAAGCTTCTTCGCCAAATAATTGTGATGGCTCAGTATTCTGAACTTTTTGAGCTGCTGCATCACCGCGTGATACTTTTGAAAGACTATGCTTTCCGCGTTCTGCTGATGCCTGTTCCTGGAGTGTCGTAAGCGCTGTGTCTTTAAGAATACTTGCAAGTACCGGATCCCCTGTCATGCTTTCTGCAATTGTTTCTACTTTCTTTTCAAAGTCAGACTCTTTAGACTTGTTCTTGTTTTCATATTTTATATTATCTAAATAAGTGTGACGTGTATTTTTTCCTCTATGCGCGGTACTTGATCTTTGCGAGTAGTGCGTTTCGTCTAATTGTGTACTTTGTTGCGTAGAAGAATTTCCTTGCTGCATAGACTCATTTAAGCGTTCTTGCATTTCTGAATTTGATGTATTGCGAAAAAAGCTTTCTTCCATTATCTCAATAATACACTCTTTAACAATTCCTTTTAGTACGCTTCTTGAAAGTTTACTGCTCATTTGTCACCACCGTAAAATATCATTACAAATTCTATCAATTTTGTCTGATTTTGTAAAAAATTTATCTAATTCACTTTTGTCAATTTCTCTACCCTCGCGCAGCATGTATGCGCCTGGTGTTGATGGCTCACTAACCATATCAAAGCATATAAGCTGAAAGTCATCTTGAACCACCTGTGTATCACCTTGCCTTCTTGTTGACCCAACTCCCCTGGAACTAATCCCTAGTGTTACGCCACTTTCAATCAAACTTTGTATAATCTTTCCCTTGGGTGTGTCAAGAATTTCAATACTACCTTGAACTGCATCGCCATCCATAAAAGCTTCTCTTACAATATGCGAAACATTTTTCAACTCAACAACTGATGAATCGGGATGATCACACTCGCCTAAGGCCCTATTTTCTTTAATAAGTTTCTGATAGTTCATTACCTCTCTTTCAAGAATTGACTTTGGATATATTCTACCATTTTGATTAAGTGTATCAGATCTTTGAATCACACCCTTGAGGATTATTTTGCCACCATTGCTTATCTTAGACTCGTGTATAGATTCCTTGTCTAAAACTAAAGGACACCACTCTGTTAATAATTTTAAGCTTCCCATTTTATTTCCCCTCAATTAATTCATATTTTAATTTTGATATTATCATAAACTTAGACACAAGATCGTCATTTATTGAATCTGTGTCTAACGAATCAACTTTACTTATAACAGAATCTATTTTTTCCTTAAGCACATCGCTGTCTGTAATGTTCTTATAGCTTTTTATCAGTCTACACGTCTGCTCTTTTAAATTAACAAGATAATCTCTCATTTTACTGTGATTATTTTTGTTGCAGTAAAGTGAATAATTACTTAATATCTGTTTTTGCTCTACATTCAATTGTTTATTATACCTACTATTTAATTTTTCTGTCATTAGGTTCATTACAAGCTTATCTGTTATATTGGGATCACTTGGCTTGCTTTTCGCAACATGTTTCTTTTCTACTAGGATCGTAACTAGCTTTTCCTCAAGATCTATTATACTTTTTAAATTTGATCTATCACCCTTTTTCCACTCATCTAATGTAACCTGTATTGTTCCATAATCTCTATAGTCAGGAATCTGCCTATAATAAAAATCTTTATCTTCAATTATGTGGTTGATATCTTTTATTAATCTTGACTTCTCTTTATTAAGTTTAGTCGAATCACATCGTCTAATAGCTTCTTTTGCCTCTCGGATGATGTCCAGTGCTACATGTTCAGTGCTTGCGTCTGTTTTAACCAATGCATTAAAAAGTCTAAATTCTTTATAAAGTTCTGTGTCTTTATGAAACCTCTTTTCAACTATCCTCAATGCTTTAGTTGCACTTTTTTTATCATCTTCAATTAAGCACTGACTTATGTGTCTTAATAGCAGCTCATATATAATTCCAATATTTCTTTTTTTATTATGCTTCATTGTTATCCTCGTCCTCTGTCGTTGTATTACTTTCAGAGATTACTGACTTATTGGGGCCGAATGTGCCTTCCATTCTTTTTAATGTAGTTTTCAACTGTGTTGTCATCTGCGCGTTTTGTACAATCTTCTTATCTAAGTATTCACTAATATCAAAATCTTCTTCTAAACCAGTACTAAACTTTGGCGCCTTGCTTAATGTTTTTATATCTGTCCAATTTCTTTCCATGCCTGTTTCTCTATTTTGAGACTTTGGCATTGCTATACTTGAGTGATTATCAAGTATTGAGTGTTGCGCTTTTTTTCTTTTTCTTTCATACTTTTTCTGGTAATCTTTTTGAAATAGCTCAAATTTTGTTAATTTTGAATCATCTTCTTCGTCATCATCGTTATCATTTTCATCCTCCATAAGCATGTCATTTATCTTTACTAGATCAGATTGGATTCTTATGGGCGCATTATCATCTTCAATTGACAGCATACTGTCTTCAGACAAAGGTTCAGAGCCGCCCAAGTCAATTGTCGGCGAGGCTCCACCTGCTATATCACCCAGGCCATCTGGTCCTGATCCCACGCTATCTCCAACTTGAGTCGACTCAATCTCTAAGTCCTGCTTTTTATCAGAAAGTTGACCTTTTGCAATAGATGTGACATCTTCATTAGACAGCCTTAAGATATTTTTTTGTACCCATCTTCTATCAACTAATCCAGGTGTACCGAGTGCTGAAGTTGCAACTTCAAATCTTGTTCTAAATAACTCTAATTTTTGTTGTTGTGCTATGGTTGATGGATTTGAGAGCTTTAATTTGAAATCAATCAAATCTTCGCTACTGAAGCCATTGCAGTATAAGTGAATAATTGCAACTTTATTCAGCTCAGACAATATTGTTCTTTGAATTCTTGCTATTGTACGTGAAAATCTAATATCTTCTTGTGATAGTGTCGCTTTTGCACCTAAACCTTCATCATAACCGAGATAAGCTTTTGGAATTTTCAGTGCGGCGAAAAGCTTTTTCTGTATATACTCAACATCATTAGTCTCACCTGCCATTGTCCCTCCGCCCAAAGTATCAATAGCTGTACCGGATTCAGAACCACGAACAGGTATATAGTAATCTTCATCAACAGATAGCGGATTATACCTTAAGTCTACTCTACCGTTATTTTTATCAACAACAGGCGCTCTTTTTAGTGACGATTGTACTTGTTCCATATAGTTGGGTATATCCTCTGGTGGTACATTACCTACATCGATTTTAAATACACGTCGTTCTGGTGCTCTAACAATCCTATACACAAGCATTGCATCTTCAAGAAGAATTAACTGTCGCCAGATTCTTCTGGCAGGTTCTAGTACTGAAGAACCATACGGTAGAAATGCATCATTTGCAAGGAGTCTAAAATGTGTTACTTGCCAATTTTCAAGTATTTGATTACCTTGTGTTAACCACCGAAATCTTACAGCCATTGGATCGTTTGGATCAAAGCCTTCTTCTCTTTCAACCTCTGATATCGGCAAAGGAAAACAATTAATTACACCGTACTTTGGGCTAACATCATTAAAGAGAAAAAAGTCACCATATTTGCAAAGATTTCTCACCCATGATGTCATGTTGAATTCTATATTGAGCGTCTCATAGAAAAGCTCATTTAGTATTTCTCTAATTTTAGCATTTTCAGAATAGACATGTAAAGAAACACCGTTTTCATCACCTGCAACAGACTCTTCTGAATAAATATCTAAGGCGCTTGCAATTTCAGGAGTGTTGTGTGATATTACACTATCAGTTGCAAAATTTTTATATCCATCGACTGTCAGGTCGTAAAGATCAATAATGCCGTGTTTCTCTATAGAAACAACCTTATGATTGACAAAGCCTGAAGCAAATTCTTTGAAATTCTTGTAACCATTATTTTTTAATCTATTCGATAATTTTGATGGGGTTGTATTTAAACTAACTAACAACTCTTTTTTTGTTATGCCCGAGGTATAAGCATTGCATATTTTTTGAAATGTCAATGTCTTATCATATCTTGGGTTTTTATTTCCTGTATTGTCCCAACCGTTATTCTTCCAGTTACTTACATAAGTTTTTGCAAATAATTCAAAACTATTAAAACCTTTTTGCAACAACCTTCTTTTGATCACATTGGCATCAGTGTCTAATCTTCTACAGACATGATAAAGATTAAAACCTTCACTTTCACAAATATTCAATATGACACCAAAAGTTATATCTTTTCTTTCAGCGGGATTGTTTTCTTTCATAAATCTAGATTGACGCTTTCTAAATTCATTTATCCATTCTAGATTGTTTGATTTATCCCATTTTTTACCATTTAATATTTTAGAATGATAGCTTAAGTGTTCTTTTGCATCCATTATGACTAAATTTTCCGGTCTATTGTCGAATTTTTTAAAATTAATATGATGGACATGTTCATTTTTTGACACTTTTCTTTTTGCTGCCCATTCTGCAATAATTTTATGTTCTGAATTCCAACCATTTTTCATCTTTGAAGATTCATAATCCAAATTATAGATCCACTGATATCCTTCATTGTCCTCTTTGTTAAAAAGATTCCTTCTATAGAAAGGCATCATTGAATCACCCGGTAGCAATTCTTCAATTGTCTTATAGGTTCCATCTCTCAACATTAACTTGTGATTTGAAGTACCGATAATTGTTTTCCCACTATCAAATGTCACTTTGTAAGACATATCAGTTCTAGTTTTTCTTGCTTGTTTTCCTAGCGCTGGAATAATTTGTTTTTGTTGATGGTCATATGAATAGACTATAAACGTTTCATCTAAGCCGTACTCTTCTGAAAGTTGTTTTATTGTTTTAAAGCCATCAGGTACAGCAATTTTTGTATCTCCATGCAGACAGTATTCCATTTCTGAAAAATCTGAATACCTTGCCATTCTATCATAAGTACCATAAGCACTCATAGCTGCTGAATAAACCTGGCTTTGATTTTTTCTAAATATTTCAAAAGCAGAAGATGGTGTAGATTTCCCATCAAAGTCTAAAACAGATCTTTTTACAACTGGTCCGCTTCTAAATAGTTTTGTTAATCTTCTAAATAGACTTGCTGTACTTTCATTTTTATGCTTAACTGCCATTTATTTTCTCACTTTAAAATCCAAAGCATGTCATCAGGTATTTTATTACGGTTTTTTATATCTAATGACTTAAATATTTTTTGTTTTGAATCTAATTCAACTTTTTTAGATCCGTGGCCGCCGGCGATGTCTGCTATAACATTGTCAGGTGTACCGTCATAATGTTTAACATCTCTTTTCATAGATTGTAACATTGCATCATTAAGTACTTTTGAGTCAAGGCTATAATCTGCAGACGCATCATACAGCCACATACCTATTGCCATACTCATCACTAGGTCATCATTGTAACCACGCTTTGCTTGTGCTTTTCCGCTAGACCACGTAAAAGTTTTCAACTCTGCATAAAATCTAGATGACTTAATTATAATTTGTTTATTTCTTAATACTTCTTCTAGCTTTGAAAGTATAGTTCCGCGAGTCTTTCCGTTTGTGTTGAATCCTGCAGTTTCTACAGTTGACGGCGGAATATAACCCCCTATATAGACACCTTTTTTTCGACGATAATATATTCGTGGGTACTTAAGCTCTTGTAATTTTAATATAGTAGCATATCCATAGCTATTATTTTCAGGACACATTAGCGCTTTGTTATACTTGAGCCCATACTGATTTAATAGTTCTGCAAACGTATCAGGACGAATCTTACCTTTATACTCAGCTACACATTTTCCTTCAGTAACATCAATTATATGAAAAGTTGAATAATCTTTTGCATCACCTCTTGACACATCAGCAGAAATTATATACTCATGTTCTGATAGGGGGTAGTCCCAAACCCATACGTTTCTATCGTCATGCTCTCTGGCAATCGGTGGTACCACCATCTGACCTACCCATTCTAAATCGCCTTCGCTCATAAATGTTTCACCAGATGTAGTAAAATCACACAAATATTCCTGTGCAATTTGACGCTTTGACATATTATTAGTTGTTTGCTTAAACCACGCTTCATCTCGCTCAGGTATAACGTCCCACATTAGCTTTATAGGATTGAACTCATTAAGTCCAGCTTCAGCTTCAGTGTAAAGTTGATAGTACTGACCGCCGACACCATTGGGAGTTGAAAGGAGTATCACGCGACCACCGGTTGATATTGTAGGATATATACCAGTCCATATTGTATCAAAATTTCTTACAAAAGCTGCTTCATCTACAATCAAAAGAGAAAGTGCTTCAGATCTACCTGCATCTTCGGAAGTTGGTATTGCTTTTATTGATGAACCGTGACTAAATTGTATTTGTTGTTTATTGTTAGAAACAATTTCGGGAAGCATAAGCCACTTAGGTAAGCTTCTTATCATTGTCTTGACTTTGACTATAAAATTTTGCGCAACTGCCAGCTTGGTGGCAATAATTAGAATATTTTTTTCACGCTGAAATATTGCCATCCAAACAGAATAAGCAGCAACAAGCGTAGACATTCCAAGCTGTCGCGACTTTAAAACAATGCTAAACCTATTGTCTATAAAAGAATCTAAGCACTCATCTTGGAAATCATAAGTATCAAACGGAATAAGCCCTTTAACCGGGTGCTGTATCTTTAAATAACTATTAAAAAAATACGCCGGGTCTTTTCCACATTTAATAATTTCCTTGACTTGCTTTGCTTTGCTCATATTTCATGACACTTCAAATTGAAAATTCTTTCGATAGTATGCAACTCTTTTTTCACTATAGGGTGTCATAGATATCATGTCAACTGACTCATCTTCACTTGCTTGCTTTGTCTTGAGCACTTTTGATGATAATTCTTTATACTCATTTTTAACTGCCTTTAAGTACTCGTTGCATAAATTTTTTAATTCATTATCGTAAGGCTTAAGCTGTGAGCGAATATCACCGTTTTGATATAAATTCACAACCATTACGCACTTAACTGTCATAACATTCCCTTCTAATTGGCCTGTTGCAGAATATGGCAGTGCGCTTCCGGAGGGGGATGGAGCGCCTGTATAGCTTGATCTTCCCCATGTTCGCTCCATGGCTTGCCCCAGACAATTGATTTGATGACTTGTCAGTGTGTTAACTCCAATTTCCATTTTAAACTCCTGGTATGTTTGTTAATAATTATAACGCTACTTAATAAAAAGCTGAGATTTCTCTTTGTATGTATCTATAACTACGCTTTTGTCAGGCCGCCAACCTGATATCCACTCATTTTTTCTCGCTTCGACATACCTAAGATAGCAATCATGACAACAATCATATTTTTTCGATAACAAATCATCATCAGCAGTTTTAAGTAAAAAATTACACACAGAGCAAAAAATGCCCGTGTGTTTCTTATTTGTCTTATCAATAAATTTAAACTTTTTTTCATTCATTACTGACATATGAATTAATACCTTTTTTTGTAATTTCAAGTGTATGATCAACAGAGTCTTTAATTATATCAACATGTGATATAACAAATATGTTTCTAAACCACTTTTTAAGAGACTGTAATAATCTACTGCATGCTTCTAAATTTAACTCATCAAGAGTTCCGAAACCTTCGTCTATAATAAGCGCACTCGTCTTAGACATTGATGACACATTTATAAGCGCGACTCTTATCGCTAGCGAAGATATCATTTTTTCCATTCCTGATGCTAGTTCAATTATACGCCTGCTATCACCATAGTTTATGTATATATCCATAGAGTTGCTATCCAAGTCTGTTTCAAGCTCTGCTGTAAAGTTAACAACACCCTGGAGTATTTTTGTTATCTCTTCATTAATTGCAGGCAGCATGACATTGATTAATTGCAATGGGATACCCTTGTTTGAGACAGCTTGCAGTATAGCATCATAGACTTTGAGGCTTTTATGCAATTTTTCAAATTCAGATTTTTGATGCTCAATATCTTTTATACTTACCTGGCTTCTAGCTATGATCCGAATTAACTTGTCTCTTTCATTTGCGCACAAATCTTTTTCTTCTTTTTTATTTTCTAGTTGTGATCGATACCTCTGAATGATTTCATTATCTTCGTTGTTCAACTTAGACTCAGCATTTTTATATTCATCAAATCTTAAATCAATTTCGCTGTCAATCGAATCAAGTCTAGATTTTACTTGTGCATATTCAACATCATAAGAAGCCAATGACACTTCTAGCATTGACTTTCTTTGCACTATTTTTGAGTATTTTTCAATTTTATCTTCTAAATTTTCATCACATAGTTCTGAAAAGAGCAGTTCTATGTCATTTAATTTTGACAATAATGTTGTTACTTTCTTTTCTTGATTATCGATTCTATTTGAATTTTTATGCGATTCTTTGATGAACTTACAGTCAGGAAACTGTGTACCGCACGGAACAGACTTTAACTTGCTTACAGACTTTTTTATATTTGCGTACTCCTTTTTTTCTACATTGTAGCTGCTCTTTATTGATAATAGCTTTCTTTCTAGCTCTAGCTGCGCATTATATTTCTTCTTCATCATTTCTATGTCAAAATTAGATAAAAAATCATTTCCTTTTTTTACTTTTGTTCGTGTTTGCAAAGTTTCACTTTCTATTTCTTTAAGTCGGTTTTCTTTATCACTTCTTTCATTTGCAATTTCGCTATATTTTCGCTTAAGTATGTCAACATGATCTTGTGTTATATAAGCATCAGTGTCTTGAGAAAACATCCTACTCTTTATTTCATCAATTTCTTTTTCAAGTTCTTCTATTTCCTGTTCAATGCTTATTTTTTTATTCTTGCTATCGTCAAGCATGTAATGCAAATCTTTGATCTTTGTATCCCATCCGTCGCTGTCTAGATTTTTTGTTTTGATTCGCAAAGAAGCTGATTCACTTTTTACTATTTCTTGTATTTTTTCAAAAACCCTAAGATCTAGAAAATTTGTTAAAATAGCTTTTCTTGCCGTTGCTTTTTCTTTAATAAATTGATTCATCTCACCTTGAGATGCTAGCGACGTAAGTAAAAATTCTTCAGACGTACCTATCATTTTTCTAATTACATTTTCAGTTGATCTTCGCTGCTCACCAGATAAATCTTCTACTATTTCATCATTATCATTTAATCTGTAAAAATTTAAAGAAGTAGGTGCCCATTCTCCGCTTTTAGTTGACTTTTTTATAGTTTGTCGACTTATCCTATACTTGTTTCCGCCAATTGATATATCAACGCTAGCTTTACACATGCTTTTTCTAGAATTGATTATGTGTATATTTTTTATTGAGCCACGATCTGAAGTGTTAAACAAACAATACATTAATGCACCAATGATTGACGACTTACCCCTTGCATTCCTGCCAAATATACCTGTTATTCCCGGTAGAGTATTAAAATTTATTGAATTGCCCTCTCCATAAACAAAAGTATTGTCAAATGTTAATCTATTGATAGCCCATGAAATATTTCTTAAATTTTCTTCATTCTTGTTAATATTCATTAAGCATTTTTCAATGATTGATGACATTTCACGGTACGTCGACTCTTTAAAGTGCGCATCTCTGTAATAATCTTTCAATAAAGCAATATGAGTCTTAGGGTCGCGTAAATTTTTTCTACTTTCGCCTATTGATTCAGCTTTAATCTTTGCTACATCAAAACTAGACTCAACTTTAAATACCACTTCTTTTGCATCTTTTATATGTTTTAATTCAACTTGTAATCGCTTTGACTCTGCCTGTGTAATGGGAACAGATGATCTGATCCTGAATCTTGATCTGCTAGGGTACTTCTCACATGATTGAAGTGTGCTAGCAGTGCTACCAGACCAGTCAACAGTTACAAACTGGTGTGGGTTCTCCAGTCGGTAAAACTTAGATTTAAAATCTGTGGCTGTATTTATATCCCATACTAAAAATCCCTTGTCTGAATCTTCTCCATAATTCTGTTGTATTGTTGATCCGCAATAAGCAACATTTTTATTCTTTGTTAGATATTGCCGCTTATGTATGTCGCCCAGCAAAGCAAAATCAAAGTCATTGAATATTGAAGCGTTTACTTCCCCATTAATTGTCCAATCTGTATCTGTCAGAGAACCCCTTACTGCACCGTGATAAAGTGCTATATTTATTCTCCCAGGTACAGGTTTGACATTAACCCAGTTTTCTTCATCGAAGCATGAAAAAACACACCAGGTTAATTCTGTGCCTACTACAGGGTATGCACCTGACGCCTTGTAAAGGAATATGTTAGGATGATCAAGTGCTGTCAAAATAGGCGTAATAGCATCTTGACGATCTTTATTCATCATCAAACCGTCGTGATTACCGAGTATAACATGTGTGGGACAGATATCTCCCATACTCTTAAACCACCAGATCAAATTATCAATTAATTCAGGAGATATGCCCTGTGTTTTTGAATGAACGATGTCACCACCGACATAAATTAAATCAGGTTTAAGCTTGACTATTTTAGAAAATAATTTTTCAAAAACCTGTACATACTCTTTATGTCTGCTCAAACCTCGCCAATGTATATCGGCGATGTGTATTATTCTAGCCAATATAACCTCTTTATTAGCGATTTACTTACAATAAATTATACCTCGCATATATGTGAATTTTTATTTTATTTTACAACCTTTTCATTGACACAATTGTATCACGCTTATCATGGTCGAAATATAAATTACAATTAGGTAAAACTACCCAACATCTTTGACTAATACAAGCGATGGGTTTTGATGCACAGCCGTCTGTCAAAACAAGATATCCATCATATTCACCTGATACTGTCCGATAATGATTTTCGACACCATTGAAACAAGTACCACCACACCTTGTCCTTTGTACCTTTACGTTTCTCTTCCCTTTTCTCCATACAAACTTGCTTTTTTCATCTACAAAAGTATCAAAATTATACAAAGTAAATGTTACATTTTTTGATAATTCACTAAGCGTTCCAAAGAACAGTTCTAGATCTGAATCTGTTACCGAACCAGATTGATCAATATAGACTACAAGATTGCTAGTATGATTTCTTTGTTTGCCCGGGTGGATATAAGGATACTTTCTATTGAGTCTTCTATGTGTCGATGCTTTATTTGCTCGTTGTCTTTTGCCGCAAAAACTATGAAGAACTTTTTTCCAATCAACTGACTTGGAAAACATTTTTCTAAGTGTTGATCGTGTTTCTGCTGATACAGACCCCCATGAATTAGAAGAATCAGCTTTTTTTACTGCATTTCCTACTACTTCTTGAATCTTACCTTCTACAAGTTGGCGTTCTTCCTCTGTTAGACCTTCTGCCCACTCACCGTGATCATCAAACTCAATACCGATTCCGCCACCCTCAGACATTTCTTTGCATAGTTCTGATGCATTTTCATCCTTTAGTAGTTTTGACATATACCATTCTGATGCCTGTCCTTTTGGAAAACTTTCAATTAAATTTGAAAACTCTTGCCACTTTTTAAGCTTCTCTGGATCTTTTATTTTAGTAAGATCAAATTTTTTACCGGGTACAAACCCACCCTCTGGAAGATCACTTTCTTCAATCAGGCTGTTTATTGCTAAATCAGTTGCTATATTCCACATCATATGAGGTTCTTGTTTTCTTGCAGTACAATGTTTAAAAATAAGATGATAACATTCATGCTTGAGCAAGCCAAATATCTGCTTACCCTTAAGACCTGCTACAAACTTTGGATTCCAGTAAAAATTTATACTAGTATCTTTGACAGAAACACCTGCTGTGGGGATTGCTGTCGTCCTGTACTTGCCCAAACTTCTTACAATGGTACTAAAAAAGGGTTCGTTCATAAGAAACTTAACCAAAACTGGATCAAGTTCAAATTCTGCTGCAGCTTCATCAGAAACTTCATCAAAAATATAATCAGATGTAATTGCTTCTTTTGTTGTCATTTTTTCCCTATGTCTAAAAACAATTAAATTATAGCATTAACTAATCTAGTTTGCACGTAAGCTATCTATTTCCAGTCAACTTTCTCAGATGCATTGACAATATCTACAACTTTTCGACCAATAAGCTTATGAACTCTTCTAATGTTGTCTAAATTTTCTGTGTCCATAACTTCATTGAAAAAACTTACAATCATTTCACCAGAAAGATCTTGAACAAACAAACAAGCATTTGAAGCATGCTCCACAGACCAGTCATTGACCTTGCAGTGTGTCACAAGCTTCCTAATAAGATCATTATGCTTATCATTGCCTAGTTGCTCAATTGCATCCTTATTTTTTGCCCACTCAATGAGAATAGACTCAGCAGAATATTGTCTTTCATAGTTCTGAACGAAATCATTAAATGATATCGATGCTTCAATACCAACAAACCCAATACACATTGCATAAAATCCAGCTGGAGTTGCAGAACCACAACATTCGCTAGGAGACATTCCTGAATACACTAGGCTTTTGCTTAGGCGCTCCCAAGATGCTGGGTTTGGATAAACTTTGCCTGGTTCCATTTCACCTTTATGCCTCAAATGCGCAGGTTGCTGATGGATAAACTCTACAATAGGGGTACTAATATTCCCAGGTCCTCGTGCCCATTCCAGCCAGTCTTCTGTCGTAGGTTCTAGATCAACTGTCCAAAATCTACGCATAAGTGCAGGGCCCATTTCATTTACCTGATATTCTGCACCTTCATTAATAGCTGAGTATATTCTAGTGTCTGGATGGAGGGTCATTCCGTTGAGCTGCCTATCTAGAACAATTTGAAATGCACACTGTTGAACTTCAACAGAAGCCCTGTTGATCTCATCAAGAAAAAGCACAACAGGTTCTTCGCATGCTCTAACAAACCAATCTACCGGTGCAAACCTTGTTATTCCATCTGTAAGTTGTGGCAAACCAAGGATATCACCTTCTGTCATTTGGCTAAGCCTTCGATCAATAACTGGCAAATTAAGATTTGTACCGATTTGATGAAAAATTGCTGATTTTCCTACGCCAGTTGCGCCTCTTGCAAGAACTGACATCTCAGCCGGCATCCTCGATACAACGTCAATAAAAGTTTTAATATCCATGCTATATTTTCTCCAGTAGTTTCAATGATTAGGTTTTAAATCTTTATTATTATAGTTTTTTAATTTTTAATTTGCACGAAAATCTATATTCTTTGTATTACTTTTGTATGTTTTGGATGAACTACAAGTTTTCCTGATGCACTTACTACTTCAACATATTGCGACCAGTCATTAATCTTTCTAGCTCGATCTGAATCAATTTTTGATATGAATCCAATTACATCTTTTGCATTTTTACTTTTCTTTACTATTACCAGGTCACCTATTGTTAAGTTCCACTTAACCTCACCAGACTCTTTTTTGGTTTGTTTCATCGCACTTCTAGCAGATCTATGTGCTTTTCGAACTTCTTTTTTATTTGCTTTAAGATCTGTGCCTGTTTCTTTGACAGCTTTTTTTGCCTGATTTAATACACTTTTTGGTATTTTAACCATTTTTAATCCTTTTACTAGCAATACAATTAAATTATACACAGCAAGTTAAAATTATACACGAATCACTTATAAGTGCTCATCTGCAAGCTCTCCAGTTATCTTTATAATCATAGGCAAGTAGCGTGCTCCAATGAGCGGTAAAATTTCATTAAAATTATAATCTAGATCTTTTGCAAGCAGTATTCTTCCACTTCTTCCATTGCCATCACAAAACGGATGAACCCACTCATAAAATCCATGGCGCTCGAAAGGACTTTTGCGCAATTCTAAATAATTCTCAATATATGAAGTAATATCATACGGATCTGGATAGCTCACTCCTGATCTAGATCTATGCTTAAAGTTCCTAAGATCACCTGCAGAACCTGCTGTACTTTCAATAACATCATCCCCCAAGCTTTTATGTATGTCTATAATCTTGTCCAAAGAATCAATTTTCTTAAAAGTAGCAGAGCACCTTAATGCACTTAAGTGAGACCTTATAAATTTATTTTGTGTACAATCATCGACAGGAAAGCCTCTCAAAAAATATTCTGCAGCAGTAACACAGCTATCAGAATCCAGCATGTATCTTTCAATCTCATTTGATCTAGAGATAAACTCAGCCAGGTCATACAGATAATTTGGATCACGTTCCCATTTTTCTTTAAACATGTCACAAACTTGTCTTTTATTTAGTTTTTTAAAATCTTTTTTAAGTGACACTTCAGCTTCAGTGCTTTGTGCTGCTAACTCTCCCAAATATCTACCAAATGACACATCACTTGGATAGTGCACACCGTTATCTATTCTTGACTGGCCTATCATTGCAGCTAACGTTTCTAATTCAGAAAGTTGATCGGGGTTTTCTCTACCAATTATGTTTGCAATAAAATATGCCATTGCTGTGTGGCCGCTAGGATAAGCTGAGCTTTTATTTTTCCTTATGTTGTGTGCAGAAAAAGTATCATCATACACTTTGAACGACTCTTTCGGTCTCGGTCGATTATAATAGTTCTTTAAAAGCAAGACCACCTTATCAAATTGATTACAGAGATCACTAATTTTATCAGTGTCAACGTCTAATGACGCTTCCTTGACGTACTTTTGAAATATTTCTTCAGGTTTTTTGTCACTAATATTTAAAAACTTAGCAGAAAATGTAGGGTTAACAATGCTCTCTTTGACAATTTCTAATTCTTCTAAATGATCAGGTGAGCCTTCTTTTGGAGGATGCAAAATAGGAATATCATTAGCATGTAATGCTAAGTCAGCTAAACTGTTGTTTAATTTCTGAATTTTATCGACACTGAATTCTTTTTCAATGTTTTTTGTTTCCTCAAAAAGTAACTCAAGTGATATCATGTTAGCCACCCAAGCTTAATCAAAATCGCCTGATTGACCCATTGCAAGACCTGCAGCAAATGCTTCTTGAGGTGTTAAATCATCAATATTTCCTGTGAAATTTCCATGGCCTTGATTTTGAAAATCAACATCTACGTTTGTATCATCAATAGCACTACAAGGGTCGCCTAATTCATGGCCACCTCCGCAAGAACTACAGGATGTAGATTGCACAGGAATATCAAATTCAATAGACTCATTATCTTCCATATCATCCAAGTTTATAATTGTGCCTGTTCCCGCATCAGTCAAATCATCGCGTGAAAATAATGCATCATCTTGCAAAAGATTAGCTATTTCTTCAAAGATTATTTTTCTTAAAGCTTTTCTAGATAAATTGTTCACTTAATTTCTCCTAAAATACAGAACCCGAAGCAATACTTTCAATTAAAAAGTTAAGCTTGCTATCTCCGCTATAATTATACGCTTCGCTTGCTCTTTTAATAAATTCATTATGACTCATTTCGCCCACATCATCATATCCTGCTGTATTCATAATTCTAACATCTATATTATAAGCAAAAAGAAGTGCTGCTATCTTATTTGTTTTATGCTTCACATCTTCATCTAGCGCCAAAAGAACCGGAGTTTTATTTTCTATTATCTTATGAAATATTTTGTGATCTTTTGACATATAACTGCCCAAAAGACACGTTGCATTATTATTACATTTAATTAGATCAAACACACCTTCCACTAAAGTTACTTCTTGGTTCCAGTCTATTCTTATTTCATCAAAAATAATTTCTTTTTTATCAGCTTTTGAATTTAAATATTTAGGCAAAATGTCATCATCAATTGATCTACTCACATAATAATTAAGCTCTTGATCCTTGTCAAATGAGGGAAAAATAATACGTCTATTCCAAAATCCACCAGAAATTGATGTTCCTATTTTATGATACCACAGTTTCTCTAATGTCATACCGCGCTTCTTAAGATATCTTAAAACAGCTTTGAAATCTGGATCATTGCATTCTATATTAGCTGCGATCAACATGAAATTATGAGGCAATTTAACTCTTTTAATTTCGCTGTCTTCGTTTAAAGCGTCATTGGATTTTATTTTAAATTTTGCAATATATTCACGTGCGTAATCTGTGCCCCTATGCTTCTTGATCAACTTAAATAAGTTCTTACCCTTAACACCGCAGACCCAACAATGACACCTCCATGTTTCTAAACATATAGAAAATTTCCTTTTTTCATTTGACTTGCCACATTCTGGGCACTGGACAGCAAAATTAGTACCATCACGACTAATACTTCCTTCACCAAAATGTCTTGTTATAAAGTCAATTTTTGATGTTACTGTTTGCATACTATTATAATAATTAAATATTATTCATTTTTCAATATAAAGTGTGCTTTCCCTATAACATATGCATCTGCCATATCATATGCCTCAGAACAAGTCCTCAACTTTCCTTTGTTTGGCCCGCTTTTTAAAATTTTCGTCGGCCATGTCATTGTTAATTCTGTTTGAGTTTTTCTATTATTGCTACTTACCCAATCCATAACCTGATCTTTTGTCTTTCTTGTTGATTTTCTATCTATTTTTAAACCTACAGATTTTCTTGCTGAATTAACGTTGTGTGAAATAACAGGCACGCCCAGCTCAGAATGACATAGCCATCTCACAACACCGTTAAATTGAGCTAAAGTCATCAATGTTTTTGCTGATGAAAGCCCAGGACGAAATGCTTGCAAATTATCTTCCACAGCTACTTCTTGTATATCATACCTAACTATCATATTAAGCAGCTCTGCTTTAACTTTAGAAGCTTTCTCATACAAACCTTTATGTTTACTAAGGTTTATGTGTCCTGTTGCTTTAAGTTCATTCTGGGCATTGAAAAAACACCAACCCGTACAAGATGTAGATATATCTAACGACAGCAGCAATCAAAAATCCTTTTTAACTTTAAACAAAAATCCCTCTTCTTCTTTTTTCATTACAGGCTGTGCTAAATTTGCTCTCATAATAACATTAAGGTTGTCATCATGAACATTTATCCCTGTTATGTAAACAAACTTTGAATTAGAATCATTAGCATCAAGTGATGAAGATATTAATTTATACTGCGGGTTTGATGAAGAGTTAATCATTCCTTTAGGGCAGAATGCATTAATTGTCATAACATGCATATGGTGTTCACCATTAAATTTCAAGTCTGTCTTGTCTTTTGCAAAATAAAATGCATGAGGTGTCTTGATTATAGCTATTCCTTCATCATAGAATAAATTGCCAAAATTTGCCCACTTTGCTTGTGTCGTTAAACAATCAGCTCTATAAAGTCCGCCCACTCCGTTATCTTTAAATGTAAGTTTAATTTTGCCTCTTGATCCAGTGAGATCACTATCAACTGCAGTAAAAGATCCCGGATGTATTCTATTACCATAATATAAATTAGATATATCAAATACAACAATTTCGTTAGAACTTAAGTCTCGTGTTCTTTGTGCAATTGTTAAAACTGCACCTGGTGCTACACCTGGATTTTCCGGAGATGCACCAACAATCTGATCAAATATGCTTCCAGACTGAAATACTAGTCCTTCAAAAAGTGACGATGAAGGAATTAAATTTTCTAAACTGATTGTAGAATAGTCATAGCCGCCGCCTGGCGTTAAAAATACTTTCTTAAGTGCCTTAGAACCGCTATCTATAGGAAAATAATTGGGTCTAAAAAGACCGTTATCGTTAGGGAGTAAAGTAAAGTTCCTCTTTAACGTAGAACCTGACGCATATGATACGCCTGCAAGTGATAACTTTGATTCAGGTATGGTCCCATAAACATACTCATCTGCTGTAATATTCTCAATTGTCTGTTCAATCTCTGAGGCTGTTAAATGAAATAGTCTTGGAAATTCTCCTGACACAAATTCTCGAGTGAAATTTTCTAAATTTATTAATTTTCCACCTACACCAAATGAAAATGCTACATTAAAAGGATCGTCTGTCTTTGCAATTATTTTCTGGAACGGTGTTTGCAATACTAGTCTGTTGCGTGTCTCTGCTTGAAACAGCGGTGGTACATAAAATACTAGACCGTCGCCGTAACCTACTGGTCCATTATTTCTTAATTTAGTTAACTGGCTTGTAAATAAAAACTTATTATAAAGTTTAACATCATGGATTTCTGCATTTAATGGATGACTTAAATTATATGTTGATTCATCAGGATCTTCAGATCCTGCCCCTCCGTCATTCCAATCAGTTACACCCTCATTTAACTCTGCATTAGAATTAAAAAACTTTGGAAGATTATCATTTGGGCCATCATAAAAGTTACCCATAAACACAATGTCAGAGCCTGTTGTATATAGCAGCGAAGATGATGGGATGTGAAATATTTTGTCAGTATCGTCTATAATAATACTGCCAGTTCCATTGTCTATAGCAGTGCCGCCCCATCTAACTGTTACATGATGCCAGTTATTATAAGAAAGTGTATTATCTGCGGTGGCATATACCAAATCTTGGGGAAATGTATTCGTCAGTGTATCAGGATTAAAACTACTGGGCGGATAATCAGCACTATGGCTTAACTGAAGAAGCAGTCTAAACTTATCTACTCTTCCTTGCCCATCTTGATGTGAGCCTGTAATCAGTGATAATGCAAACGACGATGACATGTGGAAGATTGTTCCAGCTTTGTAATCTTCACCTTGATCAAGCTTATATCTTGGGTTAATCCAAAAATCAAAAGTAAAAGGACCTTTCGGGCTGTAAATATAAGATCGATCATCTTTGGTATGATTTGGATACATTAAACAAGACGCAGTAGGAAATATAGAACCCGTAAAGAAATTCAATGAATTATAATTAGTATAAGAGAACTCAGAATTTGCGTATTGTGTCCTATGATAGGGCATCAGAACTTTTCTAATATTGTTCTTAATAGAAGAATTTTTCTGGAACTTTGTTATCGGCGGATCAAATCTAAATACATCAATTGTTTTTTCATATTTTCTTGAGACAGGCGCGTCACCAACTGCCTCTAAGTACCTAGACATAAAACCAGATATATCTGCTGATGACAGACCTTGCGCTCTGATTTGGTTTATTCTTGCGCCTGCTGTCCTTATGAGTTCAATAATTTCAAAATCACCTTCATCATAGCCTGGAGCGTTTATATACAGTGATCCTGTCTTACTATTGTCATGTCTACCTGTGCCAGATTTTTCTGGTGCAATGATATCTCTAAATCCGCTACTACTTGTATTTATAAACTCTATAGCAGAGACTTGTGCAGAACCTGTTATTCCTGCTGATGATGAGATAAAATGTACTGCAGGTCTTAATAAAACGCTTGAATTTTCAAATAGATCTCTAGTAAGATAGATAAATGCCATAACATTAAAAGTCCAACCTCACTCTAAATGTTAGATCTTTCTCATCATTTTTTTCTACAGGTCTAGACATCTTTGCAACTGCAAGTAGTTCATTATTTGCATCAAAGAGGCCTACGGATGTTACAAACGAAAATCCTTTTTGGATATTTGCTTGTGATTCATCAATAACGACAATCCGGCCGGCATCAGTTGTATAAGTAGGATTTGTTGAATAGTTAAATTCATCTGCAGTTGCACGACAGAATACTAAAGTAGAATTAATCTGTGTGTTGTTCTGGTATGTCATAACAGTGTTGGATCCGCTTCCAAACCTTGTTAGGCAAATATGATCAAGAATATTGTCAATAGAACCTGACACTAAAAAACCTGGAATAAATTTCTGACCCATGACCACCTGGCCAGCTGATGCATCTGCATATGCTGTACTATTCATAGCACTTATCACTCCTGACATGAGCTGTGATCCTGATACTATTGCATCAAGATTTAAAACAGTAATACCTTCTTGATAGAACATCAAGCCTATATGCCTTGAAGTGTTTGATGCATCTACAATATTTCCTACCTCACCCCCTGTCGGTGAGCTCTCAATTGATGTTGCTGATCCTACATCAGTATATATAAAAGATCCAGAGGCTGGGTTTGTTGGAGTTGTTGCTAGATTGGACCATTGTCCTTCTTCTGCATAAGTAGGATGGCCAAAAGATGAACTTTGAAAGAATCTCATGGCAAATGTTTCACGTTTTATTCCGTCTCTAACAAAAAGTCGCTTGTGAGTCAAGAAAAGTGCATTGGGAATTGATGTTGTAGAACCGGCAAAATCTGCAGTCGTGTTGGTTGTTGAAAAAGGCGTTGTGAAAAAATTATCTGCATTTCCAAGCAATGTTTGTGCAAATTGACGATAAAGATTAACTTTTTCACGCATCATCAACGAAGATGACGGAAATATCATCTTTCCTGCAGCATCTGTAGATTGGATTGCAGAACCAACAGTACTTGATCCGGAATACAAGCCCATTGTTATATCAAACAATGCATTTGATGTTTGAAGTTGCTTGTCTTGGTCGTATATAGTTTGAAATAAACTTGATGTAACACCTGGGCCGATTCCCCCTGTTACAAAAACTTTGTATTTTTTTCTCGTAGCTGAGCCGGAGATGTCTTGTTCGACAAAATCAACTAATTGATTCAAGTATGATCTAGTCGATCTAATATCTGCACTTGAGATTGTTTTAAATGTAGCCACTTATCTGCCTCTTATTAATTCTTTTACTGTGTAATCTGTATTTCTTTTTGTGCTGAAACGCCTGAGTTGAGCCCTGCTATCGTCATATAAGTTCGAATATACTCCCCCGTTGCAACACTATAAGTATTGAAGATCGACGTTGAAAATGATTTAGTTAAAACTGTAAAATCTGCGCTTATAGTACCATTGCTAGATGTAGTACCTACTGTATAAACTGCTATATTATCAGAATATTTAAAATCAGGTGTTTTGCCAGATAGCGATACAAATAAGTCATTAACTTCTACTCTTACTTCACTATCAATTAAATCATTGGGAATTGATTGATCTTGTGTATTGGCTATTTTCACACTAACATCTTGACTGGTCGCTGTATTCGTTGAATTATACGTATTTTGTGCCAAGCTAATTACTGTATTGCCGGTGCTATCGCTTATCGTCAATTGCGGCAAATAAACCAAATACTCATTAGAAATAGAAAGTAGATTATATTTCATAGACAATGAACCGATTGTCAGCGCTTCCATAATGGGCGTATTTTTTTCAATTTTTTCTTTTCCAACAGTCCTGCCGTATTGTTGAATTATAGAATAATCTACTTCATCATCTGACAAACCGAATTTAAATATATTGAAACTTCCATCATTTCTAGCTAATGCTGCACGACCCTTGTCTGTCAATACTGCATCAACAATAATATTATTAGTGCTGTGATCTAGAAAACCCATATTTTTATTCTCCTGTCAATAAATATACTCATCAATAAAAAAGAGTAAAAGTTTTATGCTAATCTGTAGTAATTCCAAATTCAAAACTAAGATTGCTTTTTGATATTTTAGCTGCTGGAACCTTCACCTTTTGCGAGACATGATCAGATACAGAAACATCAATTACTTCACTTTGCTGCAAATCTGTATTAATTATTTGTATTTTATAAGTAGGTGCAGACTTATCAATTGCAATTAATTTTAAATCTATTTCTTTTGGGCCTGATTTTTTATCTTTGCCCGAGATTTGTTGTGTTTCTACAACTTGATAGTACTCAGGATCAAAAACTATAGTCATTCTATCCTTGCCTGATGTTTTCATCAAATCTTGGAAAGTATCTTTATTTATATAAATGTTAGGATACGGTTTTGGAGCGCCTGCTTTCGATATCAATTTTTTTGTAATTTTATTTCGCATCTTGTCATATTTGATTTGAAATTGTGCTGAATATGGTGACGTTATTCCGTGAGCGTCAATAGATGCTAATGCATAAATTGGTTCTTCGCCTTCTTGAAATCCACTATCGATATAAGCTACTTGGGGTGATTCCATTCTAATAACACTCTTGCTCGGCACATTTTCAAGAGGCGCAGACTTAATAATGCTTTGATCAAAGTCATATTCAGCAATTAGTGTAAATGGTTGAGAGACTGCCGGAATAGATCTGTCACCCTCAACTTTTGATTGTCTTTTAAATATCTGGAATTTAACAATATCACGCTGAATATTCAAAGGAAACTGCCAACTAATTGCAGGCTTTCTATAATTATAATCATATCTGAAGTTTAAATTAACAGGTGCTGGGGGCGGCATATCTTCAACACAATTAACAGTAGCTGACAAGCCTTCTGATGCTATCAAAAACCTGCTAAGCATATATTGCTTTGCAAGAGGATTACTTGTCTTTCGACATGCTAGCGTCTCCAAAACAATGACAGTTCTAATTTTATAAAAATATGTCTTTCCGTAAAGAACATCTGCGTCATATGTAAATTTAGATTCTCTATTTTCAACAATTATGGGTTCGTGTGTTATTAGCGCGCCATTTTGAGCAACTTCAAATTTTTGAATAATATAACCTACAATAGCCATTTTTGGTGCAACTGTATTAGCCATCATTTCACTAATATCTATGCTGCTTATAGCACTTCCGTACATTTCATACTCATTTTTCATGATTTGTGATGGGGTTGCTCTAGCTCTCGCCTCGGTTTGTATTGCAGGCGCGATCTCGTGGTGCAGGTATGCTCGAATCTCATCCTCAAAAACAGAAGAACTATTCCTTGCTGCTGCAGATACAATGTCTTCAAAAAATAATTTATTAAAATTCAATGAAAATGATTGTCTTGCAGCAGAGTCAGAAGCCGCATGCGTTTGATCATTCTGTATATCTGTAGATCCATAACTGACACCTTGTGGCTGCAGATTAGACATAACTTCCATGATTAGCTTTTTATCATCAGAACCTGACAAGCCTTGCACTAACTTACTTGCAAGTCTTGATGCATTTGCATTTGATGAGTCATCTGGATCGTTTGTTTTCTGGACAAATGATGAAAATTTAGCTAAATTATAAAAGCTAGCATCTGCAAATGTGTCTACTAATTCTGTGCCTATAAATGATCGTGATTTTGTCGCACCTTCAATATAAATTTTACTCAAGTTTTCTTTAATATTTATATTCAAATCACCATGAATCATGTTTGTTGATTCAATACTATTTTTTGGAAGTTGCGTGAATCTAATCTCTACTAATCTTGGGAGTTTTTGTGATGTAATCTGGAATAGTAATTGATCTGTATCAGGTGACGTCAAATCTAGTATTTGATCACTTTCATTTTTAGCCGCTCTTACTCTTTCATCTGGAGTATAGTAATTATATACAAACTCTAACGTAAGCGATTGAGGATCTGGTATATCGATTGCTGTAATAGACTTTGATGTATAAGACTGCTGCTGTGCTGTTAAAGATATTCCGTATATTGAATTAATCATCTCAATATTTGGTGCGGGCGCTGGTTCGTAGATGGGATTCAGTGCTTCATCGATGGCTGCTTGTGATGTGGCTTCGTTGTCTTCTATTTGCTCTGGCGTTGGCATTTTTACTCCGCTACTATTATAATGTTACTTGGGTCCGACGGGCCCGATGATGACGGGAGCGGCGGCGTCGGAGGGGGCAATGGTGCCGGCAGTGCCGGTGTATGCCGTCAGATTTGCCAGGACCCGATCACCAGCTTTGAATTCAACTTCAGGCCTGGGTAGAATACTTACTGTACAATAATAATTGTATATTTGTGCAGAATCTTCCTGCAACGATTCATTATATCGTTCGTAATATTGTGTATAACCAGGAGCAAGGCTGTTTGTCTTTAATCCTTGACTTATTATTTGCTTGCCCTCTAAATTATAAGCTGGTTTGTGCTTGTACCGATCTAGATCAGCTTGAATGCTTTCAAACCCAGCTGTTGCTGTTGTCCCCTTGTACATAAAGTCTCTTTCATTTATCAAAACAGAGAACACTCTATCAAAAGCATTAGGGAAGAGTGCTGCGTGTAAATACTTTTGAGAATTAAAATATAAAGAATTTCCAATACCCCTGTTTAGCTTATCTAGTTCTGTTGCAATACTCACATCTGTGTCTGCACCTGGGAAAAGCTTGCTATTTTGATCGATCAGCTGCTGATAAACACTAGTAGCTAATTCACCTGAGGGCCCTTGCGTTAATTTTCCGCTTTGGCTTATCTGGAATACATACTCACGAAAGTCTAATCCAAGCATTGCCTTACAATACATTTTAAGATAGTGATCTGTCATATGATTAGTAAATACTGCACTTTTAAATTTTTGACTATATGACTCCACGTCTTCGCCAGTTGTGGCAGCAGCCTGATAGGCTGTCCCCACCCATCTTTTGACTTCGCCCAAAGAATTAATTTGATATATACATGTTTTGCTTTTTAAAGTTTCTACACCCTGATCTGTGAAATCATTCAACTGTCTATTAATTATGCTAGACACGTCAGGATCTTCTATTATGAATCTACTCATATCAAAAACAAATGGTGTACTATATGTACGCTCTGTATTGTCTAGCATATTTTTTCTATGAATTTCTATCAACAATAAATTTGAATCTCTATACTTCTCTGTCCCAAAATAATCAATTGCTTTTAATTGCAACTCATTGACCATACCTGCGGGGATACCTATGTGTAGTATTGATTTCTTCCCTTGCGCTTTGAGCGAAGAAGTCCTATTTGTTACAAATCCATAGTCAGGCTGGCTAAAGTATGTTATCATATTTTTTACCTGCTTGCTTGTAAATACATCACTTGCAGGTGCATGTTTAAAGCTTTTTGAACTGTTCATTAAAACTAGCTCAGAAAAAGTATTTGATGCTATCATTTGCTTGCTTAAAAAGGTTAATAATCTTTGGCCGCCAGGGGCATTTCTAAAAACACTGAGTGCTGGTTTATAATTAACTTGTGATGAACCCTCGCCTATCAAGGTAGATCTTATTTGATCTACAGATCGCTGTAGACATTTTGCATGACCTCGCAACATTCCTAAATGTGCTGTACAACCTACCACATGATCTTGGATTTTTTGTTTAACACTGTTAATTTCTGCTAGCGCAGCGTTATATGCGTTTAGTGACATTGTAGCTTTGTCATATTCTTCGCCTCTTAGCGCAGCAACTAAAGCCTTAGAAGTAATTTTATAATACTTATATCGTAAGTCAATACTGTCTTCTCTCATTTCAAGCTTAAAAGTAGTACTTTTTCCAATAACTCTAGCAAAATATGCAAATTTTGCAAGATTGCGCAATTCACTAGTACTGTTAAATCCGCCATAAGTTCTTTTTCTGTTCGTGTTCAATCTAAGGATAGGCTGGGACGTTGTAGGTTTGCCTCCGACAATAAAATCAGCAGACGATATCCCGGGTGCATGTAAAGTACCACCGCCATTTACAAGTTTTTGTTCCTGTGACAGGAATTCCTGTGAGTTGAGCTGGGCACCGGTGGCGGTTAGATTGGCACCTTCAACATTTTCATCCCAGGTTATGTTGGCGGTATTTAGACTGGCAATGACATTATCTAAACCCTTGCTAGTTAAAAAGTTTTCTTCAAAAAGAAATATCTCCTGGAATATATCTCTATTTATCCATTCCATTGAGCTAAGATATTGCTCCCACGGATCTTTAAAGTAATCCGCATGTTCCACTTTTTTCATCCCTAGACCATCATCACTGCTTGTTTCTAAAAGTTGCTTATTCCGAAATTTGTTTGTCGTAGGCTGTCTATCTCTTTTATAGTCCATATCATCCACATAATATTGCTTAGGAACATCTAAAAACTCATCAAATAAATTATAAAATAATTCTACAGCAGCGTAGGAACCTACAGATACCTCTTCACCCCACCTTGCACTTGCATTCATGGAGTCGAGGCCATTGACTTGATCTTTGTAGTTTTTTGCCCTGCTGTCTGCTAGACGATTTGCTGGTTTTCTAAAAGCTTTTGTTTGCATACTTTCCCAACTACCTGCCCACGCTTCTGTAGCGCCCCCGTTGTTCGTGTCAAAGGCGTCGTATTCAACACCCAGAGCATATGTTCTTGCCCAAAGGTATAAGTTTGCAAAATTATTATCATTTTTCATCGCCTGTCGAATTGCCGCCAGGAAAATAAATGCATTTGCATTAGCCACATCATCGCACAATGATAACTTATCTTCAATGAAATCAGCAATAAAATTATTAAATGCATCAAATACATCTACAGATGTAAATGCGCTGTCATTGCCCGACCCATTTAGTGTTGTAAAATCGTCAACTAGACCCTGTGTAAGTCTATTATAACTATCTGAATAGTCTGCCATCTCTTTAAATGCAGACGCGGGTTCATCTAGTCCCATTATACCCTTCCAAAAAAACCACTCTGGGCCGAGGTCATAATTTCCATTATTGTATGCAGCTATCCTGTTTGACACTTCTTCTAAAGGCATTACGGGTAGACCACTTTCGGAATCTTGAACTGTGGGAGATGCGATATATCTTGACAAAGTTGAGGGGTTGGTTTCCCAGCTGAATGAATTACCCACCGGGGTTCCTAGTTGGGATGCTACACTTTGTTGTCTATTAAGAGGCCCACTAAAAATAGCATTTCTTACATAGTTTATATACGTATCTTGAGCACCTCCAGACAATTCAGCAGCAGAGCTTAAGCCGGCTATTTGCCCAGCCTGAACATAATTTGAATGAGTTGATATATCAATCATAGATTTTGCAAATAAACTTCTTATGCCATCAGCGCTGAATCCTTCGCACATCTGTCGAATATTTTCACGAGCTTGTTTGACGATGTGAGGAATCTCATTGTAGTACTTATTATAATCACTTCCCTTCTCTTGGCCCCTTACTACAAAATTATACGAATATGCAGCATCGTACAAGTGGTCGCTTTCGGTAAGCACAGGGCTTCCAAAAAGATTTGCTACATTAAAACCTGTATACGTATTTGTCCCTAATGCATCATTGTGTGTCTCACGGCTCACAACAGGAAGCGAATTTAAAGATATCTGTGATAGGCCGCCTACCGAACTTACGCTAGTAGACAAGGAAGTGTAATCAAGCATATCTCTAGCAAGACATTTTAAAACACATAGTAGCGCCTTAGTACTGCAAGAAGCTTCTCCAAATACTGCACTCTTTGGTAAACTCATATAATTCGCTGTATAATTCGTAGGACTCCCCACAATTGAACTTATTGATGACTGGTCGGCGTATAGCTCCAGATAGGGAAAGAACGCGGAGCCGTCTAAAACTGTTATATCTGAATTCAGAATATTGAAACACTGGCTGGATGTTGTCTTAAAACGTGACAGTTCATACAAAAGCCCGTTAGTATATTTAACAGTCATTTTTCTTGCGTAATATTCTAAAACCAAGTCAATATATAGCGAATCACTATTGTTGATCATTTCTTTTACTTCTACATCAGTAGACTTATTAATTTCAGATTTAATCTGGGTTATCATTAATGGAAGTGTATCAAGCGTAATTATGTTAGTTCTTCCGCTTACAAATAGTGTATCTATTCTTTTTAGAAACTGATCCATATCAAAACCTGCATATGTATCCATTGCTTGAGATATGTTGGTCAATAACATGTTCTGTGCTATGGTTTGCATCTCTAGTAGTCTTGCTGCGGATGTAATGTGAAGCTGTTCTGTATTGTTACCGAGTGTCCACTCGCTATTGACTATGGCTGGATTATCGTTAGGGTTGGTGACTAATGGTATAAATTCTACCTTGCCTAGAATCTCCGGGCGAACAGCACTGATCTTACAACTAGCTGCAAGAAATTCTGCCTTACTTTTTGTAGATGGTGAAGAAATTGATATTTCTGCTGAAGTTTCGTCAGGATCAATATACGTTGTTGATGTTTCATGCAAAAGTTTTGCCTGCACAGTCAAATCCGGATTTGATGGCTTTGCTTTCGCTGTCTTTGACGCTGTTGATATGTTAAAATTTAAACCGTCAGCTGTTATTTGTTGTCCTGCCATTATTTGTTTCCTAGTATTACTCTGCCCAATTTAAAAGGCCCTTGAATTTCTTTATTTTCTAAAACCAAGTATCCTTGATATTCTACAATGCCCTGATAGTCATTTTGTGATATATCAAGATACTGAAAATATTTTTGACTATCAACTACGTGGAATGATCCTACAATTCTCTTTATATTGTTTTTTATACAAGTCAATACGCCATAGTCAACAGTTTCTAGGTTTCCATTTAACAACATATTTATTTTCACTGTAGTTTTATTGTATGTTATCTGACGCTTGGATTTAGAAGGTGAAGATAGTTTATTTCCGATTGTCAATCCTGTCGGGTCATCTTTTTCAGGGTTAACCCATGTAACAGTATTGCCCTGGCTCGTGTTACTATAGAATAAATCACCGTACTTAATTGCAAGCCCATCAATAGTTTTTATTTTAGTTATTCCAGTTGATCGCATTGTAACTGCAGCGTTCGGCATAGGGAGGGTAAAGTATACTTTATTTCCATTTCTTCCATACTGCAATACATCTCCATTAACTTGTTCTACATACTGTTTTGCACTTTGAATTGTACCTTTTTTGTACACATCGCGCGTATAGAACTTATTTCCAGTTGTTGATGCAACATTTGCCTCCACACCTTGAAGTAATTGTAAAATTAAATTCCTACTTGAATCTTGTGCTTGTTCTGCGATCTCTTTTAGTCTAGACCTTATATCTACCAAGAGATCAAAAACAGACTTGACAATAGGTGTAACCTCATAGATATATGTCCTGCCCAGCTTCATAGAATTACCGTCATACACTACAGCAGTTCCCTTTCCCGAAGAATTATTTTCATATTCAACATTAAAGTCACCAATAATCGACATGTCTCCCGTCTTCATATCATGCCTTACGACTCTTATCATTATAGACTCATATATCATTGAACTTATTGCACCTAATTGCTCAGAAAAAAGTGCAAAAAGCGTATTTTCTGTAGATTGCGTGTTGCTATCTGCCGTCTGTTTAAAATCTGAAATTTGATTAAAAAGAGTGTCTGCTGGAGTTAGCGTTTTTTCAATCTTAACTCGAAACGGTGCATAAGTACCAGACCAGAGTGATGTAGTATTGTTGAAACTACTATCTAGCGAAGCATTAATTTTGTTATCTGGCATAAGATACTCAATTCCAAAAGAATTTAGCGAAAGATAAGACTCTCCAGCACCATAAACAATTTTAACTTTATACTCATAGACATGTTCATCTATTACGTCATAGTCTTTGAATGATGAATTACTGCCCGCATCAGTCGATTCTATTAGTATGGCAGAGCCGTCTTCGTTTCTTATTGGTTGAAACATGATTTGCTTTCTTGTTAAATCCCTTTTGACCACCTGGAGCATCCGGACATTTCCCGGCACATTATACGTTTGTATCCGGATATGATCTTTTTGATTAAAGCACATAATTGGGATCAAAACATTTCTTTCTAAAGTCTTTGCCCCAAGGGAAGCAAAATATGTATTTGCGACGGCCATTTTGCTGTCCATATCAAATTTTTGAATTTTGGGAACCACTCTAAACAATACAGACCCCCCACTGTAAAGATTTTCACCATACACACCAGTTTGACAGCTGTCTGTCTCAATAGAAGTATACTTTATTCTTACTTGGTTATAAGCCGGTATTATCAAATCATTATGTGATTTAACAAATCTCATCAAATCTAAACTGCCGCACTCTGACGTTACTTTAAAATAGACATCAATCTCAATATCACTGCCCCCTTCATTGATCACACCCAACGTAATAATATCTCTATTGATACCTGTTCTAGTTGCTGATGCTTTGATCTTTGGAAGAAATAGTGTTAAATTTTCTGCCAAAAGAGGAAAATTGTATGATTGCGCTCTCACATCCATAATCATACCAAACATATCATATGCCATAATTGCAATATGAACCTGATCACCGGTCAGTGCTAATGTTCCTGAGTCGACTTTTATATTGAACAGCACCTTTTGATATCTTAGTGATTCATTGATCTCGTAGGTTTTGAAACGTATTGCACTATTCCGGGCTGTCTGACTACTTGGGCTTGACGGTCCAGAAGTTGGATTAACAGTTTCACCTTCAAAAACTGCCCTTATGGAATTATGTAGTAAGTTAAGTCGTGATTCTCTACTTTTTGTAGAATCGTAGTCTGTTATAGTCAACCCGCCTTGTGATTGCAAGTAAGAAAGTTCGTCTTGCATAGGTTGAAAAGAAGCTGCAGGATCACCACCTTCTTGATAAAGCATATCTATGGCTGATTCCAGTGTATATACCCCCTTGCTACTGTTTGAGCTGTTTAGCGGTACAGTAAGATCAATTTCATCTTTATTGTTATTGTTAATAGGTTCTGTTATAACAACTTGTTCTGTTCCAAATAGTTCTTCATCTGTTAACGATGCAAATCTTGACATAACTTGATCATTTAAGACTTTCTTAAAATCAACATCAAATGTTTCAACAATATTATCTTTCTGCTGATTAAAATATGATATCATGTTTTGTTCTGAAAAATTGGCAACCATTTCATTTAGACACTCAGGTGTAAAGGGCCCGAGATATGTGGCAGGGGCACCTGTACTGGACATAAAATTATCTCCAAGAATAGTATTAAAGGGCTTCTTTAAAACTTTAACCGTAAATGTAGATATTGAATATTGTAAAGCTTGGCGCAGATCTATTGTAACAGGAATTTGAATTGTATACTTCAAATTGCTTGAATCGCCATTAACATTGCTTATGACTACAGTGTCTTCATTGGGCACTTCAGTAATTACACTAACTGTTTCTGTATCAACTAGTATCATAAGCTTAATCCATAATTATTGTAAAAAGGTTGACAAAAGTAGGTGTCCCTGTACTATCAATGTAAACTTTGCCAATAAAAAAAACATGCTTTTCAATCCTTCCATCCTGATCATCGTCATTGTTGAAGATCCCGAAATCAATAACATCTAGCTTTTTAAATGAATCATTACTTAGTTCAAACATTTGCATTGCTATATTGCTTTCCATCGACGTTGATTTGAAATTTATCACATGCTTTTCTTTGCGTGGCCCATGTATCCTACTAGGCGGGTTGAATCGCTTGATTGATGGCTGATCTGTTTGGGTCGATATTGTTGGGTCTGTAATCGTCCATCCACCTTCTGGCTGCACTGCCCAGCCCGCGGGTTGTGCAGCCAACACATCTAGTCTAAGTCTGCCGCCAGGTATATTGGGTGGATGCAAGCCTAAAGAAGTTTTAAGTTCTTCAAATGTGAGAGGTGGTTTTTCATTTAAGTTAATGTAATCACCAAGCTGGTCACCATCTGACGTGATTGGTGACAAAAATTTAAAATTAGGTAAATGTGACAGCCGCTTATCAATAAATATCGGTTCAATGGCATCAATATTTATTTTTTCATGCCATGCGCCATCTTTGAAAGGTGAATAGTTCCGTATTTTAAAAGAGATACTCTGCTTGTCTAATGTGAAACCATCACCCGGTAAATCAGATTCTACACCGTTTCTTGTTCCAATCATCATCTGATTCTTAAAATTATTTATAGAAGCTGTTACTAACATACTTCCCACAGACGCAAAAGAAGACCCTGTATTGTGAAGTAAAAATTGATAATTTGAAAGATCTGGGCTTCTATCTGTGACTGTAAAAAGCTGATCACCTATGAGTGTATGCTTAGGTGAAAAATCAAATTGCATCAAATTACCACTATCGTCTGCTTCAAGAACAATCGAATCCTGTAGTTTTGATGTCGCTTCAAAATAAATTCTTGACGTGGCATCAGTAGAACCGCTAGCTAAACTTTTCTCATAAAATGCTTGACTATCTGTAAAAGAGATAAATTCAGCCCTCAGCCTACCTGACGTCATCTGCCGACGACCCTCATTTGTGATGATCACATCCATTATTCTTGTTTTGCTATCTAAAATTCCTGCCATTTTTTTATCACATTGTCTCTTATTATAATACTAATTATTCTCGAGAATAGTTTTCCTTAAATTTGTCAACAGACAATAGATTAATTATTTCTTTTTGTTCCATGTAAAATGACTTCTTTATAATAATCTATTGCTTTTTTATTACAATGTGCTATAACAGAATTTGTTAGTAGTCTGTTAGTAATATCAACACCATCAACACTTTCAAAAATTATATCAAAGCCTGCTACTTCTATTTTTTCTATTAAATTAAAAAATTTATGTTTTGTTCGACTATCTATGTGAATCTCACCCACAATATTTACAACATTTTCTGATATCCATTTATAACTTTTCTCATCCTCAAATATTGCAAACTCTGCGCCCTCTATATCAAATTTTAAAAAATCTATTTTTTTAATCTCATGCTTGCAAACAAATTCATAAAATGACAAAATATTTACTTCATCTATAGCGTCATCTTTTTGCCAATAGACTTTATCTTTGTCAGAAGCTGTCCCGATAACAGTGTGACAACATATAACATTGTTAAACATTGCCACACTTGCACACAGTCTATTGTAAAGTGCTTTAGAAGCTTCCACACTATAGCACATGGCAGGATTACTTTTTAAAACTTCTTGTGCAATGGATCCAATATTTGCGCCTAAATCAACAACAATGTCTCCACAGCTTACTTTATAATACTTAAAATAATCCATGCCGCCCACATTTTCTGTAAGTTCTTCACCATACGGGCCCAATACTAAAACATTATCAAGCAAACTCGATTCGCAAGAAGAAGCATTAGCTTGCGGGCAACACTGTGATTGATTAGTAGTATGTGGAATCGACGCTTTTAAATCATTAGAAACGCTATTTGTTAATTCATCTATTGCAGTTTTAATATGTTCTACTGTAATTGTCTCCATTTCATACTTCTTATATTTATTCATTTTCATCCAAGTTTCACGTGTCTTATCACACATGTTTAATCGCTTATTTTTTTCTTCAATAGCTCTTTCTGTACGTGCGCTAAGCGTATTGCATATATTCAATTTTGATATTAGAGCATCCTCTAAAATATCATCATCTATACCCACACGTTTAAACGCACTTCCGGGTGATGGTTCGTTATTGTCTATTAAAGATCTTCCGCATGATTGCAAAGCAATGGGTTCTTTTACAATTGCCATCTTTTGATAACCGCTAAACATTGTATTCAACCATAAATCTGAACTATCCCAGCCCATGTTTATGCTTCTTTCAAGTATAAAATTCCGCGCCTTTTTTGAAAAAACAATACAATGTGTACCAATTATCCAATTAGTTTCATAAATAAACTCATTTATCTCGCTAGTAATTGATGAGTAAGGCTCAAAGTTGCCAAGAGAAAGATAATATATGTCTTCCTCGTCCATTATTTTGCAAAGTTTTCTAATTATTTCAATAAAATTTTCTGGTGAGACTCTTAATCTACAATCACACTCACAAATCATAAAAAAATCTACATCATCACTAAATTCGTAAAATGCTCTTCTAAAAGCATTATATATCCCCCAATGCCCCGGCATTGTCTTTGTTCCTCTTTCCCCTTCTGTTATCCTTTTAATACTTGGGATAAAAGTTTCAGGCTTATTAATATGCTGCACATATTCAATATCCGATTCTCCCAATTGTGATAATTCTGATATTGACTTCTTTTCTCTATCTTCGTCGGGATTACTTAATAAATGAACTAGTTTTATTTTAGGTAATTTAGAAACAGTAGTACAAATATTATTACCTGCAACTTTATTTATTTCATTTTTAACTTGTTCAGCTGTTATCGTCTCAAACGAATGCCAATCGTCAAGTGTATCACAGGATTTAATAGGATTCCAGTTCCAGTTAGACTTAAAATCAATAAAGTCATAATCTGTATTGTTAAAATAACCTGACCATTTATTGTCATTATATATTCTATAGCAATTGGTCTTAAATTCTGTAAATGGTTTTGAAAAAGAAGATATTAAAATCACTTTAGTGTTACATGCCCATGCAAGCCAAGACATACCTGACGGTAATCCTATGAAAAAATCTGCATGTTCAAGATACTGAACTCTTTGTTCTATGGGAATATCTCCTGTCAAATCAATAGCATTCTTTGGTATATAGTTCATACATTTTTCTTTTCCAAAAGAGCTATGCTTATCAATACAAAAAACTTTATAACCTATATTATTTAAATGTTCAACAACAGATTCCCATCCATTGTAAGCATTCCAATATTTTGTTTGTAAAGTAGACTGCATTGCTATGCAAACATACTTTTCATTGACAGGCCTGTCATAGTCCAGCTTGATCTTCGGTTTTATTTCGATAAAACTCAAACCTAAAATATCTGTAGCAGTCTTCTGAAGTGGTATTAACCGCGCATCAGATGGATTTTTATATAAATTACTAACGCCATCTTTCCAGTACCACCCTATATCATATTGTGCATAATGATCTTCTACATCCTCATCTACTTCAATAAAATTTAAATTTGTATATCGATCTTTGAACAAATTATTCCAGAATGTTTTTACATACACTTCACATGTATGTTTTTTTCTAAATTCTTCTACATATGGCATCCATGCTAATGTATCCCCAAGTGCCTTACTTGATAATTTAATCACCACTTTTTTATTGTAAAGATTGAAAAAGTGTTCATACTCCACTTTGCTTGTAGCCTCATTAGTTATGACTATTCTATAGTTTGTGTAATACTGACGATATGCACGCGACCAAGTCCCTGACTTAATTGATGATGAATAGACAACATTATTATCATCATCTAAATCTATAAACTCAACCTTGTATTTTGTACAGGTTGATGTTGAGCTTATAAACGCATAAGGACCATTAATAAAATTAACATCAACTTTTAAAGTATGTGGAAAAACATTGTTTTTCTTTTCATGACTATTATTATATAAATTTTTCAACTGTACCTTAAAATTACAATCATCATTTATTTTTTTATGTTCGGGTTTTAAAATTTCTTTTATAGATTTTACTGTATTTTCTCTGTCGTCAGTTAAAAAAGTTATGCTTTGATACTTGTCGTATGACCCACAGTAAGATTTTAAATTGTACATAAGTATGGTCATTTGCCACCCAAGCGCTTCTTTTACAACAAGCGGATTGCATTCAAGCTTTGAAGAAAAATAAAATAAATCAAATGCAGAGTAAAATTTATTCACGTCAGATTGTTCATCCCAAACTACAATATTTTCAGGTAACTCAGTACGATCTTCAGGGACAAAATCTGACCAGTAAAATTTAAAATTACCTGCAAGATTTCCCACAAAATGAAATACGATATTATAATCAGACATTTTTTCTGCAATTTCAAATATTTCTTTTTGATTTTTCCCTGGTGTAAAAAGTCCTACCATTAAAACATGTTTATATTTACAATCTTGATCAAGCGCTTCAATTGCTGTTTTGCGCGGGGGTCGCTTTCTGTACTTGATTGGATACTCTACAATTTCTTTGGGAACACTATCTAGTAGTGAATTTTTCTTAGACTGCTCCATGTGAAGCTTAGAAATTAAAGAAAAGACATCAGGAACTGTCTTTTTCATCATCCAGTTGAAAGTAGATGAGTGACATGTTTCTACTATCTTATAAGTTCTATTGTTATCATATATTACTTCACAATCATCATCAAGCATAAATAGTTCTGGAATTTCTTCTAAATGAACTATATCAGGATTGATTTCTTTAATTGTATTTTTTAATTGTTGTGTACGAAGAGAAGCATCGTCAGATAAAAAAGTTATGTTACTTACAATTGCTTTTATTTTATTTTTCTGAACCGTAAACCATTCTCTACCTGAATCTTGGTAACATATTAAAAATATTTCAAATTCATCTTTTAATTCTTCAATTCTTTTTAGTGCAACTTGTGGCAGTCCTCCTGTTGATAAATGAGGAACTATATATAATAACTTTTTCAATTTTTACTCTCCAAAACTCAGCTATTTCAATTATAATAAAAAATATTAAATTTTAAATCATGAAAAACTAAAAAAGTTTGCTTACTGCAATTGTTAAACTACTGTATAGTAGATCTAAAGCCCAGGTTTGATCAGTTGTATACACTATAAATCTCAACCGTGGATCAATCGAGGAATTATTCAGCACTGCATAAAAAGACTGATCTGAAAAATTTGTTGTAGTCCTGGATGAAGTTCCCTGTGTTATAGTTTTTGTCTCGCTACCAAAAGCAACATAAGTAGTATCGGCCGGCGTAAGAACTGTTGTAAAAACAACAGTAGCAGGGCCAGCCACCCCTGTTGCCGAATCTTTAATGCTTATGCCTGACACTGTAATTCTATACACTCCATTTTCTAGCTCAGCATAGGTATCGTAGGAGGAACAACCATCGTTAACAAGTATTGAATCTGGATCTGATGATGAACCGGGGTAATAGCTATTACCGAATAAGTCAATCCACGGATAGAACGTATAGGTGTACGTCCCCTTCGCAGGTAAAGGAAAATCCATACCTGCTGTTATGGTAGCAACAGCATATGAAGGAGTCAACCCTGATGTACCTGGATTAGCTGACGTTCCTGGATCAGCTGACGTTCCTGGGGCTCCTGAAGTTCCAGGATCAACTGTTGTTCCTGGTGCTCCTGAAGTTCCAGGATCTCCTGAGCTTCCTGATGTTCCTGGATCAGCTGACGTTCCTGGATCAGCTGACGTTCCTGGATCTCCTGAGCTTCCTGATGTTCCTGGTGCTCCTGAAGTTCCAGGACCAGCTGATGTTCCTGGACCAGCTGACGTTCCTGGATCAGCTGAACTTCCTGATGTTCCTGGTGCTCCTGCACTGCCTTGTGTTCCTGACGTTCCTGGATCTCCTGAACTTCCTGATGTTCCTGGATCAGCTGACGTTCCTGGATCTCCTGAGCTTCCTGATGTTCCTGGTGCTCCTGAAGTTCCAGGATCTCCTGAGCTTCCTGATGTTCCTGGTGCTCCAGAAGTACTTGGATCTCCTGAGCTTCCTGATGTTCCTGGATCAGCTGACGTTCCTGGGGCTCCTGAAGTTCCTGATGTTCCTGGTGCTCCAGAAGTACTTGGAGCTCCTGAGCTTCCTGATGTTCCTGGATCAGCTGACGTTCCTGGATCTCCTGAGCTTCCTGATGTTCCTGGATCAGCTGACGTTCCTGGGGCTCCTGAAGTTCCTGATGTTCCTGGTGCTCCTGCACTGCCTTGTGTTCCTGATGTTCCTGGATCTCCTGAGCTTCCTGATGTTCCTGAGCCTCCAGAAGTGCCTGGAACTCCAGAAGTGCCTGGAACTCCAGAAGTGCCGGGTGTTCCCGCGGTTCCTTCAAAAATAATCTGATTCTGTGTATAACCAGCTACCACAGCATCTGCACCTGACAGTATTGTCATACCTGGGCCTGCGACAAGATATGAATCACCATCTTGATTTAAAGTTATGCACGCCCTTGTCTCATTTGTGAATACAACCCTATGAATATCACCTGACCATGCATCTTTTACTTGAACGAAGGGTAGTTTTTTAGCTTTCTTTTTACTAATTTCTGCCATATTCTAGCCTGAGTCTATGCACCTGTTACCTGTTTACATATAATTTCAGCGCCACCGGAAGGATTAAATGTTAATGTCGGCATGGAAACTGAACCGCTTTCCCAAGCAAAACGCAATCTAAATGACTTGTATGAGGCTATAAATGAATAAACTGTTAATAAAGGATCAACAGTAGTAGTTTGTCCAGATATTGACGCCCGGTGTGTAAATGTATGTGAGTCTACGGTGACCCACGTGAACGCAGCAGTTTTCACTTGCAAAGAAAGCGAATAGGTTGCAGAGGAGAGTGAGCCGCCAGCATCTTCGAATTGAAAATTTGTTACTTGTATGTAATACATTTCATAGTCTGAAAAAGTTGTGCCTCCTGTAATATGTCCCCTTATTCCACTTGCGTCCAGAATAGAAGTAGTCCCAGTGTCTGTAGACGAAGCCCACACAGTATATATGACATCGACGGCATATCCGGTACCGCTAAATGTTGTGCTTGTAGTATCCCCTATGAATGTTGCAGCAGGAAAAGTAGGAGATACACCGCTCGACCCGTCAGTTCCTGATGAGCCGTCAGTTCCTGATGAGCCGTCAGTTCCCGGGGCGCCGCCAGCTCCCGATGAGCCATCTGTTCCCGGTGAGCCATCTGTTCCACTAGTTCCTGATGAGCCGTCTGTTCCCGGTGAGCCATTAGTTCCTGATGAGCCATCTGTTCCACTAGTTCCTGATGAGCCGTCTGTTCCCGGTGAGCCATTAGTTCCTGATGAGCCGTCAGTTCCTGATGAGCCGTCAGTTCCACTGGTTCCTGATGAGCCGTCTGTCCCAGGCGCGCCATTAGTTCCTGATGAGCCATTAGTTCCACTGGTTCCAGGTGAGCCATTAGTTCCTGGTGAACCATTAGTTCCACTGGTTCCAGATGAGCCATTAGTTCCTGATGAGCCATTAGTTCCACTGGTTCCAGGTGAGCCATTAGTTCCTGGTGAACCATTAGTTCCACTGGTTCCAGATGAGCCATTAGTCCCAGGTGAACCATCAGTCCCACTGGTTCCAGGTGAGCCGTCAGTTCCTGGTGAACCATCTGTTCCACTAGTTCCAGATGAGCCATTAGTCCCAGGCGCGCCATTAGTTCCTGATGAGCCATTAGTTCCACTGGTTCCTGGCGAGCCGTCTGTTCCAGGTGAACCATCTGTTCCTGGTGAACCATCAGTCCCACTGGTGCCACTAATACCGGTTGACCCTGCTTCAAAAATTACCTGATTCCCGGAATAGCCTGCAGCAATAGCATCAGCACCCGATAAGATTAAAAAGCCCGGGCCTGCAACTAAATAACTGTCACCATCTTGATTTTTTTGTATAGAGGCCCTTGTCTCATTTGTGAATACAACCCTATGAATATCACCTGACCATGCATCTTTTACTTGAACGAAGGGTAGTTTTTTAGCTTTCTTTTTACTAATTTCTGCCATATACTAAACCTCTGTCATACAACAATTATGGGTGGTAAATATGTCCTATTATACGGAGTATTATCATCAATAAAAGGCATTGATGATGTAGCATGAAGGCTTATATTTGAACTTTGAGAACCCATATTGCCGACAATCATTATAGGTGTTACGCGATTGTATTGTGTCATATTCGTATTCTGCATAGACTTCGCAAATGAACCGCTTACAAACTGAACACTGATGGGTGACATTGCTTGATATGCAGCCCAGACCTGTTCGCTGACGCTTCCACCTGTTTCTGCATAAAGGCGTGTATCAATTCCCTGTCCCAGCATGTCAGCAACTTGACCTGTATAACGATCACTTCTAAAATAATATTTTTTTCTTGTTGGGACTGTATTTACTAGTCCATAAGCAAGTGTCTCGCCTGCCTGTTTTAAGACTTGTGGAATTACATTGTATGGAGAGCCTAATCCCGCGTTACTTAAAACTGGGCAGCTAAGAATGGGCTCATCGTAACGACCACCCACTCTGTACGCGGTTTCCCCCTCTTGAATCTTGCCTACCACAGTTAAAGGGCCTGGAAATAGACTTGCAAATGACTCGTCAGCTGCTGCTCCTCCGAAAAGTGAGTTAAGAAGATTTATACCGTTCAAGTACTCAACTATGGGTGATGCACCAGAAGCTATTAACATGTCTACTGTTGATAATGGTAAGATTCTGGGGGCGCCACCGGCTAGAGTATCAATTGTTGAATCACTAGAATCAAAGCTTATAGATTTGATTTCATCAAAGACTATAGTCAGTTGAGAGTTACCGGAGGTCTGCCTTTCTGGGTCACCTCGATAAGGATACACAATGCTAGGACTCTGGTATAGCTTTTGGAGCGGAGTGGGATAATAAACTTTATGTTCGAATGTCCAATACTTCAAGTCATCGGGACGCGGTATTATCCTTCGTAGATAGTCTGTTCCAAAGCGATTCACAATGTCTGCTGGCATTCCATTATCTGTCATTAGTATTGACACCGTTGTGCTAGACGCGCCATGGGCGATATCGTCATCTGGATTATGTCCGCAGAATGCTACTGATTTCCCACCTATACGGAGCCTAAAAGGTGATCGATACTCAGCTACCCATTCGCTGCCGGCGGTATCTTCTACTGTATACTTAATAGAACTAGACGGATAGGAAACAAACCCAGCACTTCTTAAGACTTCTGTCACATCAGGTAGTAGTGAATCAAAAAAGATACTGGAAACATCAGGTATCTGTACATTTCTCAAAAAAGAACTTTTATCTACAGGTGCTAGACCACCTGATAGTATGCTGTAGACAGGGCGCCCTATCTTATTTGCTAGTGCTTTGACTTTAAAAGGTAGTGTCGGAACTGCTGTTCCACCGGTGTCATAATCATCTGCACTTATGTCTACATAGTCATCTAAATAGCTGCCTATATAAGATGTTTCAGGTTCTATCTGGAATTGATCAATAGTTGGATTATCAAAGTGAATTGCTTCGTGAACAGCGTCAGAAGTAAGATTTTGACTTAAGGTGTCATGAAACTCTACTTTGTCTTTAACTTGAGATCCGAAAAAAGTCATCTTTCCCTGGCCGGGAGCCATTGTCAATAAAGAACCGGATAGGCTTTCGATATGAGCAGCATGGGGAGATAGTTTATAAGCGCCTACTCTCATCAGATCTGTCAATGTATGGGCTCTTGACCCTGCTTTTTCGACAGCTAAAACTAATTTATCACCAGGAAATAATAAAAATGGACTTTGAGCAGATTGACATTCTCCTGCGGTTGTTGTGAGCCAATCAGGAGATACTTCCCCAGTAGATGGGGATCCCCCTCTTGAATTCACCATGCCGTGTCTTGAATTATTTAAATCAGTTATACCCATATTTGCTAGATTTGAAATATTATTAGTAAGATCATCAAATATTTGATCTCCTCCGTAACGAAATTTAGGCAACTCATCATCTCCTTTTCCAGAAAAATTTTCGTCTATATTCGTATTGAATGGTAAAATCGACGATCCTCCTGGCCAGGCGTAGACAAATGGGGCCGCGTCATCAGTATCATTACTTTCGTTGATGTATCCTATACCAGAATTTAAAGACGGTGTGACTGCAGGAAAGAAATTTAAGTCTATAGATCCTGTAAATTGCATATACCAGCCATCACTCGGTACATCAAGTTCTAAGCCGGTTAGATCCCACTTGTGTTTCCAAGCAGGCGAATGTATGGGTTCAAAAGGTGAAGTCTGGTCAGATGGGCCCACCTCTTTCAGTACCTCAGGAAGATAAAAGCATGCTGAAGCAGATGCTATTAATATCCTATTGCTAGATGTTACATAATTTTGCGAGTCTATAGAATAACCGGGTTTTCTATTTGCTGTCTGAAGATAGATGAAGAACACATAGTTATTCATCTCATCAGCTGTCAGTACATGACTAGGATCCGTAACAGTAGAGTTGTTGTAATGTCTATAGTCTGCACGTGCATAAACTGGCACTGATAAGGTCAGCTTTTCAAGTAGAAAGGGAGCTGTTAAATAATTGCTCATATCAAGACAATTACTGCTTGTTGCGTGATATCTGTTAGAGAAGGGTGCACCAAATGCCATATGAGGAGAACATGCATATGTGTAACCCAAACTATCAACCGAATAAATTACTGGATCGACGACCTTTGCAAAGTACAATCCCTCTGAGGCGCCAAACTGTCCGACCATATTGTTTGAACCTGATACGAAGTCGCCCCCAGTCTTGTCCATTGCAAAATCATAGGGTATTGGATTACCGGTACCAGGATCATTCAATCCTGTCTGATCCCACCTACCTAATTCCCAATTGTAGTAACAAAGTCCCGTAAATGATTCATTTGCAAACTCGCCTGCAGGATTTCTACCACCTGTCTGCCTGAATACGTGTTGTTCTGTGTCTGTCCCAATATTAAAATCAAGCTGCGTCTTAGATCCTAGCGGAGCGCTAAATCCCGGTAAAATACTTCCTGGTGTGCCTTCATTAAAAAATATGCCACCTTTTAAATTTATTCTACTATCATCAAAAGCAACTAAATCTTCACCTGGTGTAAATCTCAAATGAGAATCAGCGATTCCTTTTCTAACAATACCTGCACTATTATCCAAACTGTTGCCAAGAATATTAGGTGTTGCATATGATTGTTTAAATAGTTTTTGTGGAGCACTAGCTTGTAAGAGCGTGGGATAATTAACAGTGATATCTTTTCCACCTGTAAAAGCAGATGGTGCAGAAAAGCCAGATTTTATTCCGTATGTTGTATCCAGTGTCATCGTTGCAGTAATTGATGTATTGCCTACAGATCCAGGTTTTATCTGGCGCAGAGATACTGTTCCGTTTGCCAAGACTTTTTTGGACCCAAGCCTCACCTGTTCAGTTTCAGCCACAACATGCGCGGTTATTTGCAAGTTTGGATATGCATTAACTTTTTTAACAAAGTTTGTTGCAAGAAGATTACGATCAAAAGTATCTATTGGTAACTGAATCTCTGATGAGCTCCATCCCGCTAGATTTATTCCACTTTTAAAAGTAAATGTAACAGCTGTACCGTATGAGTCTGTCAATACAACTGTGTCATCATCTTTGGGTGAGATTAAATCTTCTGGCTGAATTGATGAGTACATCGACATCGTGTCAGTCCATGTTGTTTCTGTCTTCGTTGCTGAAGATGCATCTCTCCCTCTTAGGTTTACTACTTCTTTTTTATACTCAACATCAAAATTCACTATTGCTTCTGCGTAAGGATCATCAAACACAACAACGTCAGTGTCATTAAAACTAACATTGTAGTTACCTTTTCGAGAAACATCACCTGTTCTTGCAATTGTTGGATAAGAACCTGTTGCTGAATCCCATTGTTTCAAAAGATAGCGTGGTGGATTTGATATAAATCCAGACTTTGGCAAAAATGTTGAGTATACCGATGAGTAATAGATTGTCTTTATCAATTTTGGTGTCAATTCAGTTCCCCATACTGCAACCTCACCCATTTCTCCATCAAATTCATCAGTATTGTCACCCTCCCTTCCGATATTCAACTGCGTAGCAGTACCTTGCATACCATTATATGTGCCACTACTTGTCGCTATTATTGCTCTTTTGACCCCGTTGACATAAATAGCTAACCCTTCTTCAGAAAGAGAACCGTCATAAGTAAATACAAAATGAACTAGTTTGCCATTAAACTCTGAATTGAATGCGGGCATAGCAGCTTGAATCCAGTCGCCACCCGTATCCCATAAACGAAAATATACTGTTCCTGCAAACCCAACTGAATCATACCAGATTCCGTATGAATCATCATCTGCTGGCATTGCGCCACTGCGAGTCCCTATTAGATGGCCATCACCTGATGTCTCAGAGGACTGTGCCCAAAACGAAATAGAAAAAGGTAGATCTCCTCCTGCAGGATTTGCAAAATTTATTCCGTTATCTATCGATGAGTACAGGGCATATCCAGCTTTTGCTGCAGTATCATTAAAAGTTGCAAGTTTAACTTTATTAGTACCGGGTGACATTGTAGTTTCTTGACTAACAACTGCAAGTGATGTATAGGCTACAGTAGTCGGTTTAGGACTGTAACCTGATAAGTCTGCTAACTGCGTCCCGCATCGAAGCCATAGTCTTAAATCGCTCTTTCGCGACGTATATAGATACTGCGAATCAGTTACATGATCTGCCTCAACTAAGACACCACTTGAATTCGGTAAGAATGTAGGATAAAGCTGATCCGATAAATTAGCAGGACCTCCTAAGATGCTATTGTTAACATACGCATTATTTTTTGTAAACTTGGGCATTACTTCTTCAAACCTCCAAATGCGATTGAGTCTGTTCCCAACACATTACTCTCTCCGAATTGTAATCCGCATGTTGCAGACTTAAAACGAGTTCCTACTGCAGACATTTTAGAATAGGGCCCTTCTATATTATCCCCGTTCAATAACTCAGCAATAGAGCTAATGTATGCATTTGTTCCTAAGTTATTGTTTAAGCTTCCGCTATATAGGCCCACGATCTCTTTTTCAGCTAATACTTTATTCCATATAGCAATTTCAGCAATATTACCGTCGAACTCATAAGATGCCGACTCATTATCCCTGTTTGCAATAGAAAGATTTGACGTTGTATTTCTCATACATACGTAACCAGCATCAGTAGTATAAGTACTTAACTGCTCGTTACCGTTTATAAAAAGCTTGACACCAGTATTGCTTACTGATCCTGCAGCAAGGGCTGCAGTTCCGTCATATGTAACAGCAAGATGAACCCATTCCAACTCAGGAACATCTTCATCTGTTTCTGTCCTAGAATAATCATTGTTTGTTTCATCATAGAGTTCTAGACGAATTATATCTGAACCCTTTATTGATAAATACCACTCTCTTTGTGAGCTTGAATTATATTTCGCAACAATATATCTAGTGAGTGCTGTTTCAGGATCTAATTTTATCCAGCATGTAATTGAAAACGATGTGTCTGCAGTACCAGTGGTAAATGAAAAATCAGCTGAGTCTGGTGCTTGGAGCGTGTGAACATCAAGGAATTTACACGTACCCCCACCCGGTGAAATATACTGTGAAGGAAAATCACCAGCATCGTATGTAGGTCTATCTGCAGGATCTGATGGTGGGGTTAGTGTATGACCTCGTCCTGATAAATCTGTTACACTTCCTGCTGATGAAATATCTGTATCAAACCTCCACCATGCAGTTAAATAATGAGAAGAAGAGTAACTATAATCGCTTGCACTTCGGCTTCCATCTAACATTAACAATAGCCAGTCATATAGTAAGGAGTAGTTGCGATACGCATGACTTGAAATTATTGTTTCAAATGCATCGTAACTACCGCTAGTATAATCAACTGAATCGCTATAAGGTGGTAAAATATACTCTGCCGTAGAAACTATGCCAGGCGGCGAAAACTTACGAAGTTCAATACCCGGCTCTGAAAGTGAACTTGATGGGAAATTAAAAGGTGCAAAAAACAAGTCTTGCGAATCTTCAAAATAATCAATTGCCAAAGGAGGGTCATTGCTAAACTTTGATTGAATTTGTGCTGTTCCTTTTCTATTGTTTAAATATCCGCCTTCAAGTGAGACATGCACACCCTTCATGAATGAGTAATCAGCTATAGAAGTATTGCTAAATGATCTTCTTACGTCAAAAACTTCAATAACACCATCTAATTGATCCGGATCTTTGTAAACGGCTAAATCTAAAACAATAGGATATGCCGGATAGTAACCTCCCACCCTAATATAAGTAACAGGATTGACTGACCCCTCTATGTCTGTAAATGCATATTTCGCGCTATCATACTCAGGATTGTGAAAAAGCTTAGACTGGCCATACGCTTCAATTCTACTACTAAAATCAATAAAAGGTGTGCCATGAACAAGTTGATTATCTGACCCTCTGAGCAGAGGAAAAAGTATCTTGTCAAATTGATTAAGTGTTGTTACGCTTGTACCCTGCCTGCGTGAATCTATTTTGTCAGTTGGAAAACCAGGATTTTCATCCATTCCAAAAACTGTCGTAATACCCACACGTTCCCCAATATCTAAAAGAGCACCATCAGGATCTTTTTGTGCATCTGCTGTATTAAAAACAATAACCTTTTCTACTCCGATTCTTTGAGTCGCTTCAGTAGATACTTGGGGCTGTAGTGCAATCTCAGCAGCAGAAGCATAGGGCAGGGGAATATCTTGGCCAGGTTTATCTACAAAAGCGATTGTTACTGGATACGGATTATGTGGATCTACTGTCATTTCTAAATACCTTTTAAAATTTCTTTAAAGTTCCAACAAATTGTGACAAGAAAATTGTTCCACGATTGGGATCTCTATCCAAAGCTTTTAAGTATATTTCATCATAAAGATACTTAAACTTATGTCTTTCTAGCGCATGTGATTCTATGACAAAATTAACACCCATGAACTTTGTTTTTGATGGGAGCATAGATTCTATTAGCTCTGTAAAAGTATCATTAAACCACTTAAAAAGCTTGTAATACTTCTCTACGTCAAGCTTTCCTTCAAGATTTTCAAAATAATTCTTCCTTAACTGATCAAGTTGTGGATATGTGTCGGAAAATAGTAAATTAGTTCTTCCAAGCGAATTTTCAATAAATTGATAATCGCTAAACATTGTTACAATATCTTCGTTTAGTGCTTTGACAATACTCATTTCTAAACTAAATCTCAAGTCATCTTCAACTTCTTCACTTTCAGGTACGTTGTAAACGGGTGCTCCTGTCGCATACGGGTAAGCATTTCCCTGAAGTCTATCAGTATCTTGCATGCTTCTAATTCTAATTTTTTCTGTCGTACCTAATACATCAAATTGCGGATCTAATGTTGTATATCTTAATTGATTATATTTGACAACACGAACTGATGGTTCGAATCCTGTACCTGCAAAGTGCAGATTGTTCTGACTAAAGTCAAAAAATCTTATGTCACCCTGCATATTTGAAGCAGTTGTTGCTTGCTTGCCCCGCGTATAGACACGCATTCTTTCAAATGTACCTGTATTATGTAATAAAAAATTATAATGATAACGTGGGTCTTCAACGCCTACAGATGTTGGATTTTTAACGTGTTCATACCACTCATTTTCATCAATATATTCAGACCAAAATCTTAAAAACCCTACTTCACCAGCAAAATTTGTTGCTCTTATCGAGTTCCCAAAGCCAGAGTTATTTAAATAACGATATCCTGAATCACTGGCTAAACTTTGAGAACCTATCACCACAAAAGAGCCTGAACTATTGGTTGTTGCGTCTGCTACTTGAAATGAATTTTCATACCATGTGGTTTTAGTTTCTTTAAAAAATGAAGATGTAACATGTACATTATTCAGTCTTCTATCGCCTACTTTTCCAACTCTTAAAAAGTAAGACGAAGATACTAAAGGAACAGCATCAGTAAGCGGATCAACGATATCACCTCGTTTTCTTCCAAACGAAATATTCCACAAGCCTCCGTCAAAAACTGAAGCACTGTAGATATGCATTGTCAGCAAGGGTGATGTAACTAAACTTGTATTGATTCCGGGCCTTGCATAAAAATACACTTCCGGGACTGAACCTGATTTCAGGACAAGATTTGTTGTAACACCATGTACAGCTTCGAGGGCATCTGAACCTGTGACGTGAATTCTTGCAAGGCTTTGATATGTTGCGTATGAACCCGTAACCAATGCAGGAAATCGATAAACGCCCTCGAATGAAAAAGAACCGGAGGTAAACAGACCATCATCGTCATTGTTTGATATGCCGTGGGGTGAATAAAGAGACTTTTCTACAAATGACCCTTGAATTTCCGGGTTACCTACTTCAATTCTTGAACCAGACAAGTAAGAACCTAAAAAGTAGGGTTTGTTGGATGGGATCCCTTGCGCGCTTAACACGGGCGCGGCTGGAGCGAGACTACTAGTAAAAGCAAATAATGAAAAATTATCAGTTTTATTTACTCTACTACCCGCTAAAGTTAATTTTGACTTGCCCCCATATTCTCTAATCTTAAAGATATCATCAACATTTATTCCTAAAGATCTCAATATCGATTTTAGCGATTCAATTGTCCCTTTTGACTTATGAAAATGAACAGCGTTAGTCAACAACCTTTTCCATAATTGGTTTTGAATATATTTTAATGTGTAAACACTCCGACGCGAGTACTCTGTATATATATTTTCGCCTGATACTAGCTGGTAGATATCAGCATTAGAAAAAATATCTGGTAGTTCAATATTGTAATATTGTGCTAAACTATGCAAAAAGTTATCTGCAATGTCATCTTCGTTGTCATAGTTAACATTTCTTAGGCTTCCAAATGAGTCTATAAAGAGTTTCATCTCATCAAAGAATTTTGCCCATATCAATAAAAACGAAACAAGAAGTTGTGCAGTGCCTGTTTGTGCATCGCCGGGAAAACTACCGGGCTGTGTGACTAATTTATCTAATGGCTGTAGCGGGTATTGATTGCCAAGTCCTTCAAAACTAGACCCGTCTGTAAAGTAATGCTGTGGGACTAGTTTTGTAATTAAGTTTGGGTTATACTCGTCATAGTAGCTAGCAGAATTTAAAAGTAACGTATTTAATGCAAGTAATGGTGGATAATCAATAAACAGTATTGGGTTTCTATACATGCTTTCGGCTGTAAGCGGTGATGCGCCTGCTATATATGATCCTGTTGAACGACAGTCTAATGTAAAATTACTTACTTTTGAATGCAAAGAATTACCTGATGAGTCTAATGCAACACTATTCAAACCATATGATGCACTGACTTCATTAAATCTAAAGTAAAGTTTTAAATCATCTGTGGCATAGATCTGTTTAAACATGTCCTTTTTGATAGCATGTGGGCTTCTTGTAGAATGAAAAAACCTTAATTCATCAATGGCGCCTGATAGTGTTTGCTTTATATCAAATATTTCCTCATTAAGCCTGACTTGTGAACCTGAGCCTATAACAAAATCAGCATTATTAAAACTTATAGTTTCCATTTCATACTGTGTCGAAGATGTAGTAATTAATTTTCCATCTAAAAATAAAGATAGATTTTGATTTGCACCCTCTCTGTCATATTGTGCGCTAAGATGGACAAATTTTCCTTTTGTAATTGAACTAGTCAGATGAAGAAAATCAGAGCCTGATGTTATACTCCATACTAAGCCTGCCTGGGTTGTTGTGCTTGAATGAGAAAGTGCTAATGTTAAATTTTTAGAAAGTGAATTTCTTTTTTGTACAATTACTTGATTATCATTTGCTTCTTGAGGTACAAATAAAAACATTTCTAATGTAATCGACTTTGTGCCCGGATCCAAAACAGGCTTTGCAGATGTAGTTTTTGAAAACTGAGGGTATGTTAAACCTTTTCCATCTTTTACAGAAATATACTGACCTTTATTACCTGTTTCTCCAACTGCAGATCCTGAAAATATAAGATATCCTACGTTTTTTGCAAATTGCTTAAAAACGTAAGTTTCAAATCCTGTCAATTTATCTTCAAAGTCTTCGACTTCAGCAAGCGTCCCATCAAAAGGATAATTATTGAGTATGTTGTCAAAAGAAATATTTGTCTTAGAAGCAGCAGAATCAAAGAATGTATGATTTTCAAAAAAAGTATAGTCTATATTGAGTTGCTGTGTCGACTTAACATTTCTATCTTGTGAGTATCTAAAAGATGCTGAACTTTGGCTATTCCCTATAACCCCTTTCACTTCAAGATTATTTGCATAATCAGCCATTGTAAAAGTTTCATTAGCCCTATTGAACTTCGGTCGAAAAAGCGGCGGTTTTTTTAAATTAAAAAGTCTATAGCTCATTAAGTTTCTCGTTCTTATTAACTCTTGTAGTTGCTTAACTTGTCTTCAATTATAAATTTTGCAGCAACATTTGTTAAAACTTGATCAAATCCATCATTTTTAACTAAAAATTCAAAAACATACGGTCTTCCCGTCGGTAAAGATTCAGTATAAAAATTAAAAAACATACCCTGCGAGTCTGTTGATAATTTTGTAGAATTACTTAAAGTATCAAACGGGATTGCAATATCACCAGAATCGAAATCACGAACGCGAAAGTGCATTTGATTGTAAATGTTGCTCGGCGATTCATAGGGTAACTTTAGTGCTTTAATCGGTCGATCTCTATCTTCTGCATAAATTCTTAATTTTATTTTTTCATCATTAGAATAACTAGACTGTAAATTTGTAATCGTAACTAAGATTCTATCAGGTGTATTAAAAAACCCTGTTCTTTCACTAGCATTAACTACTAGCGAACCTGTATAGAAGCCTGCTGAATCATCATTAGTGCCCCATGTTTCTACAAAAGTTGCGCTTGCTGCATTAACAATTTCTTCTCTTAGTAGGGTCTCATACTCTGAAATTGCAAATGATGCAGAGTAGACACCTGTTATAAAAGGTTCTGCAGAACTATATGAAAATTGGGAAACAGCTATAGACTTAGAAAAAGGCGTACTACCAGATGTCAATGTGAGTGTCATACAATTATGACCTGTAAGCTCAGATCCATCAGGGCCGACAATGTTAGAATAGTGACCCTTGACAAAATTATTTAAAAATATTGACCCGGTAGTATTGAAAATAAAATTTTGATGATTGTCCATAATTGCATCATTGTATTTTACAATCAGCTTCGGTCTAGCTGATGTATCTGACACGTCTCTTGAGGCAAATCTTTTAACAAAATAAGTTTTTTGATTTGTTTCAAAAGATCCACTATAAGCAACTAAAAAACCATTGTCGCTTATCTGATTTGCCAACATTCCTGAGACAACATGGGTAACATCAACTAATAGATCTTCAGTTCCGTTCGTAAATAATTGTTCAACACATAATGCTCTTAGTCCTTCGCCATCACTTAGATTGCCACTTACAATAACATCAATATCAGCATCTCCTAGTGTTCCTGATTTCATTGCACCGGCTGTATTCCACAGTGTATCAACTCCATTTGAAACTGAAGCTGTGATATAGTTTGCAGAACCTAGATCAGAATATCTTACTATATCTCTACCAGTACCCTCATTAAAAGACTGCGCAAGTGGGAAAACAATCATTTTAAAGTTGCTAGGTGTTGTTTGACCGCCATAAACATCGTGTAATTTAATTTGACATTGAAAACTACTATCACTAATGTTTAAATCAGTATTCATTTGCTTTCTAAGCGGATTTAAATCAAATTTAATCAAACCACGTGATAGTTCAGTAACATTAGTCACGCCAGGCAATTTACTTTCATTATAAAGCTTAAACAAATCAAGAGTGCCTGCTTTTCCCACATTTGCATCAGATGCTGTAAAAGAATTGTCAATAACTTTATTTGTAATATACGTGTCTTTACTTGAAGACATAATTCTGTACATTAGATTGCTCTCCCTACAATATCATCATTTGGAAATTTAACTTCAAAAATACCACCCGGAGGTGGAAAAATCATACCCCGCGTCATGCTTGAATCAGGTGAAAATTTATAATCAGAGTAATTGTTATTTCCTACTTTACCACTCAGACCTAAAAATTTCAACTGAATAAGTGAAAGGACACCGTCTATGTTTAATATTAAGTTAGCTATTTCTGCAGTGACAATCGGTTGATTAATTTGAAAATTGTCTATTTTCAAATAATTTACTAGATTATTATTAATGTCGTTCAATACAGTTTGGTAATTGTAGCCTTTCTTTACTACAATAGAATACCTTAAGCCTACATTAGCTATTGGTGAATCAACAATATCAACTGCTTCTGATATCATGCGGTAAATATTTAAGTATGTTGATAGATTTTCCTTAAGCGTATCAGGTGATATAATTAATTTTTTTGTATTGTCTCGTGAAATTATGTAAAGCCGTGCTGAAAGCGGGTTGTTTGGATTGTCAATTACTGCAGCTCTAAAAACTCTGCCAAATGCATTTGGTAATGTGTAGACCCTTGCTAGTAAATCTTGGCGTGTTACAATTCTATTCTGCGAATTTTGGTTATTGATGGCTATTTGTCGCAACTCATCAATTGTTGGTTCATCTTCACCCCCGCCTGCTGCAGAAGGATTATTAACGCCTACACTACCTCTGATAGCAACAACATCAGAGGGAGCAGGCGTTGTTTTAAAAGTCAAAAGAAGTTCTTTTATATTGCTAATCGAACCTGCAGGGACATTGTTATTTAATCCCCCACCGTGTCTATAAGAAACTGTTATGGTAGTATTTCTTGGTGATATTCCCAAGGTTTGTGTGTCTAAAAAAGCATTAGGATCTATAACTACGCTATTAAATGTTTTTCTATCGCCATACAACGGCAATGCAAATTCGCTAGGATCTGGTATTACGTCATCATCAAATACGTCACTTTTTCCTGAGCCGAATCTAATGTGTGTTCTTCCGGTTTGCCTATTATACTCTTTCACAAATCGTCGTGAAGCAGGAAGCAGTTCTATTCTTTCTCTTACAAGATTCTTGTCACTAAAATTATTCAATACTCGACTATACACAACATCTTGCGTTAAGCTTTCTACCTCATAAAATTCATTTCCATCGCTGTCTTTAACAAATATTATTTCTGACACATTATCTTTCTTTAATTGCAGCTTTCTAAAGGGTATAAAATCATTTCCAATCACATGTGTCTCAAGAATAGACTTGCCACTAGTACAAACACCGGGCTTTTTTAATAAAAATTTCAAAGGGTTACCGGAGGAGTCCTGGCTTAGTATTGTCACCTCTGCATCTATTTCCCCATCATCTGTCAACACACTAAAATCAACATTGTCATAAAGTTCAAAATTTATACCTGCTTGTGAACTAAAAATAGTGCCTGCCCTTATATTGGGCAAAAGATCAGAATCGGGAATATACTCCCCGCCGCTATATACTGCTGGGATCTGTACACTTATGTCAATATTTGCTATTGCAGGAGACTTTGGTGTTGATTTAACACCCGCTAGCCTGACCATCCTTTCAATATTTTTTTCTTCTATTGCTGTTTCAAGATTAAGTTCATTAAATTGATGATCCAGATAAAATGACATAACATCGCCGACATATGCTGCCATATCAACAAATAAACCCCCAAGGCCGGCTTGTGTAAAATCACTAATCTTGTCAGAATAGTTGATTCTAGCATAATCAATAAGCTCATTTCTAAATGCATCAAAATCTTTATTTAGATAGCTTATATCTTTTTCAAGTTTGACTTTTTTCTTTATGTTGCCTGCCATTAAATTTATCCTCCGGCATATATTACAGCTTGTAGTTTTCTTCCAATGACTTTTAATTTGGGAATATTGTAGGTGATAGTAATGACAATCTCTGCTATGCCGTTAGGTAAGACAAGATTATCTGCATGATCTGTTGCATTTACTAACATGTCTTCTAATTCAACAAACGGCATATGTTTTTGAACTGCCTCTTTTATATTTTCAGCTGCCCTATCTTCAAAATCCCCCATTGAAGAAAGATCAAATGTCAATGATTTCAAATTGGCACCAAAATTAAACCTACCCAAGCGCTCGCCATGGTTTGTAATAATAAGATTTCTTAAATTATCATGAATCTGTTCAGCAGGTTGAAAGTGCATAATAAATAAACCACTTTTTCCAACCCCTTTTTCTAATGGAGTTTTTATTCCAACAGGAATTGACGGAGGTTCGACATTAATATTAAAGCGCCTGTTGTCACGCTTTATGCCCACATGCTTAAAGTTAATTTTTCTTGTTGTCAACTGTGCCATTATTTCAATACTCTAATTTTACTCTACAATAATTATGCTCTAAGTTAATTTTAGTATAGTATAATTTAGTTTATACCGGAAGCGGTATCACACCCAAAAGTTTTGCAACACTTTCTATTATCATTCCAGGTCCGACTAAGTGACCGAGTATTATAACAATTATGACAGCAATAATATTTTGAAGGTATGCTATAATTGTTGCTACAGTATTGGGCAGACTTTCAAACTCTGGAATGAATTCTTTAATCTTTTCTACAAGCATACCAATAATACTTTCGCCTAGATACCCAATCAATCCTGGGAAATCAGGTACTGGGAGTATAAACTCGGGTATCTTCATATAGTCAAATGGAAGCGCAGGCCAATTCATCTTGATGACATCTTTAACTAAATCTACTAAAGCCTGCAGGATTTTAAAAAACATCATTAAAAATCCGGGAGGTGCAAGCCCTGGGATCCCTGGAAAAACTAAAGAAGGTATGTTGACAGGATCCATGTCAATGTCCAGCCAATCAAATAATCCTTCTAAAGTAGGCATTACTGGGAGTTTTATATCTGGAGGTAAAACCATTGCCTTGATTTTTTCTTTTATCTCATCTTTCTTTGCGTTTATTGCATCAGTTATGGCATCCCTTACTTCTTCAGATGCATCTTTGAAAATTTCTTTAACAACATCTAATACACCGTCAATATTTATGAATGCGCTCTCAATGAAATCTTTAATGGCAAGAAGAAGATCCCAGCCGGCTGCAAAAATTGGAACAGCAAACTCTGCTATAAACTCTTTAACTTCACCAATCGTATCCTTCACTTCTTCTAGAGAGTCTTCTATAGTTTTAATAATCTCTAATACTGACTCAGTAGGATCAGAAAATGCAAGCGGTGTCTTTTGCAGTATCTTCATAGAGTCCATGTCAAATATTTCAACTAGCGGCTTTTCATATGCAGCAATCCATGTATCATGCCACGCTTGATTACGCTCTGCATTTTCAGAAAATGTCTCTTTTGACGGATCGTAAAATCTATTAGCAAATGCCTCTGATGCAATCAGGTTGGTCACACCTGTTGGAATGACAACAAGGCTTGGGATGAAGTCTATTAACATTTCCACTTGATCCAGCTTAGATCGAGTCGCAATCAATAGGCCTTCTTTTGCTGCAGCGGTGATTTCTTTTCCGTCGTCACCTTCTTTTACAACACCGATTGTTTCTAGCATTCCCATTGTAAAACTTTTCCTAAGCCATTAATATTCTTTTAGCAAATTTTCCGTTTGGCGGCTGCGCTGACGTGGTTGATTGCATCTGTTCAAGCATTTCTGCTATTCCCACAGTGCCTCCAGCAGTGGAAGTAATTGGTAACCCATTTATACCTGTGGGATAATTAATATTAAGACTCTCACCGTATGGATCTTCTTCAGATGTGCTATAACCCAAATCTGCCATTGTTGTTGCATTACCCTCTAGCGCTTGTAATGCAGTTGCACCTGATACCGCATCACTTCCTAACATAGCCAGGCTCGCATTTTCAGCACCCAACTTTATAACACCACCTGTTCCAGGAACAATACTTATATCACCGTTCGGTTTTAAGTGAATATAAGCACCGCCTGAGGAGGCGAGGATTACGCTACCACCCACATAAACTGACGCGCCTGCTGCTTGAAGATCGCAATGCCCTCGAGCGTAATTCTTTATAGAATAAGCCGTCGACGATATAACGCTTTTCCCAATACCGTAGAACTTGTTTAAAATTCCTGTTATCTCTGGCTGATTACCAGTTGCTGATTCTAACATACTCTGCCAGCTGTTTCCTGCTGACGAACGCATGCTTACGTAGAATCTTGCTTCACAATCTGCTGAGGATTCGAAATCACCTTCATCAGGTGACTCTGTAGATATATCACCCATGAATGCCGATGATTTAACTGTCTCATAATAACTCAACGATTCAGCATCTTCATCTCTAGCATTCTTTACAACTTGAAATGTTCCCATAAGTTTATCAATTGCAGATTGCAATCCAGACTTTTGAAGATCAGTATACGATGTCCCAAATGCGGTACCTAATGCCTTAAGACTTACATTCATTAGTGATTCATCGTTAAATAGTGCATTTGATTTTAAATCTAAAACACCCCTTCCTACAACCAAGTCAATACAACCAGCAAGTTCTGGTTTGTAAACTCTTGTTGTACCATCTTGATTTTGAATTGTATCAAAATCAGAAGTATACGAAGCAACACCTAAGTCTGACTCTATATCCGTGAACTCACTAATATTATCTCTATTATACGATCTATCTGTGCCCAAAGCTATTAAAGTATTATTAGAACCTTGCAGTACTAAATCACCACATTTTTTAGAATACCGCGGTACAGGTTCACCAATAAATTCTTCACGATAAGCAATAGAATCATTTGCAATTTGTGCATTCTTGATTTTTAATGCAGGATTGTCAGGAAACATCAATGTTTCTATCAATAACTCATCTCTATCTAACTCGCTTAATTCTTTACCACTTGACTCATTAGCGCTTTGTAAAGCAGCAACAGGTATTTCTCGCTCTGCTGCTGTATAATTTACATCATCAACTTGTCTATATGATGGCTTCCTAAACAGCCAATATCCAATATCATTGCCGCCAACATTGTCATAAAATATCCATACATGTTCGCCTGGCTTTGCAGGAAAAGCAATATGAGCAGGAAAAAAAGGAAAAAATAATTCAGGACGTTGTTTACCTTCTGAATCTGCTGCGCTTATATTGTATGCTAGAATAGAATTGCGAGGAGCTAGATCTACCATGCTGGGATTTGTTACACCCTTTGTAGATGACAAGTCTAATAGGGCATCTCTCATAGTAAGACTATCTTCAGGTTCCCCATAAGGTCTACTTAAAAATGATGCTGGGTTGGATATTACTTCGCTTACAATAGCAGTTTCAAATGCGCCCGGTTCATTTCTTCTATTTCTAAAGTTTTCAATTGCAGAGTTTATTGACTTGCCTGCAAGGCGACCTCCAGTTCTTGAGTTCATTAAATCTCGTAATGTAGGCCTAGACATATCTTATCCCTCTATTTGATTAAATATATCATCTGTAGAAACTTGAGTTTTTTCCTCTTCTTTTGCTATAAGCTCAGCTAACTTTAAAATTTGATCATTTGATTTTGACATCCTCTCAAGATATTTGGTCATCGCCGTTCCAAACATAGCATGATTAGGTGTATTTCCTGTACACTGAATCATTAAATCTTCAAAGAGAATTTTTGCACTTTCTCTATCTTCTAATGCATTTTCATATATCTCTTTCCATAACAGCTTTTTTTTATCTTCTGTTGAAGTCAATCCGTCAAGAATATCACTAAATTTTTCAAGCTTGCCATCGATTTTTTTTATTTTTTTAATTCCATCTTTTACGCTTTTTGACATACTTTACTCTATAAAAAAATTAAGATCGGTATCAGATTTAATGAGCTCTCTATAATGCTTCCTTATATTAGACATTGCAACTGACAGTTGTTTTGGTGTAAGATTTGATATTTCACGCATATAGACAAAAACTGCACGCTTATTTAGGAAGTCTAATTCATCTATTTTATTAAATAATGTAATAATTGCATTTGCACAGGCGATCTCATTTTGATTCGTCAACCTATTTTTAATCTTTACTAAAAGCACATCAAGCATTTTACGATTTTGACTCATTATCATTAAAGTTTCTTGTGAAGGTATAACTTGATAATTCTCTATTGAAGTTCGATCAACTTTGCTTAATATATTAAAATCAGACATGCTAACGTGTCTATTTCTATTCTTTACTCGCTTCTTACTTTGAATAATCAACCAATTTTTTGCAACAACATTAAAATAAGAAAAAGCTTTTGTCCCCCTGCTTGCATCAAATTTTTCCAATGTTTCATAGAGGAATGATACACAATCATTTTTCATAACCTCCACTCTTGAATAGTCACTTGCGGCAAAGCCATGTATGAAAATTAAATTTTCTGCTAATTTTTCAAATGAAGGCTTGATTTGATTGAAATAAATCTTATTTTTTTCTTCTTTGCAATTTGAACTCTGGTAATCAACAATTGCTTGATGTGCATCCTTGCCAAAGTATGGCTTTCTTTTCTTTTTGGGAGTTTTTGCTCCGGGATTTTTTCTTGTTACTTTTCTTGTTTTTTTAACTGCCATCTTTCCCTTCTATTGCTAGTATTTTTTCTTCATTATCTGCAGGACTAAGTGGGTCTGTTAAAATATTTGCTATAAATAAAATCGATTCACGTGTTTTTTTAATCTCAGCAACACACTGCCTAACTTCTAGGGAGTCAAAGAATATAGGCTTTTCTAAAATTTCTGCTATAGCTTTGTATCGATAATCTAGTATGTCCAAGCTTCGCTCCACGGCTTCCTGTGTATTTAAAACAATAACAGCAAACTTATACGCATAACGCAAACTAATAATGAACAAGACTAAAAAAAGAAGAGAAACGTAAAACCAGATATTCAAAAACATAATTATCTCATTTAAATCAAACTATCCAAAGCTTTGTCATAAATTTTGAAAACTGCTTTTCTAGAAAAATTATTAATTATTTTATTCTGTAGCTTTTTTGCCTTTGATTTTTTTCCTTTGTAGTTACGATAAACATCTAGCAGCTTCTTTTTAAACTCTTTTTCATCAACATAAGCCCATTGTGCACCTTTCATAAATATTCTATTATCAACGCGACTATCGGGTATTGCACCTATTGTATATTTAAGTGAAGATATATACTCTTTTTCTAAAAACTCCATGTGGCCTGACCAGCCTGTTGCTATGATGGGCATGCCAGCTGCTGCGGCATCTACTAGAGGTAAGCCAAAGCCCTCACCATGTGTTGCGCTCAATAAGCACTTAATTTGATCGTGATTATATAGTCCTGCGATTTCCTTGCTTGTCATACGACCGTGAACTAATTCTATCTTAGGGCACAATCCTGGCCTGACTTGTCTGAGTACATTTTTAATTGTCTCAACCGTGACTTTTCTATCTCTTAAAGTTGTTCTTCCCACATTAGTTTTTAAAACAATCCCAACTTGTGGATTATCACTAAAAGCTTCGCATGTCCACTTTATCATATTCATTGTATTCTTGCGATCGGTTTCTATTGTATTTCCAGTCAACTGACCCAAAATTAAAAAATTAAATTTTTTACTTAATGAAATGTCACACTTTTCCTTTTTAATAATATTTGTATTAAAGTGCTCAGGAACAACAGTTACCGGAGTAGACAAAGGAGAAGTTCGTTGAATTGTTTTAGTAATAAATGTTGACGGTACAATAACTTTTGTCATCAGGTTGCATTTATCAACCCATGTTTTATTACAGATATCAGTCTCAACAAATGCTGAAACTCCTATATTTTTATATGCTAACTTATGATCCCACTCATCAGGTAGCTGTACTTGCACTGACAAATCATAGGGTGGTTTCATTTCTTTAGAACACCTCATAATCTTGCCTATCATTCCATCTTCAAGGTTAGGGTCAAGCATCCACGAAGTGTGACCCCAGCTTAATAGTTGTACTGACAGCTCAATGTCAGATCTTCTACTTAAGTAATCAAATATTTGACGACTATGAACCCCATATCCGCTTATAGTAAGCAGAGGAGCCCGCAACAAAACTCTCTTCTTCGCGTTCATAAGCTAATTTTTTCCCATCTCTTATATTTGTTTTTCCAGTTTTTATAAGTTTTGATCATTGTGTCATGCCATAAGTCAACTGTATTCTGGTGGCTGAATTCATTTTTTGCATAATTCAAAACTTGTTGTGACAACAGTTCTTTTTCTGTTTCAGACATTTTATATAATTTCATAATTGCTTTACTAATTGATTTAGAACTTGCATAGTCTTCGTAGATATAAGGCACTGTTTGACTTCCTACAAGCGTCTTAAGATCAACATCAATTGCAACACCGTTTTCATCTCCATTTTTGTGGTTAACAACTTGTCGCGTTAACCCGCCAGTTTTAACAGCAATTATCGGGGTGCCAGTCATCATGGATTCTAAAGTGCTTAATCCAAAACCTTCTGCAAAAGAAACATTTATACAAAAGTCGCTGATGTTGAAAAGAACATTTATCTGTTCAAAATCTAATCTATCTCGTGAAAAAACAACACTGTCCTGCAATCCCATCGATTCTGCTGTAGCTAGTAAATTAGGACCCTCCATGTCAGTAGGATCTGTGTGCATAATTAACGTTGCTTTTCTATGACCATGTGTTTTATAAAGCTCATCCAGAAACATCTGCCATGATTCAAGTAAGTCGTTAGGTCTTTTTCTTTTAGCATTTCTATTCATCCAGATGCCTACAAAATGATCTTTCTTATGCGCACCCAAAAGATGACTTTTTGATTTTTCAATTTCGCTGTCGGGCATGGGAAAAAATAAATTTTCTGGCAAAGAATGAGGAACAAAATTTGTACGTTCAGGAAAATAATCTTTTATCATACTGTAGGTTAAATGTGAATGACAGTTCAGCAAGTCTGTAGCTTCATACATCCATTCATTAAATTTCGGATAAGGATAATTATCCCACACATGCCACCAAACTATAGGACATATTTGATGGATCTCATCTTCCATGTCAAAAAGCCATGTAAAAAATCTTGGATCAGTAAAGATAAATAAGATATCAGGTTTTTCTGTTGCTAATGCAACACGAAGCATGTCTGCATTGCCAAAACCATCTATTGGCTTGATAATTAAATCATCGTTAACAACAACAGTTCTATAGTCGTTGTGTTTTAATGCTGCTCCAAACTGTCGTATAGACCAGCAACCTTTTTCAATTAATCCAGTAAACAAATGACGAGACTGTGTTCCAACTCCGCTTGTAGAAAGTGCATGATCAGACAGCGCAAGTATTTTTAACTTTTTTTCCATACAGATTTTCTCTTAAGTTAATTTCATTAAGATATTACTGCATATTTTAATTATGTTAACTGCAATATTCTGTGTCTAAATACGGGCAAAATTTGCAGCTACTTCTATTTTTTAAAAACATGTTTCGTCTTACACTGCTTATCATATTTTTCATAAGCTTAAGCCCTTTTTTATGTGTCTTCGGACCTACTGATACTTTGACTAATTCACACACTTTTCCTTTCTTAGCGCCTCTCTTGAGCAGTACAAAGCCGCATCTTACATCTTTGGGATCAATTTCATGCTTCTTTGACCAAAAATGCTTATAAAGAATTAATTGTGCAGTCATTCCCAAATCTTGCTTTTTGTCTCTTCGCCACCCCCAAGCGCCTGCAGTCTTCCAATCGATGATCCAGTACTCATGGCCGGTTCCTCTCTTTTTGGGAACCTTGAGAACGCCATCAATAAAGCCCTTAAAATTAAGTGGTTTATTTAAATTTTCTATGGGTTCGTAAAGCTGTTCTTCTGCTTCAAAACATTCCCAACCTGGCAGTGCCTCATCTAGATAATCTAAGACTTCATCCCACATTAATTCTGCCCACGACTCCCAAGTCGATACAGGTTCATGTTTATACCAGCCAGGCTGCTTAGAATACCATTCTGGGTTCTCAAATCCAGCTTTCTGCCAACTTTCTTTCATTACCCCTATTATCTTATCATGGTCAACTTTCTTTGCCTCTAGAAGACTCTCACAGCCTTCATGCACTGCAGTTCCAAAATGGAGGTAGGGCGAATCTTGAAACATATCAATCTTATCTATATAAGACAGCTTATGTCTATAAGAACATTCTTTCCATTGTTTAATTTCTGAAAAGGAAATATGGGGCTTACCTGTCGGAAATTGTGTATTTTTACTCATATTATACTCCTAATATAATATGATTATACCCTGCTTAGAAGTTTTTTTACATTAGTCTTCACTTACCGCGCGGCCTTTCATGTGTTCCCAGTCTCTAAATCTTCTACATTTATCGTTATAATCTTGAATTATTTTCAAAAAGCTAGTATCTCCATCTGTTATTGATCCAAAATAGATCATAGCAGACAAATCTTTAGGGAAGCAATGACCCCCAAATCCTAAGTCTCCATCTGGGCCTGGGACTGCTAGGTGACTTTTACCAATTCTATCATCGTATAAAGCATATTCACACACTTTGTCATAATCTATGTTATTATCTAAACAAATTTGATACATTTGATTTGCAAAAGTTACTTTTGATGCAAGAAAACAGTTTATAAAATATTTGGTCATTTCTGCAGTTTTTGAACCGGTTTTGACAATTGGTATTGTAGGAAAAGCTTTCCGGAACATTTGTTTAACTACACCTGTTGCTGGTCGAGGACCACCAATAATGATTCTACTTTGGTTTTTAAAATCTTCAAAGGAATTTGCTTCTGTTAAAAACTCAGGGCTAAATACGACTTGACAAACTGATGCACATGTTTCGGCAATTCTAGATGTTGTACCTGGTGGAATTGTTGATTTCAAAACAAGTACCGGTCGATTCATATCCGGATCAGTATGACATGAATAATCAATTTCTGTTACGACTTTTTCTAGTAGTCGCGTATCACACTCGCCCGATTTCCTCATTGGTGTCGGTATGCATACAAAAATAATGTCTGACTTTCTACATACTTCTTTATGCGTACTGTTACACTTTTCTTCATCAATATCATATGTTCTTACTTTATAGAAGTTTTTCAAACCTTCTCTTATTGCGGATCCTACAAATCCCTGCCCTATAATTCCTATATTCATACTAATCCTCCAGCAAGCAATACAACTTATTTATTATTTTTCCAAAAATTATAAATATTTTTAGTTACTTCGTAATTTGTGTAAAAGACATCTCTATTTTTTTGACTTAGCGCCCAAATGAACATGCTTTTGATAGACTTTAAAAGATCTGTATTGTCACTAAATTTTAACATAGACTTTGCCTTGTCATGATTACAGTATGCAACATGAACTTCATTTCGAGCCTCAAGAAATATTTTAGATGATTCAATCCCAAAGCTTTTTGCAACTTCCATCACCATATCTGACACTTCATTGATTGTATATGGCTTATCTGCACCTATGTTGAATATTTCACCACTATATTGCGTCATTAACTTTTCAAAGGGCTCATTGTAAAATGATATATCTGAAAATGCTCTTGTTTGAGACCCGTCTCCAAAGATAGTAAGAGGTTCTCCTGCTATGGCTTGTCTAATCCATATTCCTATTACGTTCCTATATTTATCCCATATATTTTGATACTTTCCAATAACATTATGAGGACGAACAATTGAATAATTTAAGCCAAATTGTTTTTTTGCAACTGCCAAGTCTAATTCAACCGCATATTTTGCAATACCATAAGGATCTTCCGGAGAAGGGAGTTGTGCTTCTGTAAATGGAGGGTGACCCTCTCCATAAACAGCCATAGATGATGTAAAAATTACTTTATTTATATTGTTATTTATGCAAGCATTTATAATATTAACACTTGCCAACAAATTATTTGTATAATTAAAATTCCTAATAAAAGGTGATAAACCTTCAGCTGCATATGCAGCAAAATGATACACATAATCAGGCTTTTCATTTTCAAATACTTCGTTAACTTTTTCTGATTCTGTTAGATTAAAATTATAAAACTTGCATTCATTTGGAACATTCTCGATGTAACCTCCAGATAAATCATCAATCCCTATAACATTATATCCATTTTTTAAAAGGTGACGAGAAAAATTTGCCCCTAGAAGGCCTGCAATGCCTGTTATTAAAATCTTTGTCATTATTGATATCCTTCTGTTAAGTGCCATCCGAACTCGCCAGCACTACACCTTGCTTTGTACCAATCCCTTTTTTTCAAGTGGTTTATCCAACATTCACCTACAACAAATACTTTTCCTCCTAGCTTCTGCCACCTTAAAAACTCTCCTTCTTGACCTCCCCACTTTCCATCTGCATAAGCATATTTTAGAATATAAGGCTTGTCAAATTTATCAAATTCTGCAAAAAGATCGCCGTCTGGGTACATAAATTTCTTGTAAAATTTATTTGTAAAGCCAAAGAAAAAACCACTAATAAGCGGCTCTGATTTCTTTTTACTTTGTATTTCGCGTGTCATCGATATATTAGGTTTATCTGATTGTTGTATTGCCAAATACGGAGGATTTACTCCGTTAGTTAAGGGACCAAAAACTGATATATCGGAAAAATTACTTTCTTTGATGTGATCAACAAAATCATTAATAGTTTCGTTAAATATTAAGTCATCGTTTGAGTTTAAAATTATGTCACACTCTAGCTTGCTTGCAGCTTTAATACCTGTATTCCAGGCGCCTGTCAATCCTTTCTTTAATTGATCTTCTACGTATATGTAATGTATATTATTGTCATCAAACGCTACTTTGTTGTCTGACTGGTTATCTACAACAACTATTTCATAATCAAAAGTTGCGTAACTTTTAAAACTTTTTAACGCATTAACTAATAAATCCCTACCGTAGGGTCTTAATTTTTGTGAATAATGATTTGTTATAACTAGACAGACTTTCACTATGATATCTCTTTTATTAAATGTCTAAACTTTTCAATATTGTTTCTTAAATACTCAGGAAATGATTCATCAATTTTGATATATACTTGTCTTGGTCTTCCGGGCCTATCAAAAAGATCAAGACCCTTTTCCACCCTATCTTTAATTCTATCTCTATTCTTAATATTACTATTGTCAAACTCAGAATGTGAAAAACTTTCTATCTTATGTGCGATTAAATCTGGGCCGCCTAAATATGAAAAATGCCAGCCTGCATCATTAACAATGTGTTGATTATGCCCCTTTGTCATTCTCATTTTTTCCGCCCCTATAAAGCCGGCATAGAGACATGCCGTAGTCCCAAACCATGGTGATAGTGCATTGTCATTAACACAAAGGCCGTTTAAAAAATAATAAAAGAATCTTTGACGAAACGATACAATAGATTTTCTATTTTTATCTAAAATTTCTACCGACTTATTGATTGCTGACCTTCGAGGAATTTCATCGATATCAGAGACTAAAACAATGTCATCTAATTTACAATCAACCAAGCCTCGCTCAATACAGTTTCTCTGAAAGTGCTCTACAGACCATCTATTTTCAGACTCTGTTTTTGTAGTCAATTTTTTAGGAGAGTCATCGACAACTACATGAATAATTTTATCTTTGAATTTTAAAAATCTATCTTTGTTTTCGTTATAATAAAGTGGCTTCTTTTGCTTAGAAAAAGTTTCTGTGCTCTCTACGATTACAAATTTGTCTACTATGCTATCTAACTCATTAAGTCTTAATTCTAATAAGTCTAATTCATTAAAAAATATAAAGCAATCATAAATCATAATCTCTCCATTCAATATTTTATTGTACTATCTTTGGTGTCCATGTTTATTATTTTAACTGCCTTAGTTAAGTCAATCATAATATCCGTTAATTGATTTATATAGTTGCAACTTTCCAAAATAAAATAAAAAATCACCTAATAATTTATCATGCAAAGGAGCCATGTTTATCCAAATAATACCTGTTATCATCTCTATTTTCTTCATTGACAACATATTATCTTTGCAAAATTTTGTTAAGCCTTTTTTTGCAGCCAATAACTTATGTGAACACATTAAGTCAACAGAAATGGAATTACTATTTTCTATTTCACATATAAACCCACCACTGCGAACAATGGCATGATTAAAGGTAATATTATGATTTAACTTGGCCAAATCGTAGTATATATCTCCCAATATAGTTTCACCTGCAAAATCCTGGCGCCAGTCAATAAACATAAATTCTTTATTGTCGAATATTATATTCTCTAAAATAAAATCTCCATGAAAATTTCCCATGGTACCAGATAATAAATCTAGCTTACAGGCACCATCAAGAAGATGATCAACAGATTCTATCTCTATCCCGTTAATAACATTAGTATCGTCATAAATATTTCTGGCTGACGTAAACATGTCAACTCTCTTTTTAGTTTTTTCTATATAAAACTTTTTACATAGATCATTTATTTTTTGAGAATTGGGAATATTTTCTGACTTTTTCCACATGCAATTGTTTGAATATTCAAGTAGTCTATACAGTAGTTTGTCATCTAAATTTTTATATTTGCACAAAATATCCCCAGAGACACGCTTATATTTCATAAAATTTTTAGAATGATCAATTATTGTTGGGGTACAGTCCTCTAAGATCTTAGCTCTTTTAACTCTATTTTCTAAAACTAGTTCGTCATTGAAGAATTTGATGACGTAGTTTTTAATAAAAAATATTGACTCGTTATACTTGTCTAAGACGTTTATGTCATCTCCCATAATAGATCTTGTTGTTTTTAAATCGTCTAAATTGCCTATGTCATACCACAATGTTGCATAGTGAATATCAAATTCTTTATTGTCATACTTCAACATTCTATTAATAACGTGACAATCAGATATATCAGAGCTATTATTTTTTGACAATATTTCTTCAAGATTTTGCCAGAATGACTTTGCATCTTTTATGAAGCATTTTCCAATATAAACAGGGGCATCTGAAACGGATTCTCCCTTTTCTAAAATTGAGCCTACATTAAGACCTGCACATTGAATTGTTCTATAGCAAGAACTGTTATTTTTTTTTGCTACAGCCCACACTTTATTCTTCTCATTATTTGATGGAATAATACCGTCAGTAATAGTATCACATGCATTAAAAATAAATGACGCCTCTATTGCATTCTTTACACTAAACAAAGATCTCCCTAAGGAAGAGCCTTCTCCATGATAATTCTCTACATTTATAAATTCAACTTTTAAAGTTGGATGTGCAATATTAATATATTGTTTGACATGATCACCATAGTGCCCAAGTGTAATTACAAACTTTGTATCTATCGGGTAGCTGTCAATAATATGGCTAATTACAGCTTTATTTCCCACCCTTACGAGTGACTTATTAGTATACTCTGTGTATTCTCCAAGCCGGCTGCCTAGACCGCTACAAGTAATTACTACCTTACACTCTTCCAAAGTCATCCTCTACTCTTACAATATCATCTTCTCCGAAATAGCTACCTGTCTGAACTTCAATAAAAACTAAATCTTCACTCTTAGACGTATTTTTTATTCTATGCTTTTGTCCAATTCCAACAAAGACACTGTCATTAAGTTTGACTGGTGTCACAACATCATCTATAGTGATAGAACCTTCTCCCTGTACAACTATCCAATGTTCAGCACGCTTATGATGATATTGGTAGCTGGGTTGGCATTGTGGTTTAACTACTATCAGTTTTACTTTGCACAAATCATTATCTAGAATGTTTGTGTAAGTCCCCCACGGCTTTTGACATACTTCTAATTTATCCATAAATGATATCCCCCATATTAACAAATACCTCTAATGTTTCGATCTATATTGTATTTTTTTAATAAAATATTCAGTTCATGTTTATATTGTGACATATTCCAACTTGGTCTTTTTCCAACACAACCGCCTTTTATTGCTGACATAATATGAGGAAAAATTGACGAATCATAATGAAGCCTTGCTCTTTTCGGCTCATTTGCATAATGATAACAACCGTAAATGCCTATCTCTCTACAAGTTTTACTTGCTTCAATCTCAAAAGCACCAAATAATTTATCAGGTCTGTAACTGGTAAATAATTTTATTAGATCTTCTTTTTTCCATAGTGTTGCATTAAGCGAATATAAATATTTATTGTTTCTTGGAACTTCATAGACATTTTTAGCAACTTCAGCGCCTCCGTCTATTCCCGCCCTTAACAATTTAACGTAACTATATTTTGTATTTTCTAGAAAATCCCTCAATCTAATAATATCATTAATATCAACTTTATCATATATTACAAAGTCTTCTAGCATCCAAACAATATATTTTTCATCGATTTTTTCTAAACAGTTGATTAACCTCTGGCACCACGGAAGATTTTCATTGTTGATAATAACATCGCAATCTTTAAAATCAAAATCTACTTGCTTTTCTACCAACAAGGTTTTTTTAAAAAAAGGAGCATTTTCTTCCAACTCCCCGAAAAACATTTTCCAAAGATCTGAATATGTCGAGTGTGACCAGATAACCATTCTTAGATCTTCAATCCCTATATTCTCTTGATTCATATCTTTATTTCTCCTATGCCTAAATTTCTGTCTAGATTGATTGCTATAGCATAATCTTCGTTTGTGTAGTCCTTTCTATCATTGATTAAATACCTTTTTCCTCCGCCTATACCAAGCACTAGTTTATCATAAATAATGCCTAATTTAGCTAATTGTTTTTTTGTTGCTAATCTTGAAGATTCTCTTCTTCCTGAGACTAGTATAATGTTGTAGCCTAGCTTGTCCCATTCTAGCAATTTTTCCAATACACCTGGTAATAATTCCAATTCCAAATGCGAATTAGTTGTTTTTGTAGGTACAGAATGTTTAACAAGAGTCCCATCAATATCACAAAAAATTGTTTTCGGGCGTATGTCAGCTTCCAGGTGTACCATATTATAATATAAACCTTGTATTTGGATTAATATTGTTTATTATATCATTTTTTATTTCATCTGTATACTGAGCGGCTTTAAGTATAACGAGCGGTGAATCATAATTTTTAAGTATACTAGGTGAAACTATTTTCAAGTTTGTACCATATAATCTATTCCCAATTTTTATTTTGTCATTATCTAAAACACAAGAAAATAAATCTTCATCTAATCCACACATCAACAAGAATTGTGTAAATATATGTGCCCCAAAAATAAACGTATTATCTTTTTCTGAATCTATTTTCCCCAATATTTTGTCAACTTCTTCATCGTGGTGTGAAATAAAATTATTTATTAAATTTTCGTCTGTATAGTTTTGTTTCTCGAGATTTGGAATATTTTCAACTTTTTGACATGCATAAAAAGTGCAACAATCGTTAAACTTTCTTTTTTCAATAATTTTAAACCCGCACCTGTTAACAATGTTTTTTACTTTTTTATCACATAACAAATATGTGTGTTCAAAATTCATTGCATTTGTATAGAACATTTTTAACATATTGTCTATAAGCGGTGCAGAAAATATCATATAGTCGCCTATCATCAATTCATCGGATATCTTTTTTATTTCTTCAACAGGATTGTAAAGATGTTCAATAAGATGAGTATGAATAATACAGTTTGTATCATCAGGTATTGTATTTGCATCAAAAAATTCAGCAACTACATTAATTTTTTCTGATTTTATCTTTTCATAATGAATATTATTGTCATAAACAGTTATTGATTTGACATTGTCTCTACTAGCTAAATTATTTGCTACAATTAAGTTCGAACCACCTATTTCAATAACATTACCAGCAACAAATGGCGAAGCAAATTCTGAAAATTGTATATGATGTGACTTCCATATACTTCCAATTGCATGGGAATGTGTATCTGTGTATAGCACGCTTAGCGGGATTAAATTTTTAATCTGGACGCTTCCACAATTACAACATTTCTGGAATGTTAAATCTTCATACAGGTCTTCTTCTATCTTTTGTTTAGTTGCGCCCATGAAAACAGGAAAATTTTCAATTTTACAAATTTCTTGTAAATTGCTACTTTTGCACAAAAAACATTGTTTTCTAATCATAATAATATACCTTTTCTAGAATTCTATAAAAAACTGTTAGTCATAATTTTATTAAAAGACTCGCAACATCTTTCTATGTCTAATGCTTCATATTTTATAAGTTTCTTATATTTACTAACATCTCTTTTAATGTCATGTAGTTTTGTTAAAAAGTCATCAAAATTACTAAATGACATTCCATGATTTGCACAAAGCTCATTTATTCCTCCACCGTCCTTGTGAAACAAAACTGGTAATCCAGATGCTGCACCTTCAATATGATGCATTCCACATGGTTCAAATCTCGAAGCTGTAATATACACATCATGTTTTCTTAATTCATTACCCAAAGCTTTGCCATATAGCGGATCAATTAAATTGGTGTTCGTTGGCGTGTATGCTTTATTGTACCTTCCAATATATGTAAATTCAAATTGATCATTAGTAGTTAAATATTTATCTATAGATGTATATATATCAAATCCCTTTAACCAGTTGTCTGACCAGTGGTGTGTTACAACTTTCAACTTTTTGTTTTTTTTGTTTTCTGATTTTGGGTAAAAATTATTCAAATTGCACCCATTGTATACTATGTCATAATCACCAGCAAAACCTTTGTCAATAAAATATTTTGCTAACCACTCACTTATAAAAACAGTTTTGTCTGCAATTACATTACTTTCTAAGAGAAGTTTATCAATAAAGTTTGTATTCTTTCTTTTGTCACACTCGTTAATTCTGTGGATTACTTTAACATTGGGATATCTTAACTTATATTGATATATGTGATTTGCAGAATAACCTATATCTCCCGGGCGTGGATCAATCATAAATATAACATCAATATTGTCTGCGAGATGAAAAACAACGTGATGCCCGAGGCGCCTAAGATAATCTACCATGGTTGTTACAAATACTGATCCTCCACCCCACGCATGAAACTTTTCTACTCTATTAAAAAATATTTTCATCAAACACCTACTAGACGAATATTATTTATTATACACGCTACTTTGTCAATTCTACAATAATACCTTCCCAGTTTTGCAAAACTTTATAGCTTGTATTATTGAATATTGCTCCCGGATACATTCCGATATATGTGATACTATGT
>Ga0080013_1000246_pt1 | contig 76714 bp, 115 predicted proteins | sample ETNvirenome_6_85_FD_69236 | JGI IMG/M metagenome (GOLD analysis project Ga0080013, IMG submission 69236) | Marine viral communities from the Pacific Ocean - ETNP_6_85 (SPADES assembly) (version 2) | ecosystem: Environmental > Aquatic > Marine > Oceanic | place: Pacific Ocean | collected 2013-06-19
CATTATGGAGACACATGCTTGCACATGGCAGGAACAAAATATTTTGAAAATATTTTTAGTGTAGAGCTAAGCAAGACGTGCTGTGATTTTCTAGAAAAGGATTTTCCTCGATTGACAAAAAGCATAGGAGTGGACGTTTCTAAAGTTCGATTTTGGAAAGGTGACAGCGCTAACCTTTTACCAGAAATGATTAGCTTGGTAGATGACAGATGCATATTTTGGCTTGACGCGCACATTTCGGGAGGTGTCACAGTATGTGCTGAAGATTATGAGACACCCATAATGACCGAGCTAAATATTATCTCATCTCACTCGATCAAAGATCACGTGATCATAATCGATGATATCAAGGGATGTTTCGATTCTCACCCCGCGTGGCCAGACATCGACGAAGTCATCGCCGCAATTAAATCAATTAACCCAGACTATTTGATTACTATAAAGTATGGGATTTTGTTTGCTGAAGTACCGAATTCTGCACCCAAACCGCTACACAACGGGATACCGAATGGTCCCATCACAGTCTTGGAGCACAAGAAATAAAATGCCTGAAGGTCCTGAGGTAAAAATCATTGGAGAAGGGCTGTCCCAGAATATTACTTCAAGAAAAGTAATAAATGTAACTCCAGTTTCTGGGCGCTATACAAAAAAATCTATTCCCGGGATAGAACACTTCAGTTCGTCTCGTGTTTTAGGTGTAGGTGTCAAAGGAAAGTTTATTTTTTGGATTTTTGATAACAATGCTTTTTTGTTCAATACTCTTGGGATGACAGGAAAATGGTCTAAAGTAGAGACATCTCATTCTCGTGTTCGATTTGATTTTGAAAAAGACTCGCCTGTCTTTTTTGATGATGTTAGAAATTTTGGAACACTCAAATTTGTTGTTGGCAAAGACGCACTGATTAAAAAACTGGATACTCTAGGCCCGGATATGCTGTCGGAAAATGTCACAGATGAAAAGTTTTGTAATGCGCTAGATAGAAAACCTCATTGGACGATAGCTAAAGCAATAATGAACCAGTCAGTTGTCTGTGGCGTTGGCAACTATGTAAAGGCTGAAGCTCTTTATCGAGCAGAGTTATCACCCCATCGTTTAGTTGGATCTTTGTCTATGCGGGAGCTGCAGTCTCTCAATGAGTCCATAAAGTCTGTTTTGCGGCAAGCTTACAACGGTAAAGGGGCAACTTTACAAAATTATCAAAATATCGACGGAAAAGATGGAAATGCATCGTTAGCATTTTTAGTATACCGAAGAAAGAAAGATCCACATAACAACGAAGTTATAAAAGAAGAAACCGGTGACGGTCGTACCACACATTGGGTTCCTAAAATTCAAAAATAATTGAAAATGAAATACAAATTTCTTAGAATAAAAACAAATAGGAGGAAATGTAATGAAACTAACAGATAACAGCATTTCACAAATTGTAAGAGTGTTACAGCTTGCATTGCTTACAGGAACAGACATCACAGATAATATGCGTCTTATGAGGTTCGTAGAAAAAGACGGCTCACTCGATCCAGACCCAGAGTATTTTGAGACTTTTGAGGCTAACATAAAGAAGCTAGAAGAAGAAGCTTCGAATGACTCTAAGGACGGCTAAGATGGATAAGTTTGAATCAATGTACATACAGCAGCTAGAATTTTTAGACTTGCTGCGTGATAAAAGAGATCACCCGGACTTTCCGCTTGACTTAAATGAAAAGAAAAGTCAACAGTTTTTGAAGCACTTATCACATGAGTGTATGCACGAGCTTTTTGAGTCAAACATGCTTTTGAAAAACTCAAAAAGCCATCGTAATACTGAGTTTAAAGATTTTGATAGAGAGAGCTACAAAGAAGAGCTAAGTGATGTTCTTCACTACTTGATTGGAATTCTAATTTATTCTGGCATCACCATGGAAGAAATGTACAACATGTACATGAAGAAAGGTCAAGTTAATATTGATCGAATTAATGGTGGGTATTGATGCTGTCAAAAGAAACAACTACAAGAATTAGAGAAGCTGTAGCTCTAGGCGGCAAGGCTCTTGACGGTAGACTTCCTGCTAAAGAAGGTTTTCCAAAGAGAAATCCTTATGCTCATATCTGGCGTGAGATCAAGCAAAAGATGGGCAAATCTTACAAAGATTGCAACGATGAAGATGAGGAGCAAATTTTAGATATTGTTCGACATCTTGTTGACAATCCTCATTGAGGGCTTATGAAGTTAAAAGAAATGTTAAAGCTCCAGAATGATTTTTCTAGAAATTATTATGACGTTGAAGAATTATCTGAGCAAGAAAAAATTGATAAGCACAAAACTCTTTGCTTAGCAATGCATAGTGAGTTATCACAGCTAGCTGATTCTGTTCATTTTAGAGAGCACAGGCCGACTATTACACCTACACATCGACAGAACATTCTGTTTGAAACAATGGATGTGTATCGTTACTGTCTTTCTATTCTTAATTTATGGGGCTTTACTGAGGCAGACGCAATTAGTGCTTTCGAAACCCGCGATTCACATCTCAGAGTTCGAACAGAAAAAAATTGGTCCAAGTGGAAAAATCAGCCCGTTGTTGTCGTTGACGTCGATGATGTTATTGCGCGCTTTAGACAAAGCTTTTATGAGTGGATAAACACCACATACGATCAAACCTTTGACGAACAATCATCAGAATATTTCATTAGCAAAACAGTAGCTGGAAAGTCAGGGGATACTCTTTTACAAGAGTTTATAGACGCCGGCTACCTAAAGAATCTAGATGTTTGTCAAAACGTGCTAGTCGGACTAAAAAAGTTGAGAGCTGATGGATATTGGATTCATATTCTTACAGCTAGACCTGAGAGCGAGCTTAAGTGCCTAAATGAAACTTATAGCTGGCTATCATTGCACGTAAAAGAATTCGACTCAGTTCAGTTCAGTTCAGAAAAATATATTGCAATTGCTGGTCTAGAGGCTTACTCTAAGGGAAAAATTATATGTGCAGTAGATGATTCCCCAAAGCATGCAGCTGAATATGCAATGCATGGTGTAAAGTGTTTAGTACCTAAGCGAAGCTACAACCAAGGAGTGTGGAATAATGACAACATCATACCATTTGATTGGGAAAAAAGTGACATTAGCTCACTCATCAACAGCGTCCAAGATAGTGAGCAAACTTCTTGAAGACGAAAACTATGACCTAAGAAATGAATCTTTGAAGGATCTTAGTGCGGCTAAAAAAGAGATGAATGTTTTTTTAGAAGACGTCTGGATCCAAGTAGGTGACACAGCTTTCAACCGCTCAGGTCTTAGAAATGCAACTGACAAATTGATTGATTTTTTATCAAACAAGTGATACTATTACAAAGTTCCTAACGGCTTACAAACATAAGGAGAAAAATATGCCGATTAATCGAGATCTTGAGCCCATTACACTCCCAATGGAGCTAAAATTTGGTAAAGAACCAACAACTAATTTCTATAACAACTTAGATGCGCTGAAGGTGGAGCTAGTTGATGCTCCGTCTTCTGAACAAGCTAGAGATGTAGCTTGGCACTATGTAAAGGCGACTTGGGCTGACCAGCCTAGTGATGTTGATCCTAGCGAAGCTAAAGATGCTCTCAAGAGTAAAAATCTGCTAGATGTTTTGCAATTTAGAGCATTGCCAACGCCCATGGAATGCCTAGGATTTACATTTCGCCTGTCAGGTCTTTCTTTTCAGGAAGTCACGCATATTATTCGTCACCGTGCTGGATCGTTCGCTGCACAATGTACTGGTGATAGAGATCTTCGTGATGACGATGCAGTAATTCCGGAATCAGTTGAAAATTCTCCTGAATTTTTGTCTCGTTACAAGAAGCTTGTTGAAGATTCTAAGCAGCTTTATGTAGAAATGACTGATTCTAAAGTCGTCTCTATGATGGATGCCAGGATGATTCTTCCTAAGGCGATGACTTCTTTTTATTACATGCGTCTTAATCTAAAGGATTTGATCGGATTTGTCAAGCAGCGTCAAGACAGACAGATTCAGCCAGCAGCAGACAACATTCTTGCAGCCCGAATGGCAATTGAAGCATGTAAGGTGATACCTGAGCTTACGCAGGTGTTCAATTTTGATGTACCTGACATGCATTATATCAAGACATTCCGGGTAAAAGAAGGTGATAAGTGGATTAGTCGCGGCACGAACCTTTACTGGCCAGAAGAAAAGAATGACACATTTGATTTTCACCCTAGTGATACAATCTATCAGTGTAAGCGTGAAGAGATGAACGGCACACATGGCGTGGGTGAAAAAGTATTTACCAAGCTGTGGAATGACTATATGAGTGAATTTCAACGTCTTAAGACCAACTACGAAAAACAGTTTTAAAGGAGATAAAAATGTCAAAACAGAGAGTTTATTTAGCATCCGGCTGGTTCAACCCAACACAGGCTAGCGAGCTTACCAGATTAGAAGAAATCTTTGATGCAAGAGAAGACTGGATTGCACTATCAAGCCCTAGGCGAATTTTTGTGTGTCCGCCAAGCGCGCCCAAAGAAGTTCAGGATGCAACTTTTAGCGGTAACCTTGAGCATATTGAAAAGGCAGATTTTTTGTTAGTCAATACCCGTGATAAAGACATTGGTACTATTTGGGAAGCTGGTTATGCTTATGCTCACAATCGACCAATTGTTTACTTTTGCGGAGGCTTGCCCAAGGGCGCTAAGTTCAACCTTATGCTAGCAAGAAGCGGAGTAAAAGTATGTACAACATTCGAAGAGCTAGAAGACTATCTAGATAGATGTAAGGCAGAAAATACTCTTCTTCTAGAGCCCTATGATCAAGAAATCGAGTAAAAAATGAGAGTACTGATAACTGGAGAAGCAGGATTTATCGCACAAAATCTGTCTAAAGAATTTTCTTCTTTAGGGCATGAAGTAGTTTGTATAGATGATTCGAATGTAATGAAACTACAGGCTACTGGAGAAACATGCGTTCATAGAAATGCTCCCAAGGTGTGGGCATGGCATCTAAAAAATCTAAATGTAGATGTTGTGGTTCATAATGCAGCTGTTGTAGGCACCGACGTTGTTGCCTTAAATCCTAGCGAAGCTGCGCTCTCTAACGTTGTCGGTTCATATAATCTTGCCATGGCATGCAAGGAAGCAAATATCCCAATATGTTATATGGGCACGACTGTGATTTATGATACAGCAAAGTATCAAGCTTCACAAATCACAGAAACGTCTGACATTAAGCCCATGACTTTTTATGGAAGTCAAAAAATGGCTGGCGAGCATATTATCACAAGTCATGCAAAAGACTGGCTTGTTATGCGTCCCCTTTTTGCATATGGTGGCGTCGGAGATATGAACTCTCTGATTGCTAAATCTATCTATGCTTGCCTCAAAGAAGAAGAAAGCCTGGATATGTTTTTGAATCCAAGCAAAGTCAAAGACTATTTGCATGTTAGAGATTTTTGTGCAGCAGTTGTTTGTGCTTGTGAAAAAGGTTTGTGGGGAAATGACTATAATGTTTCTGCAGAGACTCCTCATATAACTTTAAAGATAGTTGAAATGATGTCTGAAATTGTAAGTTCAAGGGTTTGCAAAATAATTAAGTGGCACCCAGCGACTGACTACTTAGGGAATCATATGTTATCATCTAGCAAATTCAGAGATGATAGCGGATGGACACCCAAAATTTCTCTAAGAGCTGGTATTCATAGTGTATACGATTCCATTCTTGCAAGCCATGACGATTACAATCCGCTGATTCATCTTGACAGGGCAAAGAAAGATGGCATTGACTTGACAGAATTTTATAATTCTAACATTTAGAAAGGTAAAAATCGTGTAAATCAAAGGTCTGGGATGATAAAATAAACCCGGACCTTTTTTACATTTGGAGAATAGTTTGAGTTCTAAATTAGATTTAATTCGTCCGCCGGACAGATTCACAGGGCTGCATGCGCACTCTTCTTTTAGCACATTTGATGGGTTAGGGTATCCTAAAGAACACATCGACTTTGTACTATCAGAAGCACAGGGCATGGACTCATGGGCATTGACTGATCACGGCAACGGCTCCGGCCTTGCCCATGCTCGATCGCATACTGTTAAGCTGCAAAAGGCTGGCAGGAATTATCGACAACTCTACGGTGTTGAGTTTTATTTTGTACCCTCACTTGAGGACTGGCGAGACCAGTACGAAGCTCATCGACAGTCTGTCAAAGATGCTAAAACTGCAAAGCAGCAAGAAAAGCTAGCAACCAAAAAAATTGTTATTGATGCTGAGAAAGAAGTCGAGCAGGGTGGTCACATTATCGAGGACGAGGAAGAGACCAAGAGATCGCGTGGTAATAAGCCAGAGTGGAAAAGGTACTATCATCTTGTTGTCATAGCCAAAAACCAGGTCGGCTTAGGTAATCTCTTTACGCTTGTCAAAAAGTCATACAAGCACGGCTTTTATCGTTTCCCGCGAATCGACTATAAGCTGCTCAAAGAACATGGTGAGGGCTTAGTTGTCTCTACAGCTTGCGTGGGAGGCCTAGCATCAGGCCTAATTTATCAGCAGTTTCCAACGCTAAGGTTTGATGAGCTACATCCGAGTTTGATGGATGATATAGACAATTATAACCCTATTATGAGTCGTTTGGAAAACATGACTGATCGATTTGTAGATTGCGTAGGCCCAGATAATTTCTTCTTGGAGCTGCAGTTCAATGATCTATCAGCGCAGCATCTGACTAATAGATGTCTTCTTGATCTTTCTGGTAAGACTGGCATTCCTTTGGTTTCAACGGCTGATTCTCACTTTCCTGATCCTAATAAGTGGCAAGCACGCGAGCTTTATAAAAAGCTAGGGTGGATGGGCGCTAAGCTCGACCAGAGCATGCTTCCCAAGGAAGAGGATCTTAAATGTATGCTGTACCCTAAGAATGCGTCGCAGATGTGGGATGAATTTAAACAGGGCCATAGTCAGTACGATTTCTATCAGGGGCATGAAGAAGCGGTTCGTGATTCAATCAACAGAACACATGATATTGCATGGCAAAAGTGTGAAGACACCTGGATTGACACGTCAGTTAAACTTCCTAAGTTTGGTACTCCTGAAAAGACTGCATTTAAAATGTTGGCTGATTTGGTCAAAGAGGCCATGATCAAAGAAGGCCTGGCTTCAAAGCCCGAATACGTTGAACGCATGAAAGAAGAGATGTCTGACATCAAGTATCTTGGCTATGAAGCCTACTTCTTGGCAATGTATAAAATCTTTCATCTTGCAGAAAATCGTACGCTATTCGGCCCGGGCCGAGGATCAGGAGCAGGCTCTCTTGTAAACTATTTGCTGGGAATTACACAAATTGATCCTCTTCCACACGGTCTGCTTTGGTCACGCTTCCTTGGGCGACACCGAACTTCTTGGCCTGATATCGATACAGATGCTGGCGACCGCGATGCTCTAATTGATGCATCCCGCGAGCTTTTCGGAGACGATGCTGTAATACCGGTATCTAACTTTAACACCCTAAAACTTAAGTCACTCATCAAAGATATCGCTAAATTTTACGGTATTGACTTTGCCGAAGTAAACAAGATGACAGGACCTTTGCAAGATGAGGTTATGAAGCATGCCAAGGATGAGAATCAGGAAAAGTCTGTATTTGTTCTCAAGCACGAGGATTGTCTCAAGTACTCTAAGGGCTATCGCGATTTTATGGAAAAGTATCCTGAAGTCGGCAAGCATGCCGAAACTCTCTTCATGGAAAATAGATCAATTGGCCGCCATGCTGGCGGTGTAATCATTGCGCCACCAGAAGAACTAGCATCAACAATGCCCATTATTGGCGTACGTGGAGATCTTCAGACCCCTTGGACAGAGGGCATGAATTTTAGAAATCTAGAAGACAATGGTTTTCTAAAGTTTGACTTTCTTGGTCTTACACTGCTCAAAGATGTAGAAAATTGTATCGGGCGCATCCTTAAGAAGCAGGGTAATCCAGATCCGTCATTTGCTAATATTAGAGATTTTTTCGATAAACATCTAAACTGTCGCTATAACGATCAAGATGATTCGAAAGTATGGGAGCACGTGTATCATGATGCAAGATTCACAGGCGTCTTTCAGTTTACAGCTACGGGTGCTCGCCGCTTCTGTCTTGCTGCTAAACCAACGACCATTACAGAATTGGCTGCGCTAACTGCGATTTACCGCCCAGGACCTTTAAAAGCCAACGTCCATAGGAAATATGTAAAAGCTAAAAAGAACGCATCAGAGATCAAGTATGATCATCCTGTGATTGAAAAAATTCTTGGCCCAACATTCAATTTCGTTGTATTTCAAGAGCAATTTATGTCACTTGCTGTTGAGCTTTCTGGGTTCTCTCCTGGTGAGTCTGATAAGCTTAGAAAGACACTTGTCAAAAAGTCTTTGGACACTATTGGCAACAAGGGCGGAGAACGAGAAGTAGCTCGTAAAAAGTTCGTCGAGGGTGCAAAGAAACTCCACGGAATTGATGAGCGTATCACACAGGCTCTCTGGGAGACCATCGAGGCATTCTCAGTTTATGGATTCAATAAATCGCATGCTGTTGCGTATGCTATTGATTCTTACTACGCTGCTTGGCTCCATACACACTATGAAAAGGAGTGGTTGGCAACAATACTCCAGTCTGAAAATAACAATCCTGTCAATTTGACAAAAGCAATTGCTGAAATAAAGTCTTATGGGTTTGATTTTGCCCAGATTGATGTGAATTACTCGGGTGAAGAATGGAAGTTTTCAGATGAAATTAGCGCTTTTGTTCCACCTCTTTCAGCAGTAAAAGGAGTCGGAGCTGCTGCAATGCAAGAAATTGTTGAAATGAGACCTTATAAGTCTGTCTTTGATATGTTCTATGATGAAAACGGAGCGTGGAAGCATAGCAAAATGAACAAAACATGCTTATCTTCTTTGTGCAAGATCGAAGCACTCCAGTCTTTGGAGGAATTCTCCAACGGCACCATTTTCAGTCATCGTCAGCTCTTTGAATCTTTGCTTTCTGACAAGAACTATGAAAAGCTTCGAAAAGGTGTACATGGTCTTACAAAGACACAAATCAAGAAGCTACAAAAAAATGGCGAAGAGCCCGCTGTTTTTCTAGATGAAATTTTAGATGATCATAGCGATGTGGAGGATTGGACCCGGGTTGAAAAAATTGAGTTTTCTTATGACTTGACTTCAACAGTTGATTCTGATCTTTTGTTTCCTGATAAGCTAATGAATCGCCTGTCCGACAAAAGTGTTCAATCGGTCCATAGTATTCCTAGCGGCGGCAATGGTGTTGGGTGGTTTGTGATTACAGACGTCATTAAGAAAAAGACTAAGAATGGCAAGACATTTTATCGTCTAAAAGTAACAGACAACGAGCATCAAACAGCTTGGTTAAGAGTGTGGGGCAAATTTGACCGTGATCCTGACAAATATACTTTATGGATGGCACATGTTTCCAACGATCCTAACTGGGGAATGTCAACATCTTCCGCAAAGCTGAGACGAGTAGCCTAGTGAGTGCAGTATTTCCTACTAACATCATTACAATAGAAGGCCCGGATTTATCGGGTAAGACGACGCTCTATCAGGGGATTCACAAGAAAACTAAGTTCAAGTGGAATATTCAAGATAGATCATTCTTGTCGATGCTTTGTTATGCCAAGCTATATGGGCGCCCTCAAGAAGAGCATAGAAAAGGACTAGAGAGAGAAATCCACAATCTCAACAATAGAATCATTGTGGTTTTACCCCCTTTGTCGGCTTTGCAAGAAAGGCTGAAGAAGCGAGGTGATGATTTTCAAGATAGCCAGTCTATTGTTAAACTATGGAGTATTTTTTCTGAAGAAGCAGAAATTATTCAAGATTATCCAAATGTTGTTGTGATAAGAAGTTTGCTATCTCCCAGTGCTATGGTTGACAAATGTGTAGACTTTGTGCAGAGAGTAGAAGCTGTTACATCATCTGTGGCTGGTAAGAATTTTAAGAAAGCAATTCACGCCAATCGCAGTGATAGCGCAACGCTAGATGCAAGACTTGTGATTTCTTCGAACGAAGATCATTCTATGATTATGAATCATCCGCGTGAAGGCGCTTATTATAGACAAATATTAAATGATACATGCGAAATCATAGAAAAAGAAAAATCAGGTGACAACCCGTATAATACGCCGCAAACTAATCAAAGTAGAAGGTTTTATTATTCTAGTAGTTCTTGTATATCTGGAATTCATTTTTTAGTCAGAGACAATGTTCTGGTTGTGCTAGCATCTCTAAGAAGTACAGATGTTGATAGAAATGCATCAATAGACACAAATTTTTTGTGTCATTTGTCTATATGCATTGCTAAAAAGCTTGATTGTCGTATAAACAAGATTGAGCTAAATGCTAGACTTAATTGCGCCCACGTTAGAAAAGATTTGCCTGCGTGGAATAAACAAGAGGAGGAAGAATGAAAGCATTAGTCACAGGAGGTTGCGGATTTATTGGATCGCACCTAGTTAAAAAATTAGTAGAAAAAGGGGCAGATGTTACTGTCGTTGATGATTTGTCTGCAGGGGACTTGACAAACTTACATGACAAGGGAATTCAGTTTAGAGCAGTTCATCCTGGTTTGATTGAACAGTTTTTTGCAAAAGATTCTTCTTTAAAAAACGATGTGATTGTTGTGACAGCAGACTTTGTTGATCCATCATTTTTGCAGCACTTTGTCACAGGAGAATACACACATGTATTTCATCTTGCAGCCAACCCACGCGTAGAATATTCTGTTCAATACCCAGCAATTTCTACTGAAGCGAATCTCATGAAAACAGTTGAGCTTTTGAGTGCGTGCAGACAGATGAATATTGAAAAATTTGTATTTTCTTCTTCTTCTGCAGTGTATGGACAGCATAATGATGATATAATATCTATAGAAGATTCATCTGATACGAATCCTAGCAGCCCTTATGGGCTTCAAAAACTTGCGTGTGAAATGTTTATGAAACAATTTAGTGATCTTTACAATATGAACATCGCAGCGTTGAGATTTTTCAATGTTTACGGCCCAGGATGTTTTGGCGACAATCCTTACGCGACGGCAATTGCAGCTTGGTGTGATAAAATTACCAAAAACGAGCCTCTCCGATCAGACGGAGATGGAAATCAAACCAGAGATATGGTTTATGTAGAAGATGTCGCCGAGGCAATGATAAGATTTGCGTATGATCACAAGGAAAAAGGATTTGTAGTGTCTAATGTGGGAACCAATTATTCGCTCTCTAACAACGAGATTTTAGGTCATTTAAGACTAAAATTTCCAGACATCTCTGTTGTAAACGCTCCGGAGCGCCCAGGTGATGTAAAGCATACCTTAGCGTCTATAGATAGAATAGAAAAGTGTCTCAATTGGAAGCCCAGCACATCATTTTCAGAAGGGCTTTTAAGAACTTTGGCTTGGTGGGGTTTGAATGAACAAGACGCATAAGCCCAATCCAGAGTTTGTAATTTTTTGCGGACCAATGTTTGGAGGAAAAACTTCTAGAATGCTTGCAGCTTTAGACAGAGCAAAATATCAATCCAAGGAGATATCAGCATTCAAGCCAAAGATGGATCATCGATATATAGAGGAAGAGATAGTAACACACTCGGGTTATACGTGGAATGCTCATTGCGTTTCATCTGGCGAAGAAATTATTGAGTTATCTCGTAAATCCGATGTAATCGCTGTTGATGAGGCTTTTATGATAGACGGAGTTGCTCGAGCCCTGATAACTTTGTTCAAAGAGGGCAAAACAGTATTCGTCTCATCTATACAGCTATCTGCTCGAGGCGAAACATTTGAAGAAATGCAGCAAATGTTTCCATGGGCAACTAGAGTTGAAGTGTGTCCAGCTGTTTGTCCTATAACGGGTAAAGACGCATTTTATACAGTTGCAAAAGTTGAGGGATTGAATCAGATCGATGTAGGTGGATCAGAAAAGTACGAGCCACGAAGCCATGAGCATACAGCTTTTTTAAAACTAGAGGTATAATGAATGAAGTGTGAGCCACAAAATATTGATTTTGTAATCTATCATGCACATTGCAGCGATGGCTTCGGCGCCGCCTGGTCAGCATGGAAGCTTTTGGGTAATAAAGCAGAGTATTACCCAGCAACTCATGGAGATGCACCCCCAGATGTAAAGGGAAAAAATGTAGCCATCCTTGACTTTTCATATGATAATCAGACAGTAAAAAAAATGATCTCGGAAGCTAAAAGCTTAATTGTTATTGATCATCACAAAAGCGCGATGGTCGATCTTCATGACATACCGAATACTCATTTTGACATGTCCCATTCTGGTGCTCGTTTAGCTTGGGACTTTTTTCATCCGGGCAGAAATCCGCCCAAGTTTATCGACTACATCGAAGACCGCGATCTTTGGAAGTGGGATTTAGCTTATAGCAAAGAATTCGCAGCGGCATTCGCAATGGTTCCGTTTGAATTTGAAGCTTTCACAGAGTTCGAAGATGACAGCGTTTTCCAAAAGGCATGCAAAAAAGGATCTTATATTCTTGCTTACTCTAAAACAGTCGTAAAAAAGGTGGCTGATCGGGCAACTTTGCGCATTTGTGATGGAAAAAAAGTTTATATTGTCAATAGTTCACACTGGATGAGTGAAATTGGCAGTCGTCTGTCGACTGATTGTGATTATGCAGTCATCTGGTATTATGATCATAGTCGACAAGAATACAGGGTTAGTCTACGATCTTTTCATGAAGATGTTGATGTGAGTGAAATTGCTAAAAAATATGGGGGCGGAGGTCATAAAAAGGCCGCTGGGTTTTCTTTGACAAAGGACAAACACATCGATGATATTTTTTGTAATGATCAAGACTATACTCCGGATGACGCCGGCGGAATTCCTCATTTAGTAGAGGATAACAGCAGTGAGCCAAAAAAACAGTAGACCCACATGGGATAACATATGGATGAGCTTTGCAAGTTCTATTGCAAAACGAAGCATCGACCCTAGATTTAAGGTAGGTGCAATAGTAGTATCAAACGATAACACCCAAGTGTTGTCAGTTGGTTACAATGGAGATCAAGCTGGTGGATCAAATCAAGTAGACTCTTCAGTGCCAGGAGAAAGTGGATGCATTCACGCAGAAATTAACGCTCTCATAAAGTTAGATTATAATAATCCCAAGCCAAAAAAAATGTATGTAACTTTATCTCCATGCAAGATGTGTGCCAAGGCAATGGTAAACGCCGGCATTCAAGAAGTTATCTATAATGAGAAGTATAGAGACACTTCTGGGATAAAACTTTTGCAAGAATCAGAAATTGTTGTTAGACAACATAATGAAAGTTTAGTTTAACTAGATATTTACTACGGTAGCGAAGGTGAACGAGTGAATAATCTAGACGAAAGACTTTATAGAATTTTGCAAAAATGTGCTTCTTCACATGAATTTGCAGACTCTGCTTTGCATGAAGCGAGCATTGGTAATCTAATTATTGAGCAAATAGATCCTAATGACATTAGAGAAGTTCAAGATGCACTTAAGAATACACGTGACATGCTTGATAAGCTTACTAAATTCGCAAAGCAACTTCGATTGGATCAAGAGCTCAAGGAGTTTTTTGATTACATTAAAGATTTAGAAGGTGCCCTGGACAAGGGACAGGCATCGCTGGCAAACATAAACTTTGATCGAGGCGCAATCATGAACTTTTTTGGTTCTAAGGTGTCGCTGCCAGATCTTGCAAGTGCAGCAATTATTCTAAATGCCAGGGTTGCAGATTTTGCAAATGGATTTTTGCGAGCGATCGGAAATATTCAAGACAACTTAATACCAGTGCTCAGATCTGCTGACGACTCAGAAACACTCGCCGCGGCCGCTGGTGCCAACCCAAATATTGATCTAAACAACATCGTAAAAGGCTTGAGATCAGAGCTGAAGAAAAGCTTAGGTGGTACGATGTTCGGAAAAGTAAAGTCATTTTTTCAAAAAGGTGTTGGATCTAATGCTGGCTCTCAAGTTTTGAAAGCTCTTCCTAAAAGAGATATGGCAAAGCTTGCAGATGTAATTGCATCTGTTCTTGTTAACGCTAAAATTGAGAATTTGTTAGGACAAGCACCAGAACCTGATGATTCTTCTGTGACAGATCTTGCAGACGAAATGAAAGACATCGCCGATGCAGCTCCTCAAGAAGGTGAAGAAGATGACCCAGACGCCGAGCCGGCAGACACACCCGAAGACGTCGATGCAGATTTAGAAGCAGCAGCTCGAGAAGCAGCTGAAACTTCGAAGTCTCCTACTGATGGCGCGCTAGATACGCTAGATTCCTGGGTAGAAAAACTATCTAAGTCTAGTCAGCAGTCTATTAAAGGCGCGGGTCGATTAGACAGCCTCAAAAAGGGAATCCAGGATAGGCTTGAAGCATCAGGCGATATTATTTCTGTAGAAATTGAAGATGCAATAAAATCGTGGCGTGACGAGCACGAAGAGACCCTTATCAAAAGTAAGCGATTTTCTAAGAAAAATTTTGATACTTTGCAAAAACTAGTACCGCAGCTTGGCTCACACATGTTGAAGCAAGTAGGAGAAAGCTCTAGGCAGCTTACAAGACCAGAAATTAAAAGATTTGTTTATGAGTATTTAAATAAATCAGTCGCCCGCTACAATAGACTAGATGAATCATCTGAAAAAGATAGATGGCAAAAACTTGCAGGATTGGATTTGTTATAATGAATGAGACAGACATCAAAGACAAGCGAGATAATGTTGTAATTTCTCCTGGGCTCAAAGTGAGACATAAAAAATCACAATTTGAGTATACAGTTGACAGCGTCGTAAAAGAACCAAGCGGCAAAATTACAATAATGCTGAATCTGCCAGAAGAACCTAGGTTTGATCCGGCTGAAGAAGAAGCCATTATTTCTGACAGTCAAAATGAAAAATCAAGCGTTCTTTATGAGGCTGATCCCGTAGACAGTCTTTCTTCGCTTTACTTTATGCCGAGTGAAGATGACGTTGAAGAAGATGATCTTTTAGCTGTAGATTCTACAGAATTTGAAAAGGAGTATGAAGTCAAATGAGCAATAAAAATTTAGAAAACGAAGTGTTAAAGGCAATAGATGAAGTACTTCCAGCTCGAGAAAATATTTCTGAAGCTTATGTTGTCCAGCCTAAAAAGTTTTCTTTAAACACAGAAAAACTAAGTCCAAAAGTGCAGAGAGCTCGAATCAACCATTTTGAAAAGACAGTTGATAACCTCAATAAAATCAGTATTGAAGTTGATAGCGCTAATCCTGAGAATGCTAATAAAGTTGGTAGCAAGTTTAGAAATCTTAAGATTGCAGAAGCTTTTGCAATTAATGATGCATTTTTGCAGGGAAAGTTTTTGGATAATATTAGCGACCTAAACAGTACAATCACGATGGATATGCTGTGCTATATGAGGCTTTCCCGAGATTTTGGTGATTTTGATAGATGGCAAAAAGATTTTATTGCGTGTGCTAAAAGCTCAAGAGACGGATATGCAGTAACTGCTTACAGCATCTATCTCAAACGATACATTAATTTAGTAGTTGATTCTGCTGACACCGGTGTGCCATTTTCAGCGCTTCCTGTTATTGTTCTAGATGTGTCCGAGGGCGTTTACTATAGAGACTATGTTGACGATATCGAGAGATACATCAAAACAATGATGAGAGAGTTCAAGTGGGATGTTATTGATAGCAGATTCAAGAAGTGTGAAAAAATAGCGAGGGCAATGAAATGAAAAATTCGTCTAGACAAAATCTTAAAGAGACAGCTTATCGCCATTTGTTCGAACAGGAAGAAGAGGAAGAAGAGATCTTTGGCGACACAGAGGCTGAAGATGAGGCTGCTGAAGAAGAAGAGGCACCTGCCGCCGAAGGCGAAGCCGAAGATGAGACTGCTGAAGAAGAGGAAGAGGTTGAGGTTACTCCCACTGATCAATATGAGCTTAGTGATTCCATAGATAATGAGCTTGATGCTCTGATGGTGGATTTTGAACAAGAAGCACGAAAATCTGCAGCGGTAAACCAGACTCAAGAAGACATATCAGAAAGAGTATATCGACGACTTTTTGAAAGTGCAGCTGAAGATATTGATCTGAGGAGCTTTGCGTCTAACATCGCCCGACTGGTAAAAAACTACCAAAACCTGATTGATTGGGAATCTGTTATCCTAAACAAAACAGAGTCATTTGTCAACAATCATTACGGAGAAGAAACAGTCCAGGTTTTGTTTGATATCCTAGAAGACGAGTATGACATTGCAAGAGAAGTCCACCAAGAAATGCTCCCGGAAATCCCTGTCGCAGTCGGAGCCAGAACGCCTTCAGGCTGAGGCCCGGGTCAAAGCTCTCTTAAACGCAAACAGAAAAAAATCTGTTCATGTCTCTCTTTTATCAAAAACGCATACAGACTTCAAAAAAGCAGTAGTTTCTCGGGATCTTTCCATGCAAGAAGTTTTTGAGCATCTAGCAAGTATGATCGGAGATGATCATCCGGAACTCAAGAAAATCTTAGATGATTATGTTCAACTAAAAAGATCGAAAAAAATCGAAAAGCTTCAAGCTAAATACACAGAAAATCTTTATGACGTTATAGGGGATGACAATCCTTTCGGAGAATAAGAATGATACTTTCTATTACATGGGCAAAGTTTAAAGCATTTTGCCTCAAATACTGGCAAATTTTTGTTGGTGCTTTTATTGCCTTAGCAGCTCTTGTAAAGTTTTGGATTTTTTCACGCACTCAAAAACGAATTTTGAAAAATGCCATTGAGAGTGAAAAAAAGATAAACGAGATTAGCACAAAACATGATGATAGTGTAAGAGCTGCAGAAGAAAAAGCAAGAAAAGACCACGAAACTCGGGTTTCAGAAATTAATCTCAAAAGAGAAAAAGAAAAGAAAGCAGCAAAAAAAGAGCTTGAAGAGCGAATAGAGAAGAATCGAAACTCTTCTAATGAAGATTTGGCAAATAATCTGGGCGAGACGTTCGGGGTTGATGTTGTATTACCTGCTTCTTCAAGTAGTTCAACTTCTGGATCCACTAAGCCCAAATCCGGAGAATAGATATGAGAAATAAAATTATATCAATAGTGTCTATGATAGCATTTACCTTGGCATTTGTTATATCACCAATTGCAAGAGCAGATGAATCAAAACTAAAGCTTAGATACGAAGCTGTATCTCCCTTGTCTAAGGGTGATCATGCACCTTTCACAGGGATTCTTTTTAGCAAAGATCTTGCAGCAAGAATTGAAGCTGAGAGAAAAACAATGATTGCCATCAAGCTTTGTGATGCCAAGCTAAATGCGTCTGTTTTATTAGCAAAAAGTGAATTGCAACTTAAGGTAGATATATTGACAGGAAAATACTCTGCGCTACAGACTAAGCATAATGATATTATTGCTGTCAAAGACGGCCAAATCGAATTCTTGCGAGAGAATCATATGCCAACACCTTGGTATGAGTCACCTGCTTTTTTGATAACAGTGGGTGTTTTGACGGGCATCGGACTTTCATTAGGTGCAGCGCATCTCGTAAAAACGGTTCGTTAGAGATATTTACTCTTTGATGACTAAACACATGAAGCAAAAGATAAAAGAAAGCTCAGCAGGAGGGCACCTCGACGTGACTCCCGGGATTTATGATAGACCCGGTCCGGATATCACTAGCGAAGAATTGCCTAATTTTGAGCCAATAGTTCCGCAGGAACAAGTCTCAGTACAACTGACTGTTAATCGTCCGCCTGTAGACGATCCTGACTTTGTTCCAAACAGTACAAGAGATCTTGAGCTATCAGTAGCAGAGCTTTCTAAGCTGGTTCCAGATGATCAAGTCAAAAAGTTTTACAAAAGTGTTTATGACATTGTTGAAAAAATGGTCGATAATAATATGATGAAGACAGACGAATACGCCGGAGAAGAAGTAATGGAAACAAAGACAGCAAAACATCTTTCAAAGCTAATAAATGAAGTGATGAACTTAGAAGACATGCAACGTCAATTTGAACAAGAATTTGGAAGTGCAGAGCCTGACAAAGGTGATCCGGCGCCTGTGCAAGATGGTAGCGCAACTCTCGAAGATATTGCGCAAACGATGGGATTTTCAGGACCAAGCGGGGCTAAAAATTTCATTGCAAAACTACTGTCAAGAATAAAGCGTTTCGCCGATGTCCCGCCGGCTGAATTTGATGCTTTAATTGAGTTTGCAGCTGGTGAGTATATTGATTTGCTTGAGTCATCAAAGCTTATTGATGCTGAAGATGCCGAGTTTATGTCTAGAAACAAAGACGTTGTTTCCAAGCTTCCTTCGTTCAAATACTTTATTTTCAATGCTTTAGTGCTGCCTGCTGTGAAGCACTTAGAAAAAGACTCAAAAAAGAAAGTTAAAGTCTACTTGGATAAAATGGCTCTTGCACAAAGAGTACAAGACACAGTGATGAATCAGCTTTTAGGACATGTCCCTAGAAATGATAAGTTAGTAGCTGCTCGAATCACTGATGAAGTACAAAAGGGTAGCATGACTCCTGAGCAGGGCGCAGATGCTGTTGATAAATTAAACTCATCTTTTGCAGCTCTTCAAAAAATTGCGCAGGCTGGCGATGATTTTGCAGAAATTGCTCTTGAGAAGTATTCTTCGTTGAGCAAAAGCAAGCTTCTTTCTATTATGAAGCGTGCAAGCGAGGATCCTTTCGTCACTGAAGAAATGTAGCATTATGAATGTTTTAACTCTGATGAAAAATTATTTTGATGATGGGACAAGTCATCGAAGGCTTGTGCTGGAAGCACCAGGCAACACACTTCCTATCTCTCCTAAAAAGGAGACGTGGGAAAGAATTGAAGAACCTGAGTCGCTGCAGAGAGTTTTTGAGCTTTCTAGCGCACAACATCTTATCTATTTTTTAGAAGATGTCATACAGCTGCAAGAAGAACTCAAGCATCATGGAAAAATCTTGATAGACGGTAATAGAGTTCTTGTTCAAGTTTCAACGCACTCTCTCAATCAAGTAACAGAGCTTGATATTGAATGGGCTGCCAAGGTAGATGAAATTTATGACGACGTCGAATCAGCAAAGTGATACCGGTTCTTTTTTTGTAAGCGATTCGCTGTCTGATCGACTTTCTCATTGGCAAGCTGATGAGGCAATTTCTGAGACACCCACAAATGCTGTAGAAAATGTTTCTGTTGACACATTAGCATCTGATGACAATATTTGTCATGTAACGCATGAGAGCAGTGCTTATGTCTACCCACTTTTAGGGTGGGACGAAAAAGAGAAACGCATAGACATAAACGTCCCGTATGATCAAGTAAAAATATTTGCAGACTCAAGCGACATAAAAATAACTTTTTTTAAAAAGAAGCTAGCAGCTAGTTATACTAGTGCATGTTTTGTAGAAAACTTATGGAGGGTATCTATCTACTTTGATGATATTTAAGCGTATGAAAGAAAATAACTATTACGATAAATTTATGCAGGATCTTGAGAAAAAAGAGGCTCTTCGAAAGCAGCAACGAGAAAACTTACAAATAGATGCTGAAGAGTGGGAAAAAAGAAGAGAGATGGAGCGACGCTATAGAGAGCACGCAGCCCAAAGAATAAGGTATCAGAAATGAATTTTCTCAAAGATTTAGATGACATCATCGCACGAGCTGTTAACGAGTCAGTAGAAACAGATGAGCATCTTCGGCAAAAAAGTCAAGAAAAAACGATCAAGAGCCAAAATCTCCAAGCAAAAGAAGCAACAACACAAGAAGTGGACGAAGCTGAAGATGCCGATGAAGATAGCAAAAAAGAAGATCCTAAAAAACTAAAGGGCGCGCCAAAAAGTCCTGCAAAAAAGACCAAAGAGAAAGTTGACAAAGAAGATGAGGTTCCTGGCACAGCTACATCTAAAAATCTCAAGGATCCTACAACAAAAGAAATTAAAAATCCGGGATTCAAAGCCATCGCAAAAAATATTAATTTGCTTAGAGGTGGAAAGTCTATAAAAGATCCAGATGTAAGAGACAATCTAAAAGATTATGTTGAAAAGCTGACGCCAGAAGAAAGAAGAGATGTTTTAGTATATCTAAATAGTCTTGCACAGGTTATGGCAGGAGTAAAATCTGGTTTTGAGGCCGAAGATCCAGCTGATGCTGAAGCTAAGGCTGATAAGAAAAAAGTCGTAGTAAAAGATGACGTCACTCAAACGTCTACGTCAGATGTTATTATGGTCGGAGGCGAATAGGGATATGTTCTGGAACGAGCTTGAAGACGATTTCCAGGCGTTGATTGAGGCTAAAAAATCCGGAAAGCATCTATGCCTAAACGGAAGATATGTGAGTTGTTATAGCGAAACATGCAAGAATGATTTGCACCGCCGTATCAAGGACGCAATCCACTTTAGAGATCACGCTGACTGCAGAACTGATGCCCGAACTTACTACAACGGCGTTCTTCGAGTCCTCCGACGAAAACTTCGAGAGGTTGAAAGAGAGCTAAACAAAAAGAATCTGTCAGAAGTCTCTAGAGGGCTGCCAGAGAAAAGGCGAGAACGACGTAAGATTACTATCAATCAGAGAATCTTAAAGCTTTCTGGATTACTCTAGAGCTCCGTGCGATGCTTTCTTTTTGTACTACTTCCCCACGGGGTGTAGTTTTGACTTTAAAGGCCATGAAATTGTCACCAAGAATAGGTTTTATTCTTTTTCGAATTGCTTGAATATTTGCTGAGCTATCTTCATAAACTATGACACTATCGTATTTCTCTTCATTTACTAGCTTTTCAACAGCATCGGCTTTATCCTCGGGATTGGCTGACCCGATTGCTAAGATCTCTACTGGCGGCATTGCAAAACTTTGCAAAACTTGCATGACGGGTTCTTCAGCAGATCTTGCGGTCAAAATAATTACATTGTCCAGACCATGTCGAAAAACTGCACTTCGAAGTTCTTTTGTTGTTTGTTCAATTGGTTGGGGATCAGGTGGGTATGCATGAAACTGTTCGTAGTCAAACTCTTCATCTTTTTCCGGTCTATAAGTTGCGTACTCATGAGATGTAAGGAATCGTTTTGTTTCTCCTGGTTTTGTCACTCCTATCATTGCGCCGCTGCGAAAGAGGGTGTCGTCAAAATCAAATACAACTAGGGTTTTCATGTATGACTCCTTGGTTATAATTATATCGAACTATGAGGTAATAAAGTGTCCAATAAGCTAGTTAAAAAACTAAGGTACCTAGAGAACCGCCGCCGCTATCGGTGGTTTTTGAAACAAAATCAAAAGCAGCTAAACGAGTATGCACAGTCAGGATTTATTGATATGCTTCGTGAGCCGCTGCAAGATATTTTTACCAGTCTAAAATTGACAGCAATGGATATATCCAATTCTTTGCAGCTTCTTGTGAAAACAATCTGGTTCATTAATGATGATGAAAAGCTAAAAGAAGCAAACGAAGAGTATGAACTTAAAAGATCAAAAATTCTAAAAGATTGGGGCCCAGTTGTGGAGAGAAGCATGTCAGCTCTAGATAATGCAGACCCTTTTATGACAGCTTTGATAGCTCCTCAAGCCGCGATGATATCATCAACTCTTCGTAACAGTATCGCAGCTGGAAAGAATGCTGCTGAAATTATTGCCGCTGAGGACTGGGAATCGATTAGAAGCAAAATCAATCGTGTCCCTGACGAAGAATGGGGCCTCGGCGCGATGATGAGCAAACAGCAAGACCAGGCTAAAGAGACGAATACTGTACTCACTAACCTCTACAATCTGTTTCATAGTCAACAAGGCCAGGCTGGAAATCAAAATGAAGCACTTCTCAGAGAGCAAGAAGAGGGTGTAGTTACAGTAACAGATCCCGAAGAGTGGCTAGAAATATTTTTTAGAGAGACAGGAATTGCAGATGAATTTGCAGATAGTGCAGCTGAACTTCTATCAGAAAAGACAAAGCTGGCAGAGAGTGCTGTAGAGCAATTGAGTCAAAACATTTCTGTGATGAAATTAGTCGCAGCTCAAGATTTTGACGAATTCAAAAAAACGATTGAAGAGATTGTAAAAGACCAGAATCTTTCCGGAGAAAGCGTTAGCAAGTTTGGGGAAATGATACCTGATCTTGAAGAGCAAGCAAAGCAAATAGCTTCTAGCGAAAGTTATCCTGAAGAGCTTTCAAAGGCTTTAGGAAAAGCTCCAGAAGAAATTACAAAAGATGAGCTAGAAAAAAATGCAATGAATTTTGTTTTCTCTAAGTCCAAAGAAGGCTTTGACGAAAATACAAAGAAGAGTTTGGACCCACAAGTTGCTGCCTTGAAAGACATCCATAAAGATGTTGAGCTAGATCAGGAGACTTTAGGGCTTATCAAGAAGAAGCAAGGCGATCTTTTTTCTGCACCAAGCTTTCTAGAAGTTTACTCACGTTACCAAAACCTCTATAAAGAGTTCAACGATTTGTTAGGACAAATTTAAACTCCAAGTAGGGAAAATAATGAAGAATAAAAACTGGATTCCAGAAATCTATTACGAGGAAGAAGACGACGGGATGACCAGTCACATTCCGTTCATCACAGTGCCAGATGAAGAAGAAATGCCCAAGATGCTTTTTATTTTTGAGTCACGCGAGACTGGCGAGTTTGAGCCGGGCCCAGATGGCTCTGATTTACCGGTAACTCAAATTGATCTACATCAGTATGCTGACATGCAGTGTCTTAAAGAAAAATTAGATCTTGAAACCTACGATAAAGTTCGAAAAGCATTGGATTTGGCCCCTATGAGAGAAGCTGCTGCAGCTGGCCAAAAAATTACAGAGAGAATTAGAAACTCTGTCTCTTAGTGTGTAAAAATATGAAATTTGTGTTATAATAAGTACGTGCTATTATAAACATTTTTAACATAGACACACGGAGAAAAACATGAGTTATATTAACAGAAGTCATGTCTCGACGGCGCTTGAAAAGATGCGTCATTTTCATACAGACTTAGAAAAATTGCACTTAGACTATGATTTGTCGCTTTTAGACAATACAGGCCGCCGCAATATTTTGATGTCTTCTACGCAAGAAGAATTTTTTGCCCGGGCACTTTCCAAAACGTACAAGGGCGTCGTGAATAACGGCAAGACAGGTGAGCCAGACATTATGGTTGGTGAGCTTGACAAAGAAATTGAATGTAAAATTACAACTCCTACTCCTAGCGGAGGCATAAACTTACAAACTGATTATGCCACATTAGCGAAAAAAGGAGCTCTTGACTATTTGTACGTCATAGCAGACAAACAATTTGAAAAATTTGTTGTCCTCCACTATACTGGTCTTACAGTAGATGATTTTTCCACACCGTCAGAATCCTCGAGAGGGAAAGCTAAATTGATCAAGCATATTGCTGAAAAAAAGTGTAGCGTTCTTTGGGGAACTGTCAAGAGTAAAAACAAGCGTGAGCTTGCTAAGAGGAAAAAGGAGCTAACAGCGTGTTCAGCAAACGCATTACGTGCTAAAGAAAAGCTCCAAAAATCAATCAATTACTGGACAAACGAACCCACTCACTTTGTTTATGAGTTTGAGGAGGTATCATGACACCTTATAAGATTGGGCAACTACTTTATATTATTGCGAATAAAAGTAGAACAATCGAACCGGTTCAGGTAGTTTCTAAGCAGACAGTTGAAAACTTGCAGGGAACTTCTGTTCAGCATGTGTGTGAAAATGTTGATGGATCAACATTTTCGTTAGAAGATCAAAATGAAAAAAAGATGCTTGCTGGTGTATTTGAAACAGTTGAAGAGGCTGAAAGTCATTTGCTAAGTTTAGCTGCTGAGATGGTTCATAGCTTGGCAGATGCTGCCCGAGAAAAAGCTAGAAAAATACAGACAGAGCCTGAAGCTGACATTTCATCTCGTGATTTTGTGAATCAGTCCGATGTTGATTCTCTTGTTGAAGAAAATACACAAGTTGTTTCTACAGTAAATTTACCTGATGGGACAACAGCCCGCGCAAGAATTCATTTTCCTCCGGAGCTTCAATGAAAGTTCTTCTAGTCGATACACACAACATGCTCCATAGGGCACGATTTGGATTTGGCGACGGCGATCACAAAATTTACTTTAATTTTTTTCGCATGCTTATGGGTGAACTTAAAAGGCACACGCCGGATATAGTATATGTTGTAGATGAAGGAAGACCTACAAAATCTTTGGAGCTTCTGGAAACTTATAAAGGAAACAGGGAGAAGCTAAAAGACCCGCAGTTTCACCGGGAAAAGAAAGAAGTCTTTGAGACGATAAAAACAATTTCTGGATTCACATACATCAGGCACCCTGACTTTGAATGCGATGATGTTATTGGTCAGCTAGCTTCGTGTGTTCACAAAGCTGATGATGTAACTATTATCTCTACTGATAGCGATTTTATACAGCTAATTTCTGAAAATGTGAATGTATGGCATCCGCAAAAGAAGAAATTTCTAGAGAACTGGCATGTTGATTATGTGACATGGAAAGCCCTTAGAGGGGATCCCACTGATAACGTTTCTGGTGTGTCAGGAATAGGGCCTAAAAGAGCAGATGTTCTTGCTGCAGATGATAAGACGCTAGAAAACTTTTTGGAAAAAGACCCTATAAAGAGAGAGCAGTTTGAAATCTCTAGAGGCGTCATTCAGCTAAAAGAGGTGCCCAAAGATAAGATGGAAGTTGTACAGTCTGATTTTATTGCTGACAAGCTCTTTAATGAGTTTTCAAATAGGCAGTTTAAGACTATGATTGGTAATGCATGGCCCAAGTGGGTTGAACAATTTTCAAAGTCTGGAGGTAAACATGCTATTTGATAACAAACAAAACCTTAGAGCGGATCAGCTAAATGAGTTACGAGCTCAAAAACTTATCAATGATACCGAGTTCGCATACATTGCGGGTGATTTGCTAGTAGCAGAAAACGTTACAACTTCTGAAAAAAGAGTTTTAGGAAAAGCCAGAGAAGTTTTGCTTGAATCTCAAAAAAGAGTTCTAAAGGGATGAAAACAGACATGATATTTGAACAGGATGCTCGACAGCTCCTGATATCTGGCGTTGAAAAGCTTTCTAGCGCCGTTCGAGTAACTTTAGGCCCCATGGGAAAAACTGTTGCTATTTGTCTGGATGGCAAAACTCCTCACTTGACTAAGGACGGAGTCACAGTTGCAAATTCTATTGCACTCATAGACCCCTATGAAAATATAGGTGCATCTTTGGTAAGGGAAGCTGCTCAAAGAACAGCTGCAGTATCTGGTGACGGAACGACGACATCGACTGTTTTAGCTCACGAAATAATCAAGCAAGGGGAAAAGCTTATAGCATCTGGGCATTCAACAGTTGAAATAATTGCAGGCATGCGCGAAGCTTCAAGCGAAGTAATAACAGCACTCCAGGACTCAAAAGTAGAAATCACAGCAGACAGGCTAATTGATGTCGCAACGATTTCAGCAAACGGTGACGCTAATCTAGGAAAAATAATAAGTGATGCAATCACTAGGGTAGGCGCAGATGGCGCTGTTTCTGTGCAAGAAGCCAAAGGATACGAAACATCATTAACAGTTGTTGATGGAACTTATATTGACAGAGGCTTTGAGAGCCCATATTTTGTCACTGACAGCGCAAAACAGATTGCCGAATTTGAAAATCCAGACATCTTAATCATCAACGATGACTTGACAGCTGTGACTGTTCTAGTTCCGGCGTTAGAGAGAATAGCATCTTCTAACGGCTCTTTGCTTATTGTTTGCAATTCTGTCGCCGGGGAAGCTCTCCAAACACTCGTTCTCAATAGAATTAAAGGCGGACTAAAAGTTTGTGTCATAAAATCCCCTGAGTTTGCAGGTGCTAGGGTTACAGCTCTGCAAGACTTAGCTTCTCTAGTGGGCGGAAAAGTCGTGACTAATGCTTCACAAAAGCTTGATCATCAAGAGCTTGATGAAGTTTTAGGGACTGTCAAGAAATCAACGATTACAAATAGAACAACGCTTTTGTTTGGAACTCAGCAAACAGAAGACGTACTGCAAAAGCAAGAGCATGCTAGAAATGTAGTAAGAGATCCAGCGTCAACCCCAGATGATAAAAAAATTGCAGAAAGACGCCTTCGGCGCTTGAGCGATGGCATTGCTGTGCTGCAAGTCGGCGGTGCAACTGAATCTGAAATGAAAGAAAGGCGTGATAGAGTAGATGATGCTCTACATGCTGCAAAGGCTGCCCTTCGAGAGGGCGTGCAAGCAGGCGGCGGCGTCGCGCTGGCAAGAGCAAAAAAGAGCGTAGCTCGAAAATTCAAGTCAAAAGATTCTTACGGCGCAGGTGCTCAAGCACTCTTGCAAGCGCTGGAGTCTCCTTTGCGTCAAATTGCAACAAATTGTAATGTCTCACCTGATATTGTTGTTCAAAAAGTCAATCGTGCATCTAGCACTCATGGATATGATGGCAAGAACAACAAGTATGGAGACATGTTTGAGTTAGGTATTTTAGACCCGCATGCTGTAGTAGTTTCTGCTGTTGAACATAGTTTGTCAGTGGCGTGTAATTTGCTATCAGTAGGGTGTATAATAGTTAAAGATGATCCACTAGTTGGTGATTCTAGTATAGAGTATTTCGATAATGTCTAATAACAAGGAGAATATTGATGTCGTATCGAGTACCGCTGATGTCTAGCGATGATATTGAGAAGATGACCGATGACCAGCTTTTTCAAGAGATGAAGAGATTTCGAAAGATCATTTATCGAATGAGAAAGAATGGTGAGGGCACACGTAAGGCAGAAGAAGAAATGTGCTACTTGCAAGTTGAAGCTCAACGACGAGGACACTCTGTTTAATAGTCTTTAGGAGGACACATGAAAGGAACATCTTATTCATTATTTGACTCAATAGGCAAAGAACCTTTGCTTACACGAGAACAAGAAATTGAACTTTCTAAAAAAATTGAAGAAGGAGATACAAGAGCTAGAGATCGAATGATCAGAGCTAACTTGAGGCTTGCATTGAGTGTTGTCAAAAAATATATGAATCGAGGAGTTGACACAGACGATTTGTTGCAAGAGTCTATTATCGGCTTGACTAAAGCAGTAGACCAGTTTGACTGGAGTAAAGGCTTTAAGTTTTCAACCTATGCTTATTGGTGGATTCAGCAAGCCATTCGTCAATGTGTTGCATCCAACACAGGGCCCATTGCTTTACCTGCTAATACTTTTTCAAAGCTTTACAAGATCTCTAAGTTTGAGAAAGAGTATAAAAGTAATTTTGGTCGATTACCCACAGACGAAGAAATTGCAGAAATGTTTGGAACAACGGCTGACACCCTCAGATCGTTGCGTCAATCTGCTTCTCACCCTGTCTCTATTGACAAGCCTGTTTATAGAGATGAGTCTGGCGGCAGAACTCTAGCAGATATCCTGCCATGTCAGGCCAAGCCTGCCGATGAAAAGATTGATGAAGATAGACTAGCAGAAACTATTAGAAAAACACTGTCGTCTTTGACAGCTAGGGAAAAACTAATTATTAAGATGCGTTTCGGCATCGAAGACGAAGCAGAGGAGAACGACCATGACAATGCCTAAAGGAAAAAAGTTTGATAATGGATACTGCTCCATAGCAGGAATTCCTAGCGCTAAAAACTATAGACAAATTTCTTCTATCTGCACAGAAAAGGGAATGAAAATTGGTCCTTCTAACGTAAGGAATGTCCTGCTGTCTGCAATGAAAAAAATTGCTCGTCCTGTTTGCGAAGCAAATTCTATTGAGATTGACGAGGCAGACATTATTAAGATTGCAAAAAATCCGCACTTTCAGCTAAGCGTTGCTTCTCTATTAAAGGAGGAGCAATAATGAACTGGGAGTTCTACGCAGCTCGACGGAAGATTTCTCTTGAAGCGTTTACGAAAAATGCTGCTAATCTTTACGAAGCAAAAAAGATCTTTGAGCACGCCGGCATAGATTTGCCCGTAGACAATTCGCTAAACAGACTTTTTGAGGGAACATCAGACAAGCTTCCTGAGAGCGGTGAATCTGCTGATCAGAACAAGTCTGAAGAGAAGTCAGCCACCGCAACTTCAAATTGGCTAGAATCAGGTGATCCATCCCAAAAATCTACCAACGCTCTTCCGAAGACGTCAGTTGATTATTTAGAAATGGGTGTAAAGCCTACAAAAGAAGAGGCCAACGATGATGACAAATCCAGTGATACAAAATCCTAACAAGCACTGCCTGTTTCGAATCAAGCCCGGTGTCTATCTTAGTGCTTCACAAAAAAACCCACAAAGAGTTCCTGTCAAGACTCTAACACCCGCGGTTTTACTTGAGCGTCGAAACGATAATTTTGTCGTAGCTATGATTGATAGTCAAACTGTAATTTTGGTGCATGATGATTCGCTCGAAAAAGCTTAAGAAGATCTTTCATGTAGCGTGTGCATTCGGTGTTGCTCTAAACACCGTGATGATTGTGCACAACATAGTTGCTGACAACTTAGACTGGGCTTTATTGAATTTTTTGAGTGGGCTTGTCCTGCTTATTAGTTACGAAAACGGAAGGAATGAAAATGACGAACAATGATGTTAAAGAACTTTTTGATCGATATGTAAGCATTGAAAATGAAATCAAGCTTTTGCAAGAAGACAAAAAGCAAGTTCTTGCTGAGTTTAAAGATCGAGTAGAGCCCAAAGTTTTTAAGGCTGCTTTGACAGCTGCACGAAATAAGGCAAAGCTTAGGCCGCATGAGACAAATGATTATGATCAGGTAGTTACGCTACTTGAAGGCGAGCTCTGCGTAGATCATCTCGATTAACGTTTTTTTCATTTCTCTCGTTAGGGATATTTAGAATAGCTTACGAGGGAAATTATGAACAAAAAAACTTCTAAACTTTTGTCTGAAGCCAAGTCAGATCTAGAATTGGCGATAGTAAAGTCTCTTAGCAAAGCTCCTCTCAACCCCACAGAGTTGGATGAAGTTTTGTCTATCACAGAGACTGATTTACTTAAGGATCACGATCTAGATCTTTATATGACGCAGCAAATAAAGTGGCATGCGAAGAATGAGCAATTCAGGCTCAGAGCACAAAATCTTTATACACCGCTTGAGGGGGCAGAGGATCTTTATCCGGAAAAACCCTATACCAGGACGAATCCAATTGATGAATCGTCGAGTGTAGCTAGGGTTTCAAAGCGACAACTTAGAAGAATCATTAAAGAAGAAAAGGCGCGCCTTACGGAGTCAGCGCCTTTTCCTGTAGCGTCTAGAGCACATCCTGACTTTGCTGCAGCCGTACGAGGCGACAGCCCTAGACTTAATGAACAATCTAGAACATCACGAGAAGGTGAGATTTTAGCTGACCTGGCGATAACCTCAGACGCTATTAGCAGCATTCATGATGAAATGTATGGGCTAGTTATGCCGGGCGGTCCTCAAGCCCCCGACGGAAAGCGTGATAAATTTACAGAGAAAACATACGGCGATGAGCTGGCTGATAGACTTCAAACAGAAATTTATAAGCTAGAAAACTTGCAAAAAAAGCTTGAGGATTATTTCTTGACCGTCGACGATCTCGCTGGTCGAAATCCAGGTGGGAGCATAGGATGAAAAGAGTATTACATAGACTTGCAAATTTATTCAATGATCACTGCTGCTGCTGCTGCGGCTGCTGTGAATGTTCAAGCTGCTGCGGTAAGTGCTGCAAATAGCAAGGGGTGAAAAATGAAAATTACAAAACGACAATTGGCAAGAATCATCAAAGAGGAAAAAGCACGCCTCGTTAGAGAGATGAATCCTGACGGAACTATTTCTGATGGTGAAGATAAAATGCGAGATGATTTCCTAACCGAGGTTGAGATGAAGATCGATGAACTAATCGAATTCGTGCATGCTTCAGCAAGACGAATCGGTGGAGACTTTAGAGCCCCTGGTATCAGAGCGCAGGCCAAAGAGCTTATGATCAATAAAATCCAAATGATGCGAAGAAGGCAATAATGAGAATCACCAAGCGTCAGCTAAGACAAGTTATTGAGGAAGCGCTGCTACATGAAACACCAACGCCTTACGAAAAAGAAGAAGCACTTAGATTTAATGCTGAAGATCTTCAACAAAGCACTAGAAAGATAACGGCAGAACTCTTAGTATCTATAAATCGAGGAGTTGTTACTGCAGAACAAGGTGACAAGCCTGACGAATTATACATAATGACAGGAGCACCGGAAGGTATTACAGTCAAAGTTATAAAAAAAGGACGATTCTAATGAAAATCACTAAGCGTCAGCTTAGAAGAATTATTAGAGAATCTCTTCTTATGGAAGAGCCTGCGGATTACTATAAAGATTATAAGGCGGGTACCATCACTCGTAAGGAGTACGAGGACCTGGTCCGCCAGTATGAAGAGCGACAAAGCGGCGGATATGATGATGATCCCGACGGCTTAGGGCCAACAGGTACAAAGGTTTTTTATCCAAAGACTGAAAAGAAGTGGAAAGGCACGAAGGATGAGCTAACCCAAAAGGTTCATCAGTATCTTATTGACATTGATTTCTATAAGGGATTCAAGGGAGGCGACGGCAACATGTATGCAAACCCCTTCACTAAAGGATCCCACCCTAAAGGCGGTTTCACCTCTAACATTCCAGATGTATTAGAGGCTGCCGTAGAATCCGGGGATATTGATTGGGCAACATGGGATGAGATGTACCCTGTATACAGGGCTATCGACCGGAGTATTGACTAGTAGAGCATAGTCTAAGATTATTTATCTCTGCTTTATTTAAAGACTTTTTCTCGAGCAGTATCAAATAAGGGTCTAAGAAATGATTTCTTGAGGCGCAAAAGCCTTTCAAACTTCACTTTTTGTCTTGAGTCTGTATAGAGTGCTGTAGGTTTTTTTATTTCACCATCAATTAGTTGCTCGCTAAAATCATAAAATTTTGAGCGTGGATTATTTGGTGGTTTTTTTGCAAATGCAATTGGTGTTCCTATCATTAGAGAAATAGCAACAACGAGTGCTATTGTTTTGTTTCGGACCATGATTCTACCCCCACAGTATTTTAGATCTCTAGGGTAAATATGAATTTAATAAGGCAGTTCAGCAAAAGAAAGATTCATTTACATTTTGTATAAGACAACCTTTTTACATTTTAGAAAAATCTAGATACTTAACGATGAATATTGAGCCTCTTTAGAAGAAGGTTCTGCCGAGGAAATAACATGAAAATTACAGAAGCACAACTAAGGTCAGCAGTTAGAAAACATCTCGTAGAGCGCGCTAAGCTGAACGAAGAAGCTGTTGAAGCAACTGATGAGTTGCAACGGATTATTACAAAGCTAGGCATCCCTGACGTAGATAAATCAAAGTTGTCACAGGCTATGAAGGCCGGAACCGGAAGAAGTGCTACACAAAATAAACTTCTTGCAGATTTTTTCTTAGGAATTCTAGCATCTGGAGACGAGTTGGTCAAAGCTCTTCCGTTGCTTAAGAAAGCTGCTGAAGAAACAGCTGGAGCCTAATTCTTTATGTACACAGCGAATCAAATACGCCGTCGCATACGATCATATTTGCGTTCGGCAGTTTTATCAAAAAGGCTGATTGAATCCAAGCTCAACGAAGAGCTAGGCAAAAACTCATCTATTGCTGAAGATTCTTCTGTAAAAAAGCCTGCTAAAGATTCAAAGTGAGCACCAAAAAGCCTCGAAAGATAAAGGGTAGCAGCCCATATCTTCCTGCAAAAAGTGATCTATTATTTTTGGATCGCATGGGCAATGAAAACGAGGCAGACCCTAAGTACTTGAAAAAACTTAAATACTATTTCAAGAATATGATAATGATGGAAGAAGCTTCGCTACCTATACATCGAGACTTATACGGCGGCGTTGAGAAAGCCATTATTGATTCTGGTTTTTGGAGCGAAGATAATGAGTACTCTGACTACGAAAATATAAGAGCATTCGGCCCGGCAAACCAGACAGATGCGACTAAGGCACTTTCTGATTCTCTGCAGAGATTTTTTCAAGATCGGTCAATCCCAGTAAGTGTAGCTATAATGTCTGTTGACCCAGATGATGTATCAGATCCTGAAAGATCAAAACAGACAAGTAAAAGACCAAATCAGTTTGTTGTATCTGCTCAAGCAGGTGTATTAGATTCTGGTCGCTTACAGTTAATCTTGTTAGCAGTTCAGTCTGAAGAGGACTTTGATCCGACCTGGGTAAATCCACAGAAAATAGCAAATAATATTTCCACAAAAATTAGACATGAATTTGTTCATAGCAAACAGTATGATTCACTGGCAAAAGCTAAGGGCATTAGTAGAGTTGAAGCCAAAAATCAGTATGAGAAGTGGGGATTGATTCCTCCCGAGGATGCCCCGCGGTCTGACTATTTGGGTTCTCATATTGAAATAGATGCATTTGGCCACGAGTTTGCAGAGCTTTTGGCACAGCAGTTTGGCTTGGACGCTGCAGAAAGTTTAGTTGCATCATCAAATCAAGATGATCTTCAAAAAATTGCGCAAGAAATTGATTCTTCTGGTAATTTAGCTGAGTATTATGTGGATTATTCTGATTCGATTTTTACGTCTAAGCTTCAAAAGAAAATTAGAAAATATCTAAAGCTTTTTCGAAAAAATAAAATTTATGAACAGCAGCTAGCGGAAGCTGTTATAAAAAGATTAATTGTTTCCTATGCTGACAAGCAGGATTTATCAAAAAATTCGCTAGAGAATATTTAACATACACTTATCAAGTATTATTATGAGGGGCTTTTAGACATTATGAAGATAACAAAGAAACAGCTTAGAAGAATGATTCGCGAAGAAATAGAAACTTTGGAGTACCCAGCTGACAAAAATGTAGATAACGTTATTATAGACTTTGATTTCCCGGAAGATGTTGAAGCAACTGAAGACGCATGGGCAGGTGGACCGACAGTCCTCAATCAGATCGATCACGCTAAAGCAGTAGGTGCTGATCCGACTACCCGAGGACAAGAAATTCTAAAAATTAATGAAAGCCCTATTACAAAACCTGGCGCCCAATGGGAAAAAAGGCTAGTGCTTCGAGACTTAGATAATGATCAACCTTATTCGACTCGAACGACAGTTATCGGAGACATGGTTACAATAGAGTTTGGCAACTCTTTTACATTACATCTTGACAAGATTGATGCCAGTGATTTAGGGCAAGATTTGTTAGATGCAGCTGATTGGGCCGACCCACCGAAGGGCTAATCATAATGAAACATAAGATAAAGAACTTTAAATACCAGCTGAGCCAGGTTTGGTGGGATATGTCTCGGGGTTATAGCAGACATATTTGGAGAGGATTAATAGCTGCTAGCTTTCTAGCAGGATTATATTGCGGTCTTTGATGACCAGGAGTTAGAATAATGAATGAAGTATTAAATGAATTATGGCAGTTTGTGAGTGGAGTGTGCATTTCAGCATGGGAACTTGTATCTGCTGTCGTCGTATGGGTTTCAAGCGTTTTTTGTTACATGCACGAAAACCATCCTCTTTTGCAAGGACTTTTGATTGGCGTCGCTCTCACATGGCTTTTGCTGAGACGAGATAATCATCCTGTTCTTCGTGTCTTAAGTTCACCGCTCAAGCTAGTCGTTGATATTCTAGACTTGGCATGGGAACAAGTATCTGAGGTCGTAGCAGACTCTTGGGGCACACTTCGAGGGTGGGTTTCGTCAGCCTGGAGTTGGTGCTGTGGTAGTGTACTGTCTGTTTGGAACTTTGGGTTTGGTCTGGTTAGGAGATCTTATACGTGGTTGATTGATGGCCTCAAAAGCGTAAAGGAAAGTCTAAGCAAGAAGGACACTGGGGAGTAAAGTGAAGTTCACAACAAGGTGTCTTAGAAAAGTCTTTAAAGACGCTTTGAGCGCTGATGAATTTCATATTGCAGGCAAAATATTTTCTATTGATGATATCACAGAGGATAAGGTGCTGACTATCTCGAAAGCTCTTGAGAAAGGAGATCTTGTAGAGATCTTTGGCGATTACAAAGATGAGAGAGTTCATCTTGAAGTAATTCAGACTGATAAGTTTTCAATCAGCGGCGCGCTAGGAAAAGTACTACAAGATTCCAGTGGCAATAATCCTGATAAGTGTGCTACAAAACGTTTTCGAATAAATGACATCACGCGTATATTTAAAGTTATACCTGCAGGAGAGCTCCTTGAAGATTACAAAAAAACAGCTTAGAAAACTGATTAGAGAAGAAAAGCAAAAAATCTTTTTAGAAGCTTTTGCTCCCACAGCGCAGGAGGAGGCTGAAAAGATAAATGCTCAGACTGACGCAGGATACGTAACTGATCAATCTTTTTGGGAGCGCCAAGGAATTACAACAGGTGAAGACTTGGCTGTTTCTGTTCTAAATCAAACTTATTCCGACATGTATAAAGGACTGCATGGCTTTAGACCTAGGCATAGAAGTTTTGTGTCGGTTGAAGACGCACAAAAAGCAATTAACGATCTTGACAATGCGTACGAAGTCATGATGGAAATGGAGCGTTTAGATGCTGAAGCCCAGGCTGCATATGAAGCTGATCGAGCTGAACTCGAAGAATTGATGCCTGGGGAGTTCGACTTTCAGGAATATCCAAAGTCATCAGGTATGGGAAGAAGATTAGAAGGCAAAGAAGTATCATTAGAAAAAATGCTTCGTGCGCTGGTAAAAGAATCTTTACGATAAGAGTAATTTATCTATCATATTAAAGTCTGATAGAGGAAGTCTAATGAGAACAATCCGCGTAGGTGATACAGTAAAAGCATTTCTTGATTCGCGCATTCATGGCAAAGTAGTAGAAATAGTTTACTTGCCTAGCTCAATATCGTTGATGGTAGGCGGAGTTCCAACTACCGAAGCTTATGCTTATGTCTTATTGGAAAATAAGCAGGCAATCAGAGTAAAAATATCTGAGCTATCCTTAGTGGAATGATTCCTAATTGGCACCTCTATGTTTTAGAATGCTCTGACGGAAGCTTCTACACCGGTATTACAACCAACCTAGACAACAGGGTGAAAAAGCACAACGCAGGCAAAGCTTCTAAATACACTAGAAGTCGATTGCCCGTAAGGCTTAGAGGCCAGGTCGTCACAGGCGTAGATAGAGGACAGGCCCAGAGTTTGGAAAGTTCATTCAAAAAGCTAAAAAGAAAAGATAAAGAAAAGTATGTAGAGCTCGGCTTATTTTGTTTTTTAGCCGATCTATCCTCTAATGTGAATCCCTAAGATTACTGTGTAGATAAGCGCTACAAGGGCCATGGCCTTGAATGTCTTTTTTTTATCACGCAGCCTTAGCAGTAAAAGTAATGCTAGAAAAACGATACCAATCTTTACAGCGTAAAAAGAGTAGTCTTCCCGATCGAGCAAAAACGCCATCAGAGGATTAAGCTCTTGTATTTCATCTTTTTGAATTGCACCCTGTGTCCAAACAGCGTCTAAAACATTTGCAATCATAACGTATGATGCAAGAATATAATTTTTCAATCCATTCATACACTCTTAAGTATTTTTCTAAGGCGCATAAAATAAAAAAATTGTAAAAGAATTACTGTTGCTTCGTTGTTGTCTTGAAAATGATTTGCTTATTTGTTATAGTGTACAGTGTTGATTTTGTTATTTATAGGTGTGGGCGGTAAAATGAATCAAAATGTTTTTTGGGTAAGAGTACTAAGCACAGGCTATGAAATGCTGTATGTGATTCCTTGGCAAGAAGCCATCAAAGATATCTATGGCGGCCGCCTTGAAGTAGTAGAAGAACACCCAAGCAAAACTATTGGTTTAGTAGTGGGTAGTATGCCTATGCCTGCCGTTGTAAGATTTAAGAAGGGCGTGTTTTTAGGGTCTATAAAGATTCCCCCTAAGAAAAGAAAGCCAAATCGGAAAAATATTTTTATTAGAGATAAAGGATGCTGTCAGTATTGTAGCAAAAAGCTTTCGTATGAGAAAGCAACTATTGATCACGTAGTGCCTAAATCAAAAGGCGGAAGAGATACTTGGGACAACTTAGTTTTGTGTTGTGGGCCTTGCAATATCAAAAAGGGAAATAGAAAACCAACAGATGTAGGATTGAAGCTTTTGACCCCACCGAGAAATCCAGTTGTGTCCGGAGATATTTACAAGCACGGAGGTCGTCCTTATGAGTCAAAATTCCGATTCTTTCAAAAGAGTTCTTGCATACGCACAGAATAACTTTGGAATAAAACTTAAGTACAAAAATGAAAGTAAGCTTATGAAATTTTTGGGCTTGCTTTTGTTCTTTAATAATAAATTTATGACAAATTATACAACTGTTATTGGAAAAACAGTTTATTTCCCTGACGCAGATTGGGTGGATCAAAATAGAGAGAGAGCTGCGCGAGTGCTGTGCCATGAGCTGGTTCATATTACAGACGAAGATAGAACAGGAGCGTTCACGTTTAGAATGACATATCTTTTCCCGCAGTGGCTATCAGTTTTTTCTTTATTCGCGTTTCTTGTGGGCCCAGTAGCTTTGATATTTTTAGTATTCTTAGCTCCTCTTCCTGCGCCATTCAGAGCATTTTGGGAAATGAGAGGCTATGCAATGACTGATGCTGTTCATTATCGATCAACTGGAAAATTTGCAGATATAGACTGGCTAGCCAATCAGTTTACTACTAGTAAATACTATTTTATGTGGCCTTTTCGAAAAAGTTTGATTGCTGAGATAGAAAGCAATAGACAAATGATAAAGTACGATTACTTGGATGAAAAAATTTATAATTCTAGAAAAATTTTAGATGCATTTCATCACATAGACAAAAAATAATCTATACTTAGACATAGGAGGCTATCGGAGGCGAAATGAGCTTAGTGTTGGGGTTGCTGTTTGGAGCTTTTCTTGTAAGCTTATCTTTGATAGTAATACCGATATTATTTCCCAAAGTTTTTTTTCGGGTAATCAATAAAATCATTGACCGGTCTGAGGGCAATCCTAGTCTAAGCGATTGGTAAAAAGATCTAATAATTGAAAATATAAAACATGGGATAGAAATGAACCTCCGGAGCCGCCATGAAGAAAAATACAATTCATTATCTCATCTAGTCTTAGCGATAGCATCGCTACTATTTTTATTTGACACTTCATATTCATTTGAGGTGTTTTTCTTTTTTTCGTTTGTTACATTTTTTTCTTCTTGTCTTTATCACTCAATAGAAAAGCCCAAATATAAGCTATTCTTTCGGCAATGTGATATTGCTTCGATCTACTGGCTAGTTGCTGCCACTGTTTATGACTTGCTTCCCGTATACTTTGGCATAGGTTTCTTGAGTTTGACAATTTTAATGTCGTACCCTACTCTCACTATGAAGATGAGTGATCTATACTCTGATGTTGCCCTGATTATCTTGTCAGTTGCAGCATTTTTACTGCCAGTCATTATCGGTAATTTTAGAATTACGTCTCTAGTAGGATTAGCTTTTTATGCCCTAGGGCTGCCTTTTTATTTTTCAGGTGACAAGCCCTGGCGTCATACAGTCTGGCACGTATTCGTTTGTATAGGGTGGAGCATCTATGCTTTCGGCAAAATAAACTACGGGTTTGTATAAGCTTATAATCTCAATATTTAAGCATGCATAAAAAGCAAGAGCCCAGAGAAGGCACGGATCCTCGACGATGAAAAAAGAAAGAATTAGCATAGGAAAACACCTATTTGATGTTGAAGTAGCTAGTACTAATAAAGAAAGGGCTCAAGGCCTTATGCATCGCAAAGGTCTAGGGTCGATAGATGGAATGTTGTTTATAATGAAAAACGAACCTGCTTTTTTTCATATGATGAACACTAATATTCCGCTAGATGTTTTATTTTTTAACGACGAGAGGCAAGTGATAAAGATTGACCAGATGGAACCGCATTCTGGAAAAAGCAAATGTTTGATGCCTACATCATATGTTGTTGAGTTGCCTATGGGCACATGCAAAAATTTAGGAATAGGCTTGGGTGATAGTATGGACTTAGAAAAAAACAAAAAAAGACTCCACGCAGAGAGTCTTCTAAGAACGCTGATAAAAGAAGTGCTAAGGTGAGATAATGATGCAAAGACGACGTACTTTAGCAACTACATATTTAATTTCAATGGACACTATGAACTATGCCTAATTTTACATTTCCGAAAAGCCCATCAGTCTCAATCAACTCGTCTCAAAAAAAAGAAAGTGAGCCCATTGGATCTCCAGTATTTAGCGACAATGAATCTGTTGGTGTAATAGGGACAGCTAAGAAAGGACCAGCTTTTATCCCATTCAGTTGCACCGGCGTAGATGAATTTTCCCGTCTTTATGGAACCGTTAATTTAGACTGCACGGGAACTTTGGCAGCAAGCAACTGGTGGGAAAACGAAGGCGGAAATCTAACTTATGTTCGGACACTAGGCGCCGGCAACTGTATGTCTAGGCTTACTAGCGGTGATAATTTTGGAAGCGTCAAGAGCGCAGGTTTTGTTGTAGGGCAGCAACTTGTCAATACAGGATCAGGCCTCATAGACAACAATACGTACGTGTATAATCAGACAACTCCGGTGAAGGCGACTGCTACAATTGTTATTGCCGATTCGGGCGGAATCGTAAATGGTGAAACCTTTACCTTGGTAGACTCTGCTGGATTAAGCACTGTGTACACAATCAATGGTGGTGTTGCCGCCGCTGACGGCGGCGGTTCAGGCGGAACTGCAACGGTTGGATTTTCTGGCATCGGCGGAGGCGCCGCTGGAAAAATAGCCGGCGCAGCTGCCATGGTGATTGCAATTAATGCCACGACAGATGCCAACTACACAGCTGTATCTGACGGTGTAGATACTGTAACAATTACACAAGGGACAGCCGGGTACGATGGAATCAGACAAAACAATGATTCAATTGGAGGTACAACTGTTTCCGATTTCGCAGAAGGTCTAGGTGGCTCAGCAGGACTACTTGGAAGAGCTTACTTCTTAGGGTGTTTCATGTCTGAATCAAACGGGTCTACCATTTTTTCTGATGCCGGAATTCAAGATTTAAATACCAATGCAGCAGCCCACCCTATTGTGAGAGGTATTCTTTTTGCACCTTCAGGTGTTACGTTGACGCTAGTAAACAAAAGTGAGAATAACAACACACCTACGAGCAATGGTCCTGGGTTTGGACATCTTGGGACTTACGGAGACGGAGGCGCTGCAATAGGATCTGTCTATTTAAACGAAGGAAAGTCAACTTTTACTCTTCTTCTTAATGGGCACAAAAACACCCCTGAGAGCCCGTCTGCAATAACAACGTCTTTCGACCCGCAGTCAGTGTTACTAAATGCCGACAACATTAATGTACCTGCTTATTTTGTTGAAAAATTCAATACAGACCCGCTAAAAATTCAAGAAAAAGGTCACTATCTTTACTGCCACTATGATACGATGCTGACAAGAGCTGTTGTGACAGGCTCCGGCAGAATTGACGAAGATGCAGGTGCAAATGCACCTGCAACCGCGGCTATAGGCTGGGAGCCTAGCGCATTTTTGCTTTCATCTTCACTCGGCAGAAATGTAGGCAGTGCAACTAGTGTATCATTAGACACAGTCGGGGTGCCTAATTTTGAAAATTTTGAAGATAGATTTAGCTCTGGATTTACGCCTTTTATAACGTCTCAAAAAATTGAAGGATCCTCTAAGAATTTATTTAGATTTCATACGCTAACAGCCGGTGATGTTTCCTTAGGAGAAGTAAAGATAACAATTAGAAATATTAGGCCGCCCAATGTCTCGTCTACAACAGAATATAGTCAGTTTGATGTTGACGTTAGAGACGCATATGACACAGACAAAAATCCTATTATACTAGAAACATTTGAAAACTGTGATCTAAATCCTAGCTCAGACAACTTTATTTCTAAACAAGTAGGAGACTTTAGCATATTTCATGACTTTGACGCTTCTGCTTTAGACGGTAGAAAAACTGTAATGGAAGGGAAATATCGATGGCAAAATCAGTATGTAAGAGTTGAAGTTTCTCCAGAGGTCGAAGATGGATCTTTGCCGGCACACGCCATGCCTTGTGGGTTTCGAGGCGTTCATCACCTGATAACGTCAGGGTCCGGAGCGCTTCAGACTGATTCCGAAGCTGCGAGTTCGACCTTTAATGGTTTAGCAGCTTTAGCAGATGATAATGGGACGGAGCTAAAGCTGATAAATACTGATGGAAGTTCTGTAACTTTTACAACAAATTCTTCGTTGGCTTTCACAGCAACTGGCTTTTTTAATGTCATCGGTACACAAGGTATTACTACAAATGCCCACGCGACGTCGGCACTTTATAGTGCTTTTAGTGCAATGATTACTAAGGGCGATTTAAAGATGACGCTAACACCTGCAGTATACGGAGGTGAAACAGAAATCACCCTAACACAAAATGATTTGGGCACCCTTGGAAATTCAAATATTACGATACCTGCAAATATCACAGCTAACGCATCAACCGGACCGGGTACAGGTGCATTTTCTGGCGGAAAAACTGTGTCTGTAGCGCTTCTAACTGGCAGTATGTCAACTGCTGCGATAGCATCAGAAGTCAATATATCTACAAATACACTTCAAAACGTTGTTCAGCCCCCCATACCTTTTAGAGAAAGTTTATCATCTAAGAATCCTTCTTTGGGTGGGCCAGATGGTATCAAAGAGTTTAAACCAACTGTGCTCAATGAAGAATACGGATATCTTACGTGGGGCGTTCAGTATGAAAAGAAAGGCGATGTCGATAATCCAAATTTGTTGTATCAGATAGATTCTTCTGTGTTCTCGCACCTCAAGTTTTTTCCAAGCTTTCAGACAGTGAATCAAAATGTATATGTAGGTGACAATCAGGGTGTTATAGACGTCGGCGGATGCATTTTTGATGCTGATAGATTTAATAATAATTTTTTTACTTTGGAAAATATTTTAGTGAAGACCGGTTCATCTTTGAATGATCGAGATCCAAGACTTCCATCACCCACAGAGTGGCCTGCTGCAATTTATCAAAGAAGCGGCGTAAAGCCTGCCAAGTTTTATGATTCCACCGGCTACCCAACAGATAAATTTAGATTTTTTGATCCTGACTTCGATTTGAGTGATGAGTTTCATGTAGCTCCATTTATAAAATTTACAGTTCCAATGATGGGGGGATTCTCTGGGCTTAATATGTTTGATTCTGAAAAATACAACATGACAAACGAAGCTGTTCGAAGAGAAGTAGTTGATCCCTTGCAGCATGGAAAAAAAGACTCAACAGCGGCTGCTTATCGAAAGGGCCTAGATATCCTGGGTGAAAAGCAGTCTTCTGATGTTTATTTGATCACTGCTCCTGGAATTAGACAAAGAGTAGTAACAGATCATGCCGTTGAAATTGCAGAGAAAAAATTTGACGCGATGTGCATTCTTGATATTGAAAAATTTGACGTGTCAGGAAGCGCTATTACGGGCAGCATTCAAGACGTAAACTTAGATAGATCGATTGAGCAGTTTGAAAGCAGACATATTCAAAGCTCTTTTGCGGCTGCTTATTTTCCTGACGTTGAAATTCTCTCCACAGTGGAGGGTACCCCAACTCCTGCAACGGCTGCCCCTCTTATAAAGGTTCCTGTAATGGCACCTCCGACTGTTTCTATTTTAGGCGTTATGGCCGGAGCGTACGGATCTCCTATGGGGCCTAAAAGAGGACAAATTGTAGAAGCTGTTGATACCGAGCTTCCAGACTTACTAGACAATCAAATATCAAAAGTAACTAATGCCGGTGTTAATCCTGTCATCAATAAAATTGACGGAATATACCCAGCTTCACAGGTGACTACTCTCAAAGATAATACAACATTTGATAGAATCAATATGCGCAGACTTTTAATAAGCATACGCAGATCTATTCGTAAAGTCGCCAGAGATAATTTATTTTTACCGGCAAACACTAGCACGCTAACGAAGATTAAGATGGAAATGAAAAATGCAATGTTAGCGTATAGAAATTCCGGAGCAATTACAAGATTCCAAGTTGTAATTGATGATGCATCATTTTTGCAGCGTCAGCAAAACATAAAGACCGGGATAGCCTGGTCAGATTTACTTGGCACTACAGAGCCTTCTGGGCTAGACTCAGCAGCTAATCTAATTAGAGGAAAAATTATTCTAACTCCAAAGAGATCAAATGTCGCTATAAGCTTAGACATTGAGGAGCCTGAGGAATAATGCAACAACAAGAGGTTTACAATGGCACGAATTAAAGCATTTATGGATAAGCATATTGAAAGATTTATTAGCAGAAAATTTTTGGCTTGGGGCACAGCAACTGGACTTTGTTACTACGGCACTGTTACCAGTAGTGATTGGGTGGCTGTGACCTTAGCATATATCGGATCTCAGGCGCTCGTTGACTTAGCTGTCAAATGGAAGCATGGCCCAAGCTAATAAAATATCTTCCGTTAGACATTTGGTTGTAATTTGAGTCTTATTTTCATAAACTTTAAAAGAGACTGGAGGAAAAAATGATTCAAAGTGCAGGAATTGTAGTCGTAGATTGGAATGCCAAAGTTCCGTCTGTGCTGTGTGTAAGAGCTTATAGTAATTGGGATTTCCCAAAAGGAAAGCTTGACCCAGGCGAAACACATGTGCAAGCTGCTGTTCGAGAGCTCGAAGAAGAGACTAGCTTATCTATTCCAGGCGACGCAAAATTAGTAGGGCTTGGGGCACCTCCAGTAACATACGGAAGAGGGAAGAACGAGAAGACAGCAACTTATTACTTGGCTGACAGAACTTCAGAGACGGAACCTTATCTTCCTGTGAGCGAAGAGCTAGGCAAGCCTGAAAACGATGAGTATCGATGGGTGCCTATTGATAATTTATCTGCTCTGATGCCGCCTCGTCTAAACCCAGTCGTAGAATACATCCAGAATTGGATTTTGTCGGAGAGCAGCTAGTGAAAGTAGAGCTAGTTTCTTTTACCCAGCCAGCCGGCAAACTAGAAAATTCAGACATTAAAGATGCCAAAGACCTGGTTGTATATTGCGCTAGAATTTCTAATCCCGCAAACCAGATGAACACAAAGACTGCAAACAAGCTTATCAGCTACTTGAAAAAACACAAGCACTGGTCACCATTCGAGATGGTGGACATTACTTTGGAAATTGAAACTACGCGAGATATTGCTCGCCAAATGCTAAGACATCGATCTTTTTGTTTTCAAGAGTTTAGCCAAAGATACTCAGATGTTGCGGCCCTTGGGAACCTGTTTGAAATGAGCGAAGCAAGGATGCAAGATACTCACAACAGACAAAACAGCATTGAAGTAGATTCGGATGATGTCGTAGCAGAGTGGGAAAAACTACAGAACTCTGTGGTAGCAGCTGCTTCTTTTGCTTATAGGTCAGCTTTGAACATGGGAATTGCCAAAGAAGTTGCACGAAAAGTTTTGCCTGAAGGGCTGACGAAAACTCGTCTTTTCATGAAAGGGACAGTTAGATCTTGGGTACATTATCTTGAAGTAAGGGGCCCTGGCTCAGGAACACAAAAAGAGCACATGATGATTGCTGAGCAAGTCGCGCACGTAATTGATCAAGTCTTTAGTTTTGATAACGAGGTTGAATAGTAAAATGAGAGTGGTAGTAGTTGGATCGAAGTACTGGCTTGATGAAGAAAAAATTAGAAATGAAATGGTCAATCTCCCAGTATTTACAACAGTCTTGCATAGAGGCACAAATGGAGCTGATACAATCGCTTCCCGAGTTGCCGAAGAACTAAAAATGGAAGTAGAAGAGTGGAAAATAGATTCTGAAGAACCTACACATACTGATGAAGCACTTCGAAATCACAAGATGATGGCAAGTGACGTCGATTTGTGCATAGCTTTTCCTTTTGATGAAAGCAAAGGAACGTGGGATTGCATACGCAGGGCAAGATCAGCTAGAATTGAGACGATTATTGTAGACAAACAAGGCGGATATACAAAATGAGTGAAAGAAAAATTCAATTGATTTTGGCAAAGTTTGTCAAAATATCCCCTCAAACAAACTTAGACTCAGATGCAGCACAAAAAACTTTGGCCCAGTTTTTATACAAAGAGATGAAAAATGTCAATAGTAGATCATCCTGCACATTATAATGCAGGCAAAATTGAAGTTATTGATGCAATAGACGATTGGAAACTAGGCTTTTACGAAGGTAATATTCTCAAATATATCGTTCGAAGCCGTCATAAAGGCAATCGATTGCAAGATCTAGAGAAAGCAAAATGGTATCTTAATCGCTTAATAAGCATTGAAAAAGAAGATGAAAAACAAAATATCTAAAAAAAGTCTTGTTCAAAGAGCTAAACTTGCCGACGGTGTTGAGCAGTTAAAATCAGGGGCATTGCGTGTATCTACAGGAAACTATACAGGAAGATGCCCAGACGCCAAATTTTTTGTAAGTAATCACAGCAGCAAATCATACGAGCTTATTGACTGGGTAAGCAATCAAAGCGTAAGCCAGGACTATTTTCTAGAGATAAAACAAAAGATTGTTGAATATTTGAAAGATAAGCAGCCTATTGTGCAAAAGTTGCGTGCTGGATGCGACACAAGATATTCGCTGTCTCTAAATGTTATTAATGAGCTTCCTTGGCAGGCTCTTTTTGCAAACAATATGTTTGTTGCATCTGACTCATCGGAGAGTTTGCAAGAGTGGACTCTTTATTGCGCCCCTGGGGCTCAAAAAGCACCTAAAGTTTTAGTCAATTTAGAAACTCAAGAGATCCTTATTACGGGCACTTATTATGCCGGAGAAATTAAAAAGTCTGTATTCACTGTTCTCAATTATTTATTACCTCAAAAGAATATATTACCCATGCACTGTTCAGTCAATACGTCAGACGATGGGGATAAGGCAGCAGTTTTTTTTGGGCTTTCTGGAACTGGGAAAACTACACTTTCAGCCGACGAATATCGGGTGTTAATAGGGGATGATGAACATGGATGGTCTGATTCTGGCATTTATAATTTTGAGGGCGGCTGTTATGCCAAAGTAATAAATCTTTCTAAAGAAGAAGAGCCTCAAATATGGAATGCATGTCAGCAAGAAGGGGCTATTTTAGAAAATGTGGTCATCAATGACGGGCACCCAGATTTTTCAAACTCACAAATCACTGAGAATACTCGAGCATCTTATGACATCAGTCTAATAAAAGGTGCTTCTAGTTCTGGTATGTGCGGTCACCCAGACAATGTTATCTTTTTGACATGTGATGCTTTTGGTGTCTTGCCTCCTGTTTCTAAATTATCTAGAGAGCAAGCGGTACAGCATTTTATGATGGGGTATACAGCAAAGATCGCAGGCACAGAGGCAGGCATTATAGAGCCACAGGCAACATTTTCTCATTGCTTTGGGGCTCCTTTCATGCCTTTGCGTGCAAGAGAGTACGCAGACTTGCTCGATAGAAAAGTTCTGAAGCACAATGCTGATTGTTGGCTTGTCAATACAGGATGGTCAGGTGGCGGCTATGACAAAGGAAAAAGAATGCCAATTGAAGTCAGTCGTCAAATAGTCAATATGATTGTGGATGGAATGCTTGCTGACATGAGATTTCGTGTTCATGAAAAGACAGGCCTCACAATACCGTGCACAGTCGGCGGCGAAGTGGACAAATACTTGGTACCTGAGCTTTGTTGGGAATCACTTGACGAATATAACGATGTGTGTGATAGCCTAATGAATCTTTTTGAAGAAAAAATCTCTGAGCTTTCTGGCTAAAGACGATGTATTTACCGCTTGCAGGTCATAACGATCTAAACAGAGAAGAAACTTTCCGTGTTCCTTTGGGTAGCAAGACGAACTTGCAAAACGTTTTGCCGGCTAACAACGCACACAAAGCAAGAAATCAAAAGCAAGAACAGCACCACTCAAAAGAAAAAAGCAATCCCGAAGAAGAGAAATCCTTGCTTGACCAGAAGAAAGATGTTGTTGATAGATTTTATTCTAGCTCATCGATGTCGACGCAAGACTTTGTTGCTTTAAGTAATTTTGCTAGTGATAATTCGTTTGCATGTTTTAGCAAAAAAAATTATTTTTAGGGTGTAAAATAAAAACCAGGTGTCTATATTAAACATGTCAAAAAAGTCGCTATGATAGGATTTTTTTGACAAAAGGTAACTTCGCTTATTATAAGGAGGAAAAAATGAGCAATTCCCTTTCTGTTATTAGACGCCCTGGGACGATTTCTACATCATCTTATCGATACCCATCACTTATGGGGCGTAGTGTTTTTGATGATTTTTTTGATAACTTTTTCCAGGACTTTGGCGCTCTTCAACGAAAGACCGTTCAAGGCTATCCTGTAGCTGATATCTTTGCAAATGATGATGGAAGTACTGTGTTAGAATTTGCTTTAGCTGGATTTGAAAAAGATGATTTGAACATCGATGTCAACTCTGAAAAGCAAAGCATTACAGTGTCCTCAATCGCAGAGACAACGGGTGAAAATGGCCGACGCATCGCTCGCCGATCTTTCTCTAAAACGTATGTCAACTATGACAACAATTTAGATCTATCAGCATCGACTGCAAAATATGAGAATGGCTTGCTGACCATTACAGTGCCTCGACGCGAGGAGACGCCTTCTCTCAATATTGAGATTAGATAGTCATTCTTGCTTCTTTTGAGTTGGCGGGGTCTTGTTGAGACCCCGCCTTTTTTTATTTTCTAAGTGTAAGAATGGTCTAGACGTGGTATAATATTATAGACGCTTTAAGGCGCACTCTGTCTAGATAAAAACAATCAAAGGAGATTTTATGAACAAGATTCTTGACAACCAGATTCCCCAGCTTGTTGCCTTCATTACAAGCGAAATCACTAATCGTGAGGATAAAAAGAAAAATTGGGCTAATTTTAAGAATCGTCATGACAGCAAGCTGTGCGAGATTCTTGGGGTAGATCCTGCTTGGGGTCTAAAAGCTGGTTCTCTTATCGGGTTTGACATTGATGAGGATCGAAAGCTAATCTTGCTAAATTACTCAGCTTCTGCTCATAATCTACTTCATGAAATCAAGGGTGGCTGGAGTCCTGTTTTGCGTCAAATGAGGGGACTCGTCTACGCTTTTGAGACCCCGGGTGAAGTGGAAGGTGTTCGGATTGTATCCCGAGGTTTTGAGAAGTTTTTCAACCAGTCAGAACTGCCAGAAACGAGAATGGATGTCTTGTCTGCCGCAGCTGGAAATGTTGATTTGTTCTGCACTGCAAAAGAAGACGGTCATATGATTGAATATTTCATGCACGATCGAAAGCTTTGCACAACCACGCGTGGTCGCCTAGGAACACCTTCAGCTAATGCAGCGTTAGATATGATCCAGCGTAGCACCTTTATGAAGGCACAAATTATTTCTAAGCGATTTGGTAAGGATCTCATGAGTCTTGTTTGTGAGTTCGTCCACCCGATGACTCGAGTTCATGTTGACTACGGTAATGCAAAAAAGCTTTTCTTGCTCGAAGCATATGATGTCAATGGAGCGCACGTTGGTCGTGATGTTCTTATTGCTATTGCAGAAGAGCTTTACGAGCACTTTACTTTGCCAGTTTCTCGAAAGATGACGCTATCAGAACTTGACATGGAGATCAATAATCGAGATGTCCACAATCGAGAGGGCTGGGTTGCACAGATTCCTGATAGCTCCGGCGGGTTTCGACGTGTAAAGTTTAAGTACATTGCCTATATTGGCGAGATGGTCAAATCAAAGCTGAGCTACAAGTATCTGATGAATTGCATTAAAAACGATCGTCTAGACTATATGCTCATTACATTGCCCGAAGAGATTCGTGCTGTAGCATACTCAATGGTTGATGAAATCAAGAAGACGACCAGTCCAGATGGGTACGCATCACTTTACGAGCTCTATTCGCCTAACGAAGGAGGAGTAGATTATTACCGAACTGTATGCCGGGAATACTGGCGGCATGCAGCTAACTTGAAAAATCAATCTAGCATGTAAGAAAAATAGCTAGATGATGTAATTTATAAAACCCGCCCTGAAAGGGGCGGGTTTTTATTTGGAGGAAATAGAAATTGTATGAGATAGCCACTAAAGTTATAGACAAACCGCTGGTTGCAATGGGAAGACTGAACTCAGATGCGCTTAAAGCTTATAAAAAATCAACGTTCTGCAACCAAACAGTGACTCCTTCTGACGGTGTTTTCATTAAAGCAAACTCAGAGACAGGAGAAGTATGGGTATCAGCCTCCGGCGGAAGTCGAACTTTGCTTGAGCATGTGCACATATTTGAGAGAAATCTTATTAGGCTGTTTGGCGATGCAAAACAAAAATTTTAGAGGAACAGGCAAGTCAGTTATACCCGGCAAAGTTGTTCAAATCAAGTCTGAGTACTTGAAAAGCTTGCCCCAAAAAAAATCTCAAGATAGAACATCTTTGTTTTTTACTGTTCTTACTAACGTAAAAGCAATAGTCAAAAATGGGCATGAAATTTTAGTGGTTGACTTGCTAGCTAGCGATAACAGCGTCATGACGGATATCCCCCTAGAAATATTAGAGACAGTGATATAGACGCGGTATGATCTTGCGTGTTTCTAGAATACCGCCAGATAAATCTTTCTTGCATAAATGAAGTTTACCATGACAATGACTCATGAGTATCTAGAATGATATTCGATGAGCAACATAAACTTTTGTAATAATGATCTTTTCATATTACAATAATTTTATTAGGATTATAGAATGACAAATATTTCTGGCATATGTGAAACTTTGGGCGCTCTAGAGAAGGGTGTGCTTGTTCCAACTTGCAACATTCAAAAAGAGCTTTCTAAATTGCCTCCTTCAGAAGCCCGCTCTGCTAAGCGCAAGTGGAGAAAAATCATGAGACGCGCAGCTAAGCGCATTCAAAAAATTTCTCCTGAAGATCATGGAGTCTGCAAAAACAAACCCTTGGTTCGTCATTTTGCTCGCAAGATTCTCCGTGAAAAAGGCCAAAAAACGTTAGGTCTTAAATAGAACTGTAATCGCAAGGCTAAAAAGAAATGACCAGACTAAGATATTTAGATTTCGTAATTTATAAGGTAGGTAGTGAATGCTATTAAAAAAAGGAAGCAAAGGCGCTTTAGTCCATGGGCTTCAAGAGTCGCTGTTTACTCTAGGGTACCATCCAGGCCCTATTGACGGTATATTTGGCTCAATGACTGAAAATGCTTTAGAGAAATTTCAAAAATCACGAAAAATTTCTGTAGATGGCATATGTGGTTCATCTACATCGGCAGAACTAATTAAAGCTTTAGAAGCTGGCGGGCATGAAACCATAGCGTTTCCAAAGAGCAACGAAAAAGATCCTGAGCTCCCTGCAGGCCTTTTAGGCTGGGTTGCTTGTACAGCTGATAAAATACCAGGAAGAGGTGGGTATACTCGCGTAACGCTAAGAAGTGATGCTGCAGAAAGCTACAATCAGCTCCGAGAAGAAGTCGTCTCCCTGGGAGGTGTACTTACATCCGCCGGCGGCCGAAGAGGGCTTAGTTCCAAAGCAGGACCTGCACGAAGCAAAAAATCAATGCACTATGTTGGTCTTGCGATTGATCTTGCTTTACCGACAGGCCTTCAAGATCCTGATACTGATCCTTATTTGATCACCATGGAAGACAATCGTTATTGGCGTATATGGTGTAAGACAGAAAACAAGGACGTCCCTAAAGTAGAAATAGATGCTGCTTATGTTAGTAGAAAAAACGGGAAGTCAATTGTTCGAACCAAAAAGATTTCATGCCGTGCATTTGATTTGACAGGTCTGTTTAAGAAATACGGATGGGAACGAATAAGAGGAAGAAGATCGTTTTTCCGCGGCGGCGCATACGGAGGTGCAGAATGGTGGCATTTTCAATATGAAGCAGCACTAGAAGTAGGTGTGTCAAAGTTCGGATCAGAGCTTCTGAAAGTTTATCCCCCCAGCCAAGCTGAAAGATTTGCTTATTGGGATGAGTCTAAGAACTGTGTATTTGGAAAAACTTGGTTTTAACTTGAAAATTCTTTCTTTGTTTCCTAAGATAAGAATATAATTCCATGGGAGATCAGGTGGATAAAGTTAGTAAGTCTGAAGCTTTGTGCTTTGATGATGTTTTGTTAGAGCCCCAATACAGCAATATTCAAAGTCGTCATGATATCGACGTAATGTTTTCTGAGTTTGATGGTAGCTCTTTAGAAATTGGCACGAGTGAAGTAAAACTGCCTATTTTTGCCTCCCCTATGGATACTGTAGTTGATTCTTCTACTGCAAAAATCATGTCAGAAGAAGGTGTAATTCCTCTTTTGCATCGATATTGTTCCATTGAGGAGCAGCTTTTTGACTACAAAGAATCAGTCTCTTCTCCTGGCGTCCCGGTCGGCGCTGCTGTAGGAGTTACCGGTGATTATGAAGAAAGAGCTCAAGAGCTTTATCATGCTGGATGCAGAATTTTTTGTCTAGACATCGCGCACGGACATCATCAATTAATGAAAGAAGCTTTGCAAAACATGAAACATCTTTTTGGAGATGAGACATATTTGATGGCAGGGAATATCGCAACTCGCAAAGGCTTTGAAGACTTAGTTGAGTGGGGTGCTGATTTTGTTCGTGCCGGCGTTGGCGGCGGATCAGTTTGCTCTACGAGAATTATTACTGGGCATGGAACGCCAACGTTGCAGACAGTTTTGAATTGCGCAGACTCAGAAGCTGACGGCTATATTGTTGCTGATGGCGGCATAAGAAGCTCAGGAGACATTGTAAAAGCTTTTGCAGCAGGAGCTGACTTTGTAATGTTAGGCTCTATGCTTTCATGTCACAATGAGTCACCTGGGTCAACTTGGGAGATTGACGGAAAAGCATACAAAAACTATAGAGGGATGGCTTCCAAAGACGCACAAATTGACTGGAGAGGTCATGTGTCGGTCGCAGAGGGCGTTAATTCGTGGCAGCCAACTCGTGGAAATCTTGCTTCTACAATTAGAGAAATTGTTGGCGGAGTAAGATCGGGCTGTTCTTATTCTGGAGTTGATAGTGTATCAGATCTTTCTACTTTTTCTAGATTTGTACGTGTATCATCTAGCTCTGTCCAGGAGAGCAAGCCTCACGCCAAGGGCGTTGATTTATCTTGATTAGGTTGCATGTTACGTTTACTAAGCTATATTACTATTACATTTATAATTTTACTTGCTTTTCCTAGCAGTCATTCTCGGGCACACAAGAGCAGCAAAGAAACAAAAGCTGTAACTTCTGTAGAGTATGACAGACTTTTAGTCGACAGGGCAGTCAAAATTTGCAAAAATGTAAGAAACAAAAATATTGATATGGCTCGTCGCAATGCACATCGATTGCTAGAAGTTGAAAAGAACGTAGGCATCCCAATGTTAATGTATGGGATGACGCTAGCAGCAGCATGCTCAGAGTCCGGATTTAGCGAAAGCGCTAAGGGCGATCATCGCTTTAGCAAGAAAAGAAAGCCAAAAGCAATTGGAGTACTGCAACTTTGGCCGTGGGTAAAAAAATACGGTGTTGATAGAATGAATCTAGAGTCTTCCGCAGATTTTTGGCTTCGACATATTGTTCGACAGCACAGATCCATTAAGCGTCGATGTAAGCCTAGAACAAAGCTGAAGGCATGGCGTCAAGCATGGGTCACAGCCATTCGTGCGCCTAAGAAAACAGGCAGATGCAATGAAACACCTAAACACTGGAGAATGTTTTTGAAATTGCAAAAATTTCAAAGAACACTTACAATAAAAGCAAGTAATAAATTAGGAAATGTAGATGGGCATAAAGAGACAAATTGAGCGTAAGCAAAAGGCAAAGAAAAATAAAGAGTCAAAAAAAGCCCTAAAGAAAATAGAAGAAACTATTAGTCGGGCTCCTGATTCATGTTCTGAATGTCAAAAAGAATTCAACCCTAAGCGGGATGATCATCTAGACAATTGGATGGTTCGTGTTTCGGAGCAGGGAGCTATAATGTTTTGCGATAAATGCTATGTTGCAGACTAAACAAGAACCTGTTATTTTGCGTGATGACGCCGTTCATGTAGAAATCGGCGGTGAAAAAAAGCACTTTATATGCATTGCAATTAACAGTAACAAAGAAGAAGGATATACATATGAATTGTTCGATGATGAGGGATATATTACTTCTATTGATGACAAAACACTTAGATCCTACTTAAGTTTAGGCGCTGTCATAATAAAACCCACTTGCTAAACAAAATCTATAAGATGGAACTAGTTACAACACACATGATCAGAGATAGTGATCTCGGATATCACTCTAATTTGTTCGGCGGTTTTTTACTCGCGTGGCTGGATGAAGCAGGAGTTGCATTCGCATGCCAGCTCTGTGACACCCCGAGAATGGTGACAGTTAGTATGAAGGATACGCACTTTGTCAATCCAGTAAAAGCCGGTCAGATTTTAAAGATTTATGCTCAAGTCAATGAAATCGGTGGGTCTAGCGTGACGCTTGACATGGAGGCTCGTCGACACAATGTTTATTCGGGAAAGCAAAAAATTGTCCTCAAGACCCAAATATCCTATGTAAGAATTGACGAGGATGGGTCAAGCATCCCCATTAGCGAACGAGTTCACAAAAAGCACCCCAGCAAAAGTAGAAAGATAAAGAGCGCTAATGGCAGATAACTAAAAAGCTCTTTATAAATAAAAGATTAATGCCGCTTTGATAAGCGGCTTTTTTTTTGATATTTAACGAAGTGGAGATGTCTCGATGCTCAAGTCCCTGATTAAAGAAATTTTATTGCTAGAGAACAATAGAGTTCTAGGCTATATCAAACCGTCAACATCATTTTTTACATTAGCACAGTGGGAAGACTTTGTTGCAAAAATGTTGAAATTGCAAGCCATGGGGTATGATACACGTGGGGGCGGTGTTTCTTTACAGCGCGACGTGCTTGAATTAGTTAGAAAGCATTTCAATTTTCAGCTTGACGTTGAAGTAAGCCGATACGATCTTTTGACATACAAGAATGTAATGGACTTTGTCGAAGATTTTGTCAATCATCGCTTCTGGTCTTTTGAGAAAGACTATGAAGAATACTTCCCAGATATTAGTCGCTTGAAGTTTGCATATTTTTATTCTCGAGGAGATCTTGAACCCTATGTTCTTTTAGATGAAGAGTTTACAACACAAATCTATGGATCAATAAAAAACCCAAAAGAATTATATCACTACACTACAGCAAACGGGGTTCAAAGAATTCAAGATGCGATAGACACAGGAGATTCTTTTGACATATCTTGCTTTACAGTAGCAGAGAGAGACTTTTTTCGGCCTGAATCTAATGTTATTATTAAACTCGTGGGTAATGTTCGAGCTGGGTTTCGAAGTGATATAAAGTCAGTTGCTGTAGATACTGGAAGAAGAGCATGCAATATGCATCGTTTACAGTACCCTGGGAGAGACAAGAGCAATCTTTGTTACGAGCTTGAGTCATGCGACGGTAGCGTAAGAACATCGCTGTGGAATGAATACATTGCAACGCCTCAAGAAATACTTGAGATTATTCCGCCGATGCCTTCTTAGCAGCTCTTCACAATAATTTATTATGAGAAAAATATTGACTGGAGGAGAACATGATGTTATATGCAATAAGTGGAATCGTCGGATTCGCGTTAGGGGCGTTATTAGTAGCTAAGCTAAAGCATCATAGCGACGATGAGTTTCAAGAAATACGAAAAGAAAACAATCGTCTTGTGCGAAAAATTGCAGCAGTCCAGTTTTATTACAGACATAAGCTTTCTAGAAAAAACAAAAAGAAGCAACAATGAAACCTGGTGCAGGAATTATCGTTGTCAAAAGGTTTAGTGATAAATGGAAAGTTTTAGCCCTTACGTCTTTGGACGGTCCGCTTGACATTCCTAAAGGACTGATTGATCCAGGCGAGACACCTTTAGAGGCTGCGCTGAGAGAAACTAAAGAAGAAGCTGGCATCACAAAGCTTGATTTTGCTTGGGGGATGAACCCAATTGTCAGAGAAAACATGACATGCTATGTAGCAGCAACAGATCAAGAACCCACTATCGTTGCAAATCCGCATACCAATCTTGTCGAGCACCTAGGCGCCAGCTGGACCGACTGGGACAATTTAGAAAAAAATACCTATAGCTTTCTGAAAGAGTGCGTTAGAAGAGCATTTGAAACTGTAGAAAAAACTTCATTTATAAGGTAATATTTTCTAACATCTTTGATGAGAAATCGTGTAAAGAGCTGTCATTGTGTAGTATAATAGTTTTTGTTGCTAAGCTCATTGGAAATAGAAATGCGCGGCTGTGGTGGAACTGGTATACACAACAGACTTAAAATCTGTCAGCTACAAGCTATGCGGGTTCGAATCCCGCCAGCCGCACCAAAATGTGTAAACGTGATCAATATGTGTTATTATAAACATGTTGAAAAACACAGCTCGTTGAAAACTAAATAGGATCTTTTTGCCCCGATAGCTCAGCTGGATAGAGCATCGGCCTTCTAAGCCGAGGGTCACAGGTTCGAATCCTGTTCGGGGTACCAGTTTTTTCAATTATGTGGGAGACACGGGTCAAGGGACCTGGATAGATCACCGGGCACTCTGCTTAGCGTTTGGAGCGTTAACATCTTATAAACGAGATGGAGCGAGTGGCATGCCGGTTGAAGCCAGGCTCGTGATTGCGTAAGCGTAACCCAGAATGCAGACCTGCTCTAGAGCAGTTAGGCCGAGGGGGATAGGCCGTGTCAGAGGCGGGATGTTGGGTGACCCGCCTCACCTTTGCTTCCGTAGCTCAGTTGGTAGAGCACCGGGCTTTTAACCCGATGGTCGTAGGTTCAAGTCCTACCGGTGGCATAGATTTTTTGCGGGCCTCTAGCTCAATTGGTTAGAGCATCCGGCTCATAACCGGCAGGTTCGGGGTTCAAGTCCCCGGAGGCCCACCATCCACAGAGGCAGTAGCCCGGAGGATCCCCGATGCGGGTGATAAAGGATCATCTCATCCGGTAGCTACACCTCGACTTTCACAGGGAGATTATCATGATTCGGCTATCAGAAAAGCTACCTAGACAGATTGCTGTTGCTGTTTCCGGTGGCTGCGATTCTATGGCAGCTCTTGATTTTTTGCGCAGAGCACATGACGTTCGTGTTTTGCATTATAATCATGGTACTGCACACGGCGATGAAGCCCAGAGAGTTGTTAGTGATTATTGCAACAAGCACCAGATTGACTGGGTGTGTGACGTAAACATCAAAGACGCACCAAAAGGTGAATCTTTAGAAAATTTTTGGCGCACACAGAGATATAAGTTTTTTAAGAGTGCAAGAAAGCATCGACCTGTAATTACGTGTCACCACTTGGATGACGTTGTTGAAACATGGATCTTCACATCACTCAATGGAAATCCTCACTTGATTCCATCTGCTAGAGACTTTTACATCAGACCTTTTCTTGAGACAAGATCTGCTGTGTTTGAAGATTGGTGTGATAGAAAGAATGTCCCATATATAGAAGATCCTAGCAATTCCGACACGCGGTTTATGCGAAACTTTATCAGGCATGAATTGATGTCAAAAGCTCTAGTGGTAAATCCAGGGCTTCATAAAGTCCTTAGAAAGAAGCTTAAGGATGCGCTTCTTGAATAACAAATGCAACAAAATGCATAAAATAATCTTATATTGCCACTGTAGCTCAGTTGGTAGAGCAGCTGATTTGTAATCAGCCGGTCGTAGGTTCAAGTCCTATCAGTGGCTCCAAAATTATTTAGGCGAAAAAAGATGTCTGTAGAAATAGGAAAAAATGTAAAATTGGGTGATGATGTAGTTGTAGGTAAAACCAAGAAAATTGGATTTACGTGCGGAGCGTTTGATCTGCTTCATACAGGTCATGCTTTGATGCTCAAAGAAGCTAAAGAGCAGTGCGATCATTTGATCGTAGGTGTGCAGACAGACCCTACAATAGATAGACCAGAAAAGAACAAGCCTGTTCAGAGTTATAAGGAAAGACTCACAATGGTGGAGTCAATAAAGTATGTTGATGAGGTTCGAACGTATGCGACTGAACAACAGCTTGTTAGCCTTCTAAAAAAAATTATGCCAGACGTTCGAATAGTTGGCGCTGATTGGGAAGGAAAAACATTTACTGGGAGTGAGCTAGATATAGAAGTGTATTTTAACACAAGAGATCATGGGTATTCTTCGACAGCGCTGAGACAAAGAATTTATAGGGCTGAGCTCGCCAAAAAAGGTGAAGAATGAAAGCTCTGACGTTCTTTTTATTTTTTTCTTTGATACCTACACCTGCTATGTCTGGCTCTTCCGATTCATTGCACGCAGACAAGTCAATCTATGTCGACATCGCAGAGGTCATCGGGCCTGATGGAGACCGCGGAACGAGCCACGATCTCAATGTTTTGATATCACAGTGTGCAACAAGAACGCACGGTCTAGCTTCTAGATTTCATTCTTTTTCTACACCAAGCATGTGGAAAAATACGATCAGAGTCTATGATAGGCATAACATTAGATTCAAGCGTGGTTATAAAAAATGCAATTACAAGAACGCTTTGCGATGCGGCACAATCAACAAGCACTGGACAATTTTGACGCATATTACTGTTGATAAAAAATATTCGTCGGTTACAATGACGCTGTATAACGAAAGAGGCCAAATTATTTCGTCTTCGATGAAAACTACATGGGGCTTAGTTCATTGGAAGCCAAACTGGAAAATTACAAAAACAACGGATTCCGGTCGATGCATGGATGTTATTGATCCTATGACGGGTACACCCTATCAAAAATGTACATCACCAAGAAGTACTAGCATGCATGAAGAGTGGCCTGCTGAGATGAAGGATTTGCCGCCGCTAATAAGACCCTATCACATTCAGCAAGCAGTTACTTCGCTATACTCAGGAATTACAGCGGATTTTATACACAAGTAAGGAGACACAATGAACAAATTTGCATTTATCATGCGAGGCGTTCCAGGATCAGGCAAGACGACAACAGCTAATTTTCTTGCAGGATCTAACGGGTCTGTTCATTCTATAGATGATCTCCACGTAGATCCGGAAGGAAATTTTTTATGGAGCGATGACAAAGAGCATGAGCTTTATGAGAAAAATTTTATTGAGTTTGTTTCAAGCTTGGACAAAAGCATTCCTGTTGTTATCTGTGATTGTATCAACATTACCAAAAAAGACTATTTCAAGTATGTAAATGCTGCTTCTAGTCGAGGTTATATTACATCGACAGTAACAATGAATCCTCCTGCTCCAGAAGTTGCTGCTATAAGAAACTCTCACAATGTATCAAAAGATCAAATTCTTGAAATGTATGAGGCTTGGACAAACGGAGAAGGCTGAATGGATTAATTTAAGTAGAATAAACAATAAATGCCCGAATGCAGCATAGGGCAAACAACTATAATAAACAAACAGGTGAAAAGACAGCGGCTGCATACGTTTCTGAGTAACCTTTTATGGGCGATTAGCTCAGCTGGAAGAGCATCTCGTTTACACCGAGAGGGTCGGCGGTTCGAGCCCGTCATCGCCCACCAGTAAAGATTACCGAAGATAAAATATTTGTAGGAGAAAAAAAATGAATAAAGGTGTATTATCAGGCGCGTAATAAAGCGCTAAACAATGGAAGAAAGTATCATCTATGCGCCATACTGCGTAGAAAAGGTCGTGTAATTGCCATCGGGGCGAATACTGACAAAACACATCCCAGGTTTGAAAGAACTTATCCTGATGGAAATACATCAGCCCGCATGCACGCAGAGATGAATGTACTTCGTTTTGCTAAGCCAGGTGATGAATTAGAAGTTATGAGATTTCGAAATAACGACACGTTGGCCATGGCAAAACCATGCTCTTATTGCATGAATCACATTAGAGAGAATGACATCAAGCGAGTTCGTTATACTGATGATGAAGGCATTTGGAGAGAAATCAAAGTCTAGCTAGCTTTTGTTTGTACATTTGTCTAGCTTTCATATAATATGATATGATGCTAAGAATAAGACTCTAGAAAGAGCTAGACTTCTATGGAAACTATAGACTATATTATTGGGATTCTTACCGCTGCAGGATTAAGTTCTCTGATCGGTCTAGAAAGAGAAATTCATGGACAGCCGGCCGGTCTAAGAACACATATGATTTTAGGCGTAGGCGCAGCTCTGGCAGCCACGATATCAATTCTTTACTCACATACCCTTTCCAGCTCTGCAATGCCATCAGATCCTGGAAGAATTGTGGCACAAGTTGTAAGTGGCGTAGGTTTTTTAGGCGCCGGCGCCATTTTGCGCTTTGGTGTAACGATCAAAGGACTGACTACAGCTAGTTCTTTATGGACAACTGCTATCATAGGTATTGCATGCGGCAGCGGATTTTTTGAATTGGCAATCGTGACAGCAACACTAGTTTTTATTATTCTCACTATTATTGACAAGATAGAGGACGCTGTTCTAACGACTTATAAAACACGAACTCTTCGTGTTTCTCTAGAAGATAGACCTGGGATAGTAAATGATATTCGTTCTACTCTAGAAGAGCAAAAAATCAGAATTCTTTCTTTGAACGCTAGCATGCCTAATAAGAAAACTTTGAACTTAGAATTGATAATCAGAACACCGACAGACCTTAGAATGGATTCTCTTATAGGGCGCTTAAATAAGATGGACGCAGCTCAGTCCATGGAGATTGGATGAGCAGGACGATCTAAAGAAGCATAGTTATAGTCATGGACGTGCATACAATGCTTTTGATTCTTACTTTGACTTTGGCTGCTTTTACCTTTGGTGTAAGTCTAGGCGTGATTGTTGAAAATAGAAGAAGTCGTAAAGAGAGTGATTATCATGAGTTTGTCGATTCAGAGCTTCATAGTTTGTGGGCATTTGTAGAAAAGTCTAGAGAAAAAAATTCTCAACAAAATGAAAGAATTCGTCAAGAAGTAACCTATACTCAAAAATACTTGTTAATGGGTAGTAACGAATCCCACGAAGATAGAGTCATACACCGCCCAACCAATACTTTGGTTTTACCAAGTGTATCAGAACAAACCCAGGATCCCTATGATTATGAAGATGAAGACACACTTCATTAGTTTACTAATAATAGACGTAGAATTACCGTTTGGATGAGGGATAATGTAATGAATTACGAAGACTTTATCACAGGCAGTATTTTTTCTTCTTTAATCAAAGAAGATTCTTTGCCAATTGCAGGTTTGTTTTTGTGCACCTCAGGAAGTATCAAGACAATGGTGGGATCTCCGTCGGAGACTTCCTCAACGCCAGTAGAAGAATATGAAGAAGCATCAAATGTGTTGTCATATCTTCTTTATGCCTTAGACAAAAAGCAGTGGATTAAGCAATATCATGATGACGAAGCTCGCCTCATGAGAAAGCTTGCGTCGGAAGCAAAAGAATTAGAGCAGCGGGAAAGAAGATCTCATTTGCACATCATACAGGGCGGAATGTCTAAAAAGGGGAAAGCATGAATGAATTTGAAGAACTCTTAGAGAAGCTCAAAGTCTTAGCAGTATCTAATGATCCTGATATTTTATCAATTGGTTTGAGCACAGCAGTTCAGCTTCTTGAAGAAATAAATGACGAACGTAATTCTTTGTGGTTAATACTGGACGAAATGAAGAAGTCAGAAATTGAAAACTATTCTGGTGAGATAGAAAACATAGTTGACAGAAGGCTGGCGCATATTAAGCTGTTATCTAGACTAAAGCCTGATCTCGTATAGGTAAACATTGACTATTTTTTTCATATAATTTGCTTATGAAGCTAGAAAAAAATTTTAATTTATCTGAGTTCAAGTGTCGAGATGGATCAAGCGTTCCTGATGAATTGATGGAAAACATTCAAGAGTTAGCGCGAAATTTGCAGGTTCTTCGAGATTATGTGGGAGTGCCGATAAAAGTAATTAGCGGTTATAGATCACCCAAATATAACAGAAGGATCGGAGGAGCCCGAAGAAGCCAGCACATGCTTGCTAAGGCAGCTGACATTAAAATAAAAGGTTTTTCTCCGCAAGAAGTAAAAGATGTCATCGTCTCCCTTATCAAAGAAGGAAAGATGAAAAAGGGCGGAATTGGCCTCTATAGAACATTTACACACTACGATACCCGAGGTAGAAACGCTAGGTGGTATGGTAAGGGCGCTAAAGATGACAACTAGAAATGCGAGCGTAACTCAATTGGTAGAGTGTCAGCCTTCCAAGCTGAACGTTGTGGGTTCGATCCCCATCGCTCGCTCCGCTAGTGCGGTAGCTATTATTGATACCCTTGTGGATTCCGCACAAGAAGCAAGGGGTGTTTGGGCACTAAACCCATTATTGATACCCAAATTTGTCAATAATCCCTGCACCTAGGGTGATAGTATGTTTATAGGTGAAATTGGATGAGGTGCCATCCGAAAGTAACCCTAGTTCTTGCCTGGGATATAAAGGCATATTTTTTTTAGTGAACTCATGGATGAAACAGCTTTAGCTGAATAGTTATTAATGTAATAGGACAACAAATAGACAAAGACTTCGTATGAAACCGAACAAGAAATTACGACTTTTATTGGCATTTTTTTTGCTAGCAGTCGTATCTTGTTCGGAAAAAAATACGGATCTCCATAGTCCGATCAATGACAACAATGTCAACCCAGTTCCAGATGTATATAATAGCGACTCTGATGACGAAGAAGCTGATACTGATGGCTTTGATGCAGAAGACGCTTATTCGATGTACGCAGATCCATGTGTAGACTGCGCGTATTATTTTTGCCCGCCTTTAGATTCAGTGTGGCAAAAGCAAATTTGTATCAATAACTGCGACGATCCTCCTACAGTCGTCTATGAAAGTGAGTGTATTGAGTATCTAGAGTGTGATCCCCTACAGCCAATTATGCAAGTAGATCTTCCTTGCACAACAGAAAGTGGTTTTCCAGGCACTCAAGACAAAATATGCAATAAGGGCAAGATACAGTATACAGACTGTGAAACTGAATGTGTTGCTGAGATCTGCAATGGCGTTGACGACGACTGCGACGACACCGTTGATGAAGGCTTTGCAGAAATTGAAGAAGTCTGCAATAATATTGATGATAACTGCAATGGTATTGTAGACGAGGGAGAGTGGGAGTGTGACGAAGGCTGCGGTCCCGGCCCGAAGCTGTGCATCGCCGGAGAGTTTACATGCATGGCTCCTCTTCCTGAAGAAGAAGTCTGTGACGGCATCGACAACGACTGCGACGGTGACATTGACGAAGGACAACTAAATGCTTGTTTACAGTGTGGGCCGGTTCCTGAAGAGGTTTGTGATGGGATCGACAACAATTGTGATGGTTTTACAGATGAAGATCTAATTACACCGTGCAGCACAGCTTGTGGTGATGGATATGAGACGTGTGTCGACGGGAACTGGGTTTCATGCAATGCTCCGCCTGTTTTCGACGAAATTTGTGACGGATTGGACAACGACTGCGACGGCCAGATCGATGAAGAGCTGCAGTGTATTTGCACGATTCAAGATGTGGGAGCTCTGTTTCCGTGTCAAGAAAGCCCTTTGATATGCGGTCAAGGCTTTAAAACGTGTGAGTGCTTAGACCCCGAGTGCAAAACTATCGTGACAACTGAATGTCTGGCACCTTGCCATTGGATGGCACAACCGCCAGGATCTGATCCGTTATGTGATCCTTATGTCGGCATGGAGCTTCAACAAGAAAAGTGCAATAACTTTGACGACAACTGCAATCAGATGATTGACGAGAATTTATTTTCTGGGTGCTACACAGGACCCGAAGGGACTATTGGGGTTGGAATTTGTGTTCCAGGTGAGATGACATGTGATGCTGGAACTTGGGGCCACTATAATGACAATACCGGTCTCTTTACACCGGGTTTTTGCAAGGACGAAGTAACGCCCCAAACAGAAATCTGTGATGGTGTTGACAACGACTGCGATGGAATCACAGATTACGGCAAAGATCTACAAGACACAGATATATTATTCATAATTGATTGGTCTGGATCAATGTCTGATGAGAAAAATGCAGTGCTAATTGCTCTGAACCAGTTTGCTGCAACATACTCTGATGAGACTGTTCTGCAGTGGGGGACTATCTTGGGACCAAGGGATGAACCTGGATTTGGGTACGATGATATTCTCGAGCTTTACCACAATATGAGCGGATTTTCTAATTTCTTGGCAGCAATGAGCAACCTAAGCGGGGGTATGAACGGTGGGAGTGAGATGCTTCTTGACGCAATCTACCTTGCCATTCACAACATTTCAGCATCATTGCCGATACCGCTTGCCGATCTCGACTGGGCTCATTACAGCGTTGCGGAATCAGTTCCGCATCATGATAGCTTCAGTATTAACTGGAGGGGTGAGGCAGAAAAGATCATAATTGTATTCACAGATGAGACCCCGCAGGCTTATATGAAGACAACTGAGGGCCTCGCTTTGAAAATGATGGACGTCATGCAAGCTGCTCAAGGAACCCCCAAACTAAAAATATACATATTCTCCACGAACGAGGCTTGGGAATGGGATGAGCTTGCAGTTCTAAGTGGTGGTGAATATTATGATTTAACTAATAACCCTACTGAAATGTATAATAGCCTGATGGAAATCTTGGACGAGATTTGCAAAGACGGTACCCCCTAAACATAAATACAAAAACCATGGGATTTGAAAATTTTCTATTTTTGCTAGTAGGCTACTGGATTGGCAAAAACTGGACAAAAAAATAATATAGGCTACACCCTTAATCTATGATTGTGAAAAAAAGACTGCGAAGCTTTCTTGAGCAGTCGGGTGGCTTTTTAGCCACCGGATTGTTGACACTGGCAGTGCTTCAAAGTTCATGTTCTGACTGGTTTATGGAAGAGCCAATCTATTATTCTAGCTCTGCACTTGAAGATGCTTTTTCTGCTCACAACGAAACAATATCAGTTTCTAATGCAGATGAATATGAAAAAATGTGTATCGTAACTGAATACTACTTTTGTCCAGGCGTTAGTGGTCCTCTTATGCGCATCAAGATAACAAAAGATGTATGTGAAGATCCTCCAGTTGTTTTGAGCATGAGTGAATGTGAAGAATATCTGGAGTGTGATCCTCACATTTATATCATAAGTGAGAAAAATTGCACAACAGATGACGGCAAACATGGCACTTATACATCTTATTGTGTGAAAGGCTTTGTTCAGGATGGAAAGTGCAAAGGAGCGAGCAACAACAAAGAAAGTTTGCAAGATGCTTTTTATGAAATCCAAGCAGACGCTGAGGATGACACACACAGCGCAATCGAAGATATGTGTGCAAGTGGCCCAATAGAAGTTTATGAAGACGAAGCAGGTCCGGAAGACACCTGCCTGCAAGACAAAGTCGACGTCTTGTTAATTGTGGATCTTTCAGAGTCAATGTTGCCGGAAATAAATGCTGTTCAACAGGCTCTAGATAACTTTTCATCAGACAATGATGCCATGAATCATTTTAGATGGGCAATGATTGTTGGGCCTAAAAATAGCGGCGCTACACCGGGTACTAAAAATCATCTCTATCTTGCAAGTGATCTTATAGAAATTGATAAATTTAAGACAGTAATTTATGATGATCTAGAAGATGATATGATGGGCCAGTATGAAATGTTGTATGATGCTCTTTACTTAGCGCTAAAAAATATATCAGCATATCAGCCATACGAAAACGATGAACTTCTTTGGCCAACATGGGTAGGCAACGTAATTGACAATTCTTATCCCATCATAGAAGAATTTTTCATTAGCTGGCGTCCTTTTAGTAAAAAAGTTATCATTATCTTTACAGATGAACCCGGTCAAAGCTTCTTATTCCCTAAGAGCATGATTGGAAAATCTTACAATACTAAAGATACAATTACGCAGTCTTCATTGATAAAGATGATTTCAACAATTGAAGATGTGCAGGTATACGCATTTACCGACCCAGGCAGCAAAAATGGTGATGCCGGTTGGCTTCCGATTGTTCTAGAGGCACCAGGAAAATGGAGCCCTTTGACAGACAGCGCTGATGACATGACTAGTCATTTATCTAACATTGTTTTTGATTCTATATGTGATTAAATAAAATGTGAACATATTCAATGAATGGGCTATAATTGCTGTATAATAAAAGGAGCTCAAACATTGAAGTTTCATGAGTCAAAAAGATTCTCAGAGGAATCAAAACAAAAAGTAGTTTTAGTTGATATTGATGAGACTATTTGTTTTTATCCAGAAACACGTAGGTACGATTTGTCTGTGCCAGACTATAATAATATCGAAAAAATCAACAAGCTTTATGACGAAGGTTGGAAGGTAATTTACTGGACAGCTAGAGGATCTGTTTCTAAGCGTGATTATTCTGAGCACACCCAGGCGCAATTGCAAGAGTGGGGGTGCAAGTATCATGATCTTGTAACAGGAACTAGCCCAAACCCTAAGCCGCATTTCGATTTACTAATAGATGATAAAGCAAAAAGAATAGAGGAGCTTTAAAAATGGATCAAGAAAATATGCCCGGCGAAAACGTTGAAGTAGTCTGTCAGATGACGCTTACAGAGCAGCAAGTCAAGCAAGCTCTAATGAATGTAGCATCTGAAGAAGAGCGGCTTGTAAAGTTGTTAGATGGAAAAAACTGTCACTTATGGGTAAAATGGCATGTATACAAGTGGGACAACCCCGACTCATTTTGTACGCTGACTTTCGGTGTTGAAAAGGAAAACACACAAGACGTTCCTGATACTCCTCAAGAAGATTAAACAGAATACTTTTGACAAGCAAGTTGTTTGTTGAGTATAATGCAATCGTACGATTGCGAATAGTTCATCACACACATACACAGGAGGTATAAAATGAACAATTCAAAAAAGACATCCCCAGGCGCGGGATCAAGTAAAAGCGGTTATGAGCTTCGAGCAGATTTGTTAGGAATGGCAATCGGTATTGTTGATCAAAGGATTAGCAGATTGTTTGAAAATGAACATCTCAAGCCCGAAGGACAGAGAAATGCTGTTGAGCCCTTTACTACAGAAGATGTAATTACTGAAGCAGAAAAGCTTTATAATTTCGTCCAGAAGAAGTAGTTTTTCATACCGCAGGGAGGCACGGGTTTATAGGTGCCTCAGACTTCAGAAACAAAAGGATAATATTAATATGAAGTATTTTATTTTATTAGCGTCTAGCATCATCATTCTTGGGCTTTCCGCATGTGGGGACGAGACGTGTGACAACACTGTGACACCTCCCGAACAAGACACAGTAGGACAAGTCGGTGATGCTGTATCTGAGGTCTCTTCAGATGCTGTTACTCTCGAAGAGCGTCCGGATGCTGTGGCAGATGTCACTGTATCCGATGCAGCTGAAGCTGAAGATGCACAATTAGAAGTTGTTGCAGATACAGTAGAAGCAGGGGATCCAGATTCCTCTTCTGAGTAAGAAGCTGACCGCAGGGAGGCACGGGTTTATAGGTGCCTCATATTTTACTGCTAATCACTTTAGGAGCCAGCGAATGCGCTTAGAAAATCGAGACTGCTTAGATCTTTTGCGATCTTTGCCTGATGAATCTGTTGATCTAGTTTTGGTCGACCCTCCTTATTATAAGATTTTAGAGTGTGGTTGGGACAATCAGTGGAGCACTGAAAAAGATTATCTTGATTGGTGCGAAGAGTGGACTTCCCACGCAGTTCGTGTGCTTAAGCCTGGAAGGTGTTTTTATGTCTGGGGCACAACGAAAACAGATACATTTCTTAAATATAAGCTAGATGTTCTAAATAAAATGCCCAACATGGTGTATCAAAACTGGATTGTTTGGAATTATGATTGGGGCGGAAGAACTAAGAAGACATTCCCAAGAAAGCACGAAGATTTATTGATGTATAGTAAAGGGCCACAATTTCTTTTCAACAGCGATGATATACGTGTTCCTTACAAAATGAAGAGCAATGTTCGTAAGGGATCTGCTAATAACCCTCTAGGGAAGATACCAACAGATACGTGGACCAAAAACAATCACACGACATCAAAAGAATACGCGGGCTGGCATCCAGCTCAAAAGCCTATTGAGCTGCTAGAAAGAATTGTAAAGGCAAATACGCATCCAGACGATGTCGTTCTAGACTTTTTCTGCGGAGCAGGATCAACTGCAATTGCTGCACTAAAGAACGGCAGAGACTTTGTTGGGTGTGAATACGACAAAGAATATTACAGCAAGTCTTTGGAAAGAATTAAAAATTTGACTTAGGAAGAATTGATATGACAGTACATAGAAAAGCGCCTGGCGCATCTTTTTTAGAAGCAGCAAAATCAAAGTTGGAAGCTGACATCAAAGATGCAGAAGCAAAAATACAACTTTATCTGGATTATCCCGCAGGAATTGGAGATCATCCAAACATTACTGAGGAAATACTCAAGGCAGCAAATGATGGTGCACACGCCAAAGATGTATTGTCCTTCTTAGACACAAGATGGTCAAGCACGCCACTATCATAGATACGGAAGGGATCCGGCTGGATGAGGAACTGCTCTTGAAAAGCAGCGGGGCAAAAAACCCTTCAGGGTTCGAGTCCCTGTCCTTCCGCCACAAAACAAGAAACAAAAAGTTATTATTTCTAGTGTCCGCGATACTTACCAATACAACTCGACAAACAAAAGGCGAGAGGAATAATATGAAGCTTTCAATACACAAACTTCGAGATCTTATCAAAGAAGAAGCGAACAAGATAAATAAAAGACCTAAGAAGGCATCAACCCTTTCTTCATTTTTGTTTGAACAAGAAGAAAAAGAAGCATCCGGAAAAATCGGCGATGCACCAAAGATGACACCGGTTTCCAAAACGACTAATGTAAAAGATGTTGATCCTGTTGAGATGGCAAATCAGCTTCTTTCTGGTGATGATGATGCGCCCCTGATCGCCGCTGCAAAAGGTAAGTGGTTTGAATATACAGGCGCACAGGCTAAAAAGTGGATTGAAGATTTAGGGCCAGATGTATTCGTTAAGCGCTTGAAAGTTCTTGCAGATAAGGTTCCAACCTCCGGAATACCAAAAAGTAAAATGCCGTTCTTGCCCGGACCAGATGATGCAAAAGGTACGTTCGCTGAGCTTGAGGATGCATTGACACCTGGTGGCGACATGAACATTGACTTTATGGAAGAAGGTGCAATGGTTCGTGGATTAACGTACTTAGCGGAAAAGGTCGCCCCACCTGCTCCAAATTCCTTTACGGGTTATGACCCTAGTCTAGAGAAAGGCGCCGCGGCAGAGTTCTTGACAGGTGGTCTTAAAGACGGCAAAGACGACGATGATAAGGTAGTAGTTAAGAAGGGTGGTAGCATTAAAGCTAGTTCTGCTATACCAACACAGTCGAATATCCTTATATACAAATCCATGGGGTTTGCTGTTGACGGTATGGCCGGCGGCGACTTAGAAGCATGGGCATCTACAGCGAATGAAATTCTGGATGGCCATCATCGTTGGGCTGCGACTATGCTCAATGATCCAAGCGCCGACATGGGAACTGCCGGACAGGTTGATCTAGGCGTAACAGGAGATAAGCAAGAGATGCTAATGTATCTCACAGCTCTTGGTAACGCCTTGGGTAATGAAACCAAAACCGAGTCACGAACAAGAAAGAGTGACAACGCGCTCCTCGAGAGATGGAGCAAGATTGCGGGTCTTTTAAAAGATTAGAACATGGGGTCGAAATGGCTTCGACTGGGTGAAGAAGTTATTTTGTGCAAGACAGAGGGCAGCGCGGCTCTGTAAAAACGCTGGAACTTTTAAATGCCAACGATAATGTTGCATACGATTACGCCTTAGCTGCTTAATTGCGGGGTTTCCGATAACCTTGTTAACAAAGATCGGATATGTGGTTGATCTCACGGAGTAAAAAAAGATCCTCAATGGTTACCCTGACATTTGTCAGGTGGATCTCCGATGCTCGATAGGAGACGGGAAACTTTCGAGATGCTTTGTCAGTTTAGCGAAACTGAATAATCTTGTGAACGACAGAATAATAGAAACACTCAGGACGCGGGTTCGACTCCCGCCGACTCCACCAAACGCAGTAGACGAGTATGTCTAAGGAGAGTGAAGTATGTATTCTTTTATTTTAAAGGCAGGCATCAAAGGCCAGGAAGTCAGGCGTCTGCAAAAATCTTTATCAATAGCGCCCGATGGGGACTTTGGCCCACTAACAAAGGCTGCTGTTCAATCTTATCAAAAAAATAACAGTCTAGTTGTTGATGGCGTTGCTGGCCCTAAAACTTTGTCTTGCTTGGGAATACCAGTTTTGATGGGAGTAGACGTCAGTCATTGGAATGGAAATGTTCGCTGGGGTGATGTCGACCCGGGTGAAGTTAGTTTTGTTTGGGCAAAAATTTCACAGGGGGTTGACTATACAGACCCTAATGCTCAGCAAAACTTGCTGGGATGTAGAGCCAACGGAATTCGAGTAGGCGGCTATCATTTTCCTTCACCTCAAACTGGTGGTAGTAATGACCCAAAGCTTGAGGTGCAAGATTTTTTAAAGTATTATGGAGGGTGCATCCCGTCTGGTGATATGCTTCCTGTTTTAGACTTAGAGGCAGGTATCAAAGGTGATCCGGGCCATAATCGTCAGTGGGCCCTGGAGTGGCTAAAAGAGCTAGAAAACGAAACGGGCTTACGCGCGATGGTTTATACAGCAAAGTGGTATGTCTATAGCTATCTAAAAAATGACGTTGGTGATTTAAAGAATTATCCTCTTTGGATTGCTGACTATACAAAGCCCCAGAAAGACGGCGGTCGTTCTGACCCTGATGGAACTTGTGATTGGCAAGAATGGTCTGCTTGGCAGTGGACAAGCAAAGGAAAAGTACAGGGTCTTCAATCTACTGGGATAAGAAAATGTGATGTCAATTGGATGGCGGGCGGTAAGCTAAAAAAGCTAATCATCCCCTAGATCCGTTCCTACTCATCTAAACAACAATCACAACGTCTAGAAGGTATGCTAGAGACATCTTTGTTTCTTTTATGTGGTTTACTATAACTTGATTTGTAAAGTTTATCTGCGTATTCATAAAATAAAGTATGACAAAAATAATAGTCAAGGCATATATACTCTAGAAAAATATTTTATGTAAACAAATGATTTGCTGTTACTATAGTATTTTTCGAAAAACAAGGTATACGAATGCGAATTTTAGCAGCAACACTTACGATCATAGTTTTTATCCTTTTTGCAGGTTGTTCATCAAGCAAAAATCAGAAATCTTCTGTCGATGCATCACAAATCATTGACCAGGATTCTGTTTCTACTCCGCATGATTCTACCCCCACAACAGATGAAGCGGTTCAATCTGATGATGATGCACTCGACACTAAGGATGAGAGCCTATCTGATGAGGTCATCGAAGATGATTTCTATGTACCGGGATGTTAAAGATTTATAACATCCAAGTAAGCCGTCAAGGCTGATAGGCACTGAAAGGGGACATTTTTTTGTCCCCTTTCTTTTTTCACCATTGAAATCAATACAATCTCCTTTTGACTAAGATATTTAGTATTAGTTTGAAAACTTATGTTCCTTTCATAATTTTTGAGGTGATAAAAATGAAACATATTTTAGTTAGTGCGTGTCTAGGGATTTATATGATGTCTTGCGCGACAACAGGTCCATCTGAACCCGTTGATCTTTACCCGCAGCTTAATGTCGAAGCTGTTCAAGAAAACTGCCAGCCCGCTGAAACATGGCGAGTCAGCGCTCTTGGTCTTCCAGGATTTGTTGTTTTGTTTGAAACATGCCTGGGAACCAAAAAGCTTTTGATGATCTCAGTTGATGCATCTGCTTATACGCCTGAAATAAGAGGGAAGTCTGTTGAGTTATTAGGGCTTCATTATATCGAATTCTTAAACAGGCGAAATGCTGAAAATCCCGAGCCCAAGTCAACATGGTCTCTTAAGAAAATAAAAGAAATAAATAGTCATGGCGGCGACATACACTTTCATTTGCTCCTGGAGGAAAAGCCAGTCTGCAAAGGTGAAGACGGTCGTTGCACGGCGACAGTTCAATAGCCCAGAGACTGAGAATAAAAGGAGGATAGTATGGCCCCGCTTGGAGACTGTTACGAAGCTGCTATAAAATTCATTATGAGCAAGTGTATGTTTGGACCGGACTGCCCTTATAAAGTTATTCATGCAGAAGTTGCTGGCCAAGGCCCGCTTGATGGGATTAATTTCGGCCATGCATACGTGGTGGATACCAGAAATAATATTGCTGTTGATATATCAAACGGTGGGAACGTAATGCTACCTCGCCCAGACTATGAAGCCATGGGAAAGATTAATGAAATCGGAAACTATCATGAATATGACTGGCGGACAGCTAGAAAAATGATGATAGAGTATGAACACTACGGCCCTTGGGAGCTAGAGACAAGCACAGGACTTTGAGATGCAAAAAGAGCTACAAATATTTACTAGTCTTCAAAGACAAGACAAGCCTATAGATTCTGATACACTAGAAGATCTAGAGTCTCAAACTCTACATCTCGAAGCATTAATTCGTCTTTGCGTCAAAGAAGTATTGTTTGAAAAATCAGTCAGACAAGATAAATGACAACAGCTTTTTTAGTTTTGATAGCAATAATAATAGTTGCGTATGGAATAAAAGAGGAGAATTGAGGATGAATCCGCTAAAAAACTACATGGAATACATGTTGGGGACATTATTAAAATGAATATTTTCAAAAAAAAGAGGGTGAAACTAACAGAGGCGAAACTAAGAAAAGTAATTCGTAGATTATTGCGAGAAACATTTGTAAGTCATTCAAACGAACCATTGGTGGGGGATCACGTTGTCAATAGTAATCCTAAGTGTAAACATTACGGAAGTGAAGGGATTGTATTGTCTATTGGGTCTTTAGACAATGATATAGGAAAAACAGCTTCTTATAAGTGCACAAATGATGGGGATAGTTGGAATCCGGGCGACGTCCTAGAAAAGACAATGGATCAGTTGGAGAAAAAATAGTGAAGCTTTTACGGGAATATATTCGGGAGACTTTAAAAACACCCGAAGTCAAGCCAGCATCAGTCATTTATTGCGATATGGACGGTGTACTTGTCAATTTCGAGGAGGCTGTGGTCTCTCTCGTCAATGATTTGTTAGATGGCGCAATCTTCCCGGGAGTAGAAATAACTAAGGGATATGAGAAGAGACTACGAAAGGTTCGTGAAGAACTCGGGCCAGAATGGCGCGCCAAAAATCGCCCGGATCTAGATATCAAATCAGTTCGTAGTTTTATGATGGGTGTGATAGGATCAAACCCAGGACCAGTTTTTGCAGAGATGCAGCCGTGGCCTGACGCATTGAATATTTTGTGGCCGGCCATTACATCTTCAGGTCACATTGTGAATGTTTTGACCGCTCCGATTAGGGCACGCAGCTCGGATGTAATGTCTGCAGAAGAAGGCAAAGAGTTTTGGGTTTCGAAGTGGCTTAAGCCTTCACCGTCCAGCGTCATTATGTCTCCTGCAGCTCAAAAATCACAGTATGCTACAAGTGGCGAAGTACCGAATATTCTAATTGATGATAAAGCATCGACGATTGATTCATGGAATCAAGCAGGGGGTATTGGAATTCTGCACACACCAGGAGGTAGTTCAACAACAATTGCAAAATTGCAGGAGTTGGGTTTATGAAACTACTCCGAGAGTGTATAAGAAATTTGTTAACTGAAATAAACTTGGGTCAATCTCACGGGACAATAAAGTACACAGCACTTGTTTTAGATGATCAATCACAATCACAGTTAGCTCAGCTGGCCCCCGAGGGCTGGAGGATTTACTCCCACCACATGACAATCATCAACCCTCCCAATCAAAAAGGGCGCCTTCCTTCCCAATGGCTTGAAGTAGAAGAATGTGTAAAAATAACTGCAATAGCCCAAAATGATCAAGTCATGACAGGGTTGGTTGACTTAGGTGGAATGCCTCTTCCAATGAAAGGTCCCTCTTTTCCCCATATTACAATTGCTACAAATCCGCAAACAGGCGGCAAGCCAATGATGTCAAATCAGTTTTCAATGTCAGATTTTGAGCCGATAACACCCATTAGAGTGTGCGGTACGATTGAGGAAGTTTCGTGAGCGAAATTATGACAAACAAGCTTTTGACACAGCTAATTTCAGAGATATGCGGCGCGCCCAGTGCAGATATTGATGATGCCCTTAGTACAGCTCAGTTAGCACACCTAGGGCAGACTCGAAGATCAGGTGAAGCCTACATAGAACATCCAAAAGAAGTGGCAAGAATTGTGTATAGCCTCTATAATGATCCGGTTCTTTGCGCTGCTGCCCTTTTACATGATTCTCTAGAAGATGCTATAGACCAGGGCAACTTTGAGTCTATCGATGATCTCAAGACGATGATAACTTCGTCTTTTGGAGATCCAAGAATTGGTGCTGAGGCTCTTCGAATTGTACAAAGTTTAACACATAACAAAAATATACCATACAGTGAGTATGTTGTATCACTTTTGGGTGATCCGAGCGCGCTAAGAGTAAAATTAGCTGATATGCTACATAATTTAAGAAGTAGCCCTTCACCTAGTCAGCTAGAGAAGTATTCTAAGACCCTCCAGACCCTGCAGGATGCATCCGGAGGAATTCCTCAAGGTATTAATCAGGCTCACTGGAATGCTTTACAGAATGCCGTTTCTAATAAGACGCTTCGGGCAGAGAATTTAAGACGAACGATAAGAAGTTTAATTTTGGAATCACAAGAACCAACTAGAATGCCTTTGAACCTTTCTATTCCCAAGGATTTGAGGGTTATTCACCAAAATATGAAATCTGCAGGTATGCAACTTTATGTTGTAGGAGGCGCAGTTCGTGACACGATTATGAATAAACCTCCCAAGGATTATGATCTAGCAACCAACGCACCGCCCGAAGAAGTAATTAAAATTTTGGAATCTGATCCTTCTCTTAAGATTGATTTGACGGGTAAAGCTTTTGGGGTTGTACGAGTCATAACTCCTGAAAATAATGAGTACGAAATCGCTACTTTTCGAAAAGATATCGGAACAGGCCGCCGACCGGATGCCGTAGAATTTACATCAATTGAAGATGATGTGAAAAGAAGAGACTTAACGATCAATGCACTCTTCTATGACCTGGATACGGGGGAAGCAGTTGATTATGTAGGCGGAATTGAAGACATCCAGAAGGGGATCATTAGGGCGGTTGGCGACCCAGTTCAAAGATTTGATGAAGATAGACTCAGAATCCTTCGGGCAGTTCGATTTGCAGGTCGAATGGGATCAGACCTAGATCCAGAGACAAAAGAGGCAATATTAGATGACAATGACCTCTCTGGTGTCTCTCCGGAGCGCATCCGAGATGAGTTTATCAAAGGAATAAGCTCAGCGCAAAATTTAGGAGACTTTTTGTCCCTATCTAACGATCTTCAGCTCTTTCCTCAAATATTTCCCGGACTTTCGGTCTCATTAGATAAAATTTCGTCAAATAAAGATACCACAGTTCAAGTTGCTCTTCTTCTTGCAGGAAATAATCCACAACAAGTTGAGAATGTACTTAGAAAGATGAAATACACAAACCAGGAAGTTAATACGATCAAATTCCTGCATAGTTTTGTTAATATTACCCCAGAAGATGCGCCGAGACTAAAAAAGGAGTTTAATCGAGCCAAGATCACTGAAGAAACCCTTAGAGACTTCACTGATGCTGTTGGAATCCCATCTGCTAAGGCTGTAGACGTCTTTTTGCAGTTTGCTGTATCACCTCCTGCTGCAAACCCAAGAGATCTAATGTCACAAGGTCTCCGCGGCCCAGATATCGGCGCCGCTGTACAGTCTGCTGAATCAGAATCATACAAAAACATGCTGGGCGAACTTAGATCTTATATTAAGAGAATACTCAAAGAAGATCCTATGGGCTTCGTTCATGATCTTGCGTCATCCGATAAATTCGGTGACCAGTTTTTTGGTGGACGAATTGGCAAAGAAGCTGGTAGAGATATCAAGCGTGCTTTCAATAAAAACGCAGACCACCAATTTCTCAGCACGTTGGACACAGTACACTGGGGAACAACATATGGAATTGAAAGCCTGGTAGGCAACAAAGGGAAAGACGAGCTATCTGCAACGATGTCTGCACCAGGTGATACATTCGTTCCTGCTGCCGGTCTTGAAGTAGGATTGTGGATCAAGGGAAGAATAACCCTGGCAACTAATGATCAAGACAAGATGTATTCAGGCTTTCAGGGAGATTATGATGCACCTCATGAAGGATCTGAAGATGAAGTTACCCAGAGAGACAAGTCATCAGGCAGAAATAAAAGACCCAGCGTGTCTAAGAACTACAAGAACTACGGCAAGCTCGAGCGTGGCAATGAGTATATGGAAAAGATGGCAAGAGATGGAATACCATACATTTTGGACCAGTCAACATGGAAAGGGTCTGAAGGAGGCTGGGGTGTAGTTAATGAAGCTCTAGTTGATAACTGGAAACCTGTTGGCATCGTTGTAGGGACAGCAAACAACCTTATTGATTCCGTAAAATCTTTTGCTGATATTGAGCCTGAAGCTATCAACATCGTTGGTGCAGGTACCATTAAGAAGATTTTTGAGATGTCTATTAAGTTTGGAGTCCCCATTTACGACACTAGTCGAACGAAGCTATGGAGTCCAAAACAGGACAGCATTAAAGAAATTCGCGAAGCCGTCCGGGAGATTTTAAGAAAACTATGAGCTTTACTATAACAGATTTTGCGATAGAAAAGGCAAAAGAGATAAGGGAAAAACTAGGAAAGCCTGAAGACTGGGTACTTTGTGTAGGTCTCCGAGGCGGCGGATGCTCGGGCTTTAAATACGATATAGACTTTATGGAACCTCCCGAGGATGAAAGCAAATATCGAGTTGTAGAAAGGGCAGGTCTCAGAGTCTTGTGTGACAAAAAATCATATATATTTTTAGTAGGCTCAGAGATTGATTATGAGGAGACAATAATGTCGTCAGGATTTAAGTTTAACACACCAAAAGCGACTTCAATGTGCGGGTGTGGAGAGTCAGTGGGGTTTTAATGGATATTGGTTTGACTATAGTCTTGTCGTTTGGGATGATAGGTTTGGGTGTTTTAACAGCAGCACTTTGGTCTGTCTGGTTTCCCAAAACTCGTTGCCAGAAAACAAGAAAAGATGTAGACACACAATATAATATCTGTATAAGAGTTAAGTCTCATGATGGACCACACATGGGCGCTAATGGAGAGAGATTTTAGAGATGACTAAAGAAGAGATTCAGTCTTACGTTGACGATAACATAAATCCCGGATTGGGAATGCATGGAGACTTTCTCACGATACAGGAGTATGATACAACAATTGGTGTTCTTTATGTGACTATGGGAGGAGGGTGTCAGGGATGTTCATCTGCAGCGCTTACTTTGAAGCAGGGTATAGATCAAATACTAAAAGAAGAATTCCCAGAAATAAAATTGATTGAAGATACAACTCAACATCACGAAGGTGTTAATCCCTTCTATACATAGTCAATATAACATATGGGGAGAAAGAGGAGAAAAAATGGATAATTTTGGAATGCAGGCAGACGTATTTGAAAAAGAGGAAGAGCTTTCAGGAAAAGTTTTCGAGCTTTATGAAAAAACTCCCAATAGAGAATTCAAAAGTCATGTCCAGTTTATCAAAGCAGATAATTTATGTGAGGCTGAGGATAAAGCATCGGAGGCAAACCCCGAGTATTGGCGCACTAAATCTGTAAGACCAGTAAAAGTTGAATATGTATGGGATACCTTCATGGAGCTGTATTATTCTTATAAGATGGCAAAATCTGTACTAGGATTAGATGAGATGCTAGACGAGTAAAGTTATAATGATTCTTCATGAGTACATATGGCTAATTGTCGAGAAAGAGTTACGTGGCCAAAAGAGTAAGCGCACTCTTTATCATATAGGACCACGACCTGCTGAACCGAAGCCGAAGCAACGATGGCAAAGTCAAGGACAGCCGGAACAAGAATGGGAGCGGTATTGGTTATCTAGCCCAGTTAAGTCTGGTGTGTTTTTGACTCCCAACCCAACAGATATCGTTCAATTTCATGGAATCAGCGGTAATGTGTATGCCTACAAGGTGCCTGAATGGGTCATTGCAAAATCAGGAGGCATACATCGATTCGATACGGGCTCAGAGATCCTCATTCCGGAAGAAGTATGGAATGAAGCCGGAAAAGAAATAGAGCTCCTGGGTAAGACCATGAGCCAACAGGACTTGTGGGATTCTGTCGAGTCATCATGGACCAGAGATTCTAAACGGAAGAGCACGCACAGCGACAGGCAATCTCCCGGAGAAGGAGTCCATGCCAGCCTTGGAGGGCTAAGGCACACAGCTCATCCTGAAGCTGCTGTGAAGATGATGTCTCAAGAAGAGATCAAGAAAGTCCTTGAGCAACTTGCAACTAAGTACGAAGTAAAGCCGGATGAGATCATAACCTACCCAAATGCTAGAAAAGGCTTGAGAATACCATTTTGGCAAAAAAAGCCCGACAAGAAAGATCAACAACTTTTGGATCTGCTTAAGAAACATATGAATGAGTCTGTAATTCGAACCTATATAAGGGGACTGCTAACCGAGCAGGAACAGGAACGCTCCGAGCTCGATAAGATTAAGGAAGTGTTCGTCAACGGTGGTGCTCAGGCAATAGAACTAGCAGGCATGGTTGGGTTGGGCAATGAT
>Ga0080013_1000247_pt1 | contig 76476 bp, 71 predicted proteins | sample ETNvirenome_6_85_FD_69236 | JGI IMG/M metagenome (GOLD analysis project Ga0080013, IMG submission 69236) | Marine viral communities from the Pacific Ocean - ETNP_6_85 (SPADES assembly) (version 2) | ecosystem: Environmental > Aquatic > Marine > Oceanic | place: Pacific Ocean | collected 2013-06-19
GTCAATTGACTCGACTGATTCTTGAATTTTACCTTCTTTAATAAGAGTATCCAAATCGATGTCTTTAGCGTTTACAGCTTCTAAAGGTTCATTTCCCCTAGACCCTGCTCGATAAAAAGTAAATCCTTTCAGGTCATTAGCATACATTAAAAGGTCATCGTAGAGATTGGAAGGCTCGTACTCTGCTGGAAGATTACATGTTTTGGATACTGCAGAATCGATGTACGTCTGTACTACTGCTTGAACTTTAATATGCTCTTCGGGAGTAACGTCATAAGCGCCAACACAATGCGACACATCTCGACCTCTAAGATATAAATCTTTAAATAGAGAGTCAACAACAATAGTCTCATTCCAAACACCTTCCGTGCCAGTACGCCAACGGCGCTTGTAGATCGGCGCAAATATCGGTTCTAGCCCTGTAGAGACCCCCAAAACCATACTAATGGTTCCAGTCGGAGCAACAGTAAGCAATACAGCATTACGTAGACCATTTTTCTTAACATCTGAGCGGATGCGTGAAGGAAGAGTCTTAAAAAACTTTTCATCTTTCAACTGGTTCCAATCGTAGGCTGGGAAACTTCCTTTCTCTCGACCGATATACATAGAAGCTTTATAAGCTTCGTTTCTTATAGTTCCAAATAATCGTTCTAAGAATTCTAGGCATGCTTCTGACCCGTATCGAAATCCTGCTTTGATGAGGAAGTAGTGTAGTCCTGTAATTCCCAATCCGATGCGACGGGATCGTATACCGCCTTCTTCGCATTCCGGAATTGGAAAATGGTTCGCCGTAAGAACGTTGTCCAAGAAACGAACGCCTGTCCTAATCGTACGAGCCATACGGCGCCAGTCGATAACACCATCCATGTCAACCATATTAGCAAGATTAACATGACCAAGGCAACAATTGCCATAGGCAGGAAGAACTTCCTCACCACATGGGTTAGTAGCTGGCATGTGTTCAAAGTAAGAGACATTAGTGTATTCATTTGCAAAATCTATATTGAAAATTCCAGGTTCCCCGGATTCAATAGCATTATCTATAATTCTAGTCCAAAGATCCCGTGCGAGGATTACTTTCTTTTTAGGGGTTCCAAAAGTGTCTAAATGGTGCTTGAGATAATGCATTGTCGCTCGTCCTAGAGCATCCTTCTCATCTTTTGCAACAACTTCAATTACTTCATTTCCCTCTTCAGAAGTGCGCTCCACCTCATAAACAAAATACTTGTCATGTCTGCCACCAAAAGTAAAATACCACTCGTCATTCTTCTCAACCGCTTCTAAAAATGGTTTTGTAATGGCTACAGATATATTGAAATTAGTTAGTTCTTTACGGTCTAACTTTACGTGGAGAAACTCTAAGAAATCTGGATGGGTAATACTGAGAATAGCCATTAGAGCGGTTCTACGGTTTTTACCTGCGCGAACATGGTTTCCAATTTCGTTTACCATGCGCATAACTGAAAGAGACCCCGGAGCCGAGTTTCTAATATTTTGAATATCATCGCCCAAAGGTCTAATTTTAGAGAAATTAAAGCCTATGCCTCCGCCACCGCAAGAAATCTTGTACATGTCGGAAATAGTCTTGCCTATGCTCTCTACAGAATCTTCAGGGTCCAAAACATAACAATTCAATAAGTTTTGCTTGCTTCTTCCCGCACCAAAAAGAATTCTTCCTCCAGGACAAAAATCACCAGAATTGATAGCGTCATAGAACTTCTGTTCTATTTTTTCCCTCTGTTCAGGAAACTCTGGATCTGCTGCAGCTCTAGCCACGCGCTTAGACAGCTCTTTCCAGGAGTTTTCTCCTGGGTAAGCGTACTTGTCCATAAAAATAGTTTCCGCTAGGGAATTTTCAGGAATGCTGTACGGCACTAATCTTCCTCAGGTAATATACATAGCGTTTCTTCCTCTGGAATAATCAAATACTCCACGCCATCCCACTCTACCTCTGTCCCAGCGAAATCGTTAAAAACAATCATGCTACCTATCTCTATGGTAATTTCCGGGTCAGTCCCAATCTCTACAACTTTACCTTGGTTTAATTTTCGGTCTGTGTACTCCTCAGGAAGAATAATACCCCCCAAGGACTCGGTTTCTACCTTATCTCTAAGGATTACTAGTGTTTTGCCATAGGGCTTAATCATCTTATTTTTGTTTTATTGTGGTTAGTTTGTTTCGCTTATTCACCGTCAAAGTGCTCGCGTTGTCTTCTATTAAAGACGTTAGATATTCATTATGGGTAATAATAAAGACTTTTTTCTCTGTAGATAGTATCTCCATCAACTCACATACACCTTTTACTCCTTCTTTGTCCAAGGAATCTGCAACTTCATCGAAAAATAACAAATTTGACCTCTCTTTTCCTGATAAAATCAGTAAATCGTTAAGCCCTAGCATTACTGCAAGAGATATTTTCTTTTTCTCCCCTCCAGACATAGACTCATATAACACGTCGGACCCGTTATTTTTGATGTTTTCAGATAATATTTCATCAAACGTAATAGAAAACTTTCCGGCAGTAAGAAACCCTAAGTAATAATTTGCACGTTCATTGAAAAACTCAAGAATATGCTCAATAATATATTTCACTAACCCTTGCTCAGAGAAAGCTGTTTCCCAAAAACGCATAACGTCGTATTTTCGTTGAGCTTCCTCCATTGCCTTAGAGTACTTCTTCGTGATTCTTTGCTGGTCTATGGCTTGCTTTTTTAAAACGTCTAATTTTACGTCAACTGTTTTCAGGGCTTCTACGGTCTCAAATTCTTGAGAGCTAATAGGAACGTCATTCTCTTCTAAAGCTACTACAACAGCTTGTAAATCATGTTTGAGGGCTAGTATGGCGGTCTCGCTAGCTATTACGGACTTCTCATCTTTACTTATCTGTTCCTTTATAACAATAGGCAAGTTTCCACAATGTTCACATTTTGAATTAGAGCCGAGTTTGTGGATACGTGCCGAAGTACCTTCTAACTTCTTTCTTATTGAGTCTATATCATTTAACTTAGTGTTGTAGCCCGCCTCTAAAAGAGCACGTTCCTGTTCTAAGTCTTTAATCTCAGACAAAGAAAAATTAGAAATCAGTTTGCGTTGGTCCTTAGTAAAAAGAGCATTCGCTTGTTTCTTTGCTTTCTTTAACTTTGCAATTTTCCCTTTTAGTTTTTTTAACTTCTGTAAGGACTCCGATTCTAGCGTTACTGCAATTTTCTTCTCATTATTATGAGTAGCTTTTATAGAACGAATCTTGGAACGGTATTTAAACAGGTCAACAATATTTAAAAAGTTTTGAATTATAGACCGCTTCTCCTCGGCGGTAGCAGTAAGAAAATTCATATCATTCTGCTGTCCGAACACAATAGACGCTAAAAAAACATTGTAACTTATGTTTAAATGCGACTCTAAAAAAGCCTGAGTCTGTTGAATACCTTCTTTAGTTTGAGGTTTTCCATCAACTGTAACGATTAAGGAAGGGGGCTTTTTAGTTCTACATATCTCTACGTTATCATTTACTTTTAAGGTTACTTTACACTTTCCTTTTGTGTAAAAATTGACGACGCTCTTCTCACTTGTCTTTCGAATTGTCTTTCCGAACAGCGCAAAAACAATAGCTTCAATAACGGAACTTTTTCCTGCTCCGTTAGAAGAGGTAGGGGAAGTATCTCGGTTCTTTCCAACAATATTTACCAACCCATCAAATTTATCAAAGTCTAAGTCGACCTTCTTTATTGACAGGAAATTTTCTATCTTAACTGAATTAATCTTCATTTCTAATCTCTTTAAGGGCGTCTAATAGTTCTTCTTCTGAGAAGATGGAATTCTTAGCTTGAACGTACTCGGAAATAATGCTATCATCGAGTGAAAGTAGTTGGCGCGTAGGCGCGTAGGTAGATGTAAACTTAGGAAGTATATCTTCAAAAGACAATTCCAAATAGTCTACGTCGTAGTCATTTATAAGGCGGTCATGTATTTGCCGTTCCACATACTCATCTAAACGGTCTAACTTCACCCGTAAAATAGTAAAGAAATCTTTAAACTTATATTTCTTTGAATACGATTCTATTTTTCCAACATCACATACAATATGGCGTATTCCAGAGTTGATAGGCTTTCGAACTACTTTAGAAATATCTCCATCACGTACGATTAATTGTGTGATGAACTTCTGAGTGTTTGCCTCCCCAAAAGAGTTGGAGTATTGAGTTCCTAGTACATGAACCTTGTCATAAATTTTTGGTTTGTGAATATGCCCTAAAAACGTGTACCTGTCTTTCTGAAAATGCCACCTTTTAATTTTTGCCTCATAATGGTAACTGCCATTAGATACACACCCGTCAAACCCAAAATGACCAAACACGTGATTCTTTCTTCGCTTACTAGCTTTTAAAGCGTCGACAACTATCCGCTCATCTTCATAGTGTGGGATAAAATCAAAATTAACTCCACATATCCTAACAGTTTCGGTGTCGGTTATGATTTTAGCTTTTGAAGAAAATAAGGAAAGGGTTGTATCTGAAGAACCATCCTTGTGTACTGTATCGTGATTTCCTCTGTTTACATAAATATCCCTACATTTCAAATTATCTAACAGGTAATCAAAAGCAAGTAGTGAATCCCCATCAGGGTTTCTTTTATGGAAAATATCACCGTTAATAATTACTGCATCTGTATGCTTTTCATTAACTAAACTCAACAAAGTTTTCACTTGGTTATCTAAAAACCCTGGAATGTAATCACTCCGCAAATGAGTATCTGTTAATAAAACTATTCTACTGGTTTTCGACATAATCTAAAATGTTATTGAGGTTTGTGAGTTGTCCAACGTCATCAAAATGGGCTTCAGTGGCATCCCCAAAAGAATTCCCTACTTCGACATCCACCTCAAAAGGGACGGCAAAATCTAAGTTATAAAAACCTTTAAATGCGGTCGTGTCAGTCAGGCAACTTTTAACTAACTCAAGCACTTGTTTTGTATCAGACTTTGCACATTGAATTTCTACAGAGTCATGTACCGATGCTAAAATTTGGGCATCTACCCCACTAGCTTTCAACGCCTCTTCTAAGCCGAGAATACCTTGTAGCATCATATCAGAGGCAGAACTTTGAATAACAAAATTCATACCTTGGCGAAGTGCTCTAAACTGGTACTTTCTAATTGGGCTTGAAACATTCGGCAAATTTCTACGCCTTCCAAACAAGCTAACAGCGTGTTCGTTTTCTCTGATGTATTTATGCACGAACTTAATCCAACTAAAAACCTTGGGGTATGAGTCCTGGTAAGCCTTGAAAATCCCCTTGCAATAGCCGATACTCTCGCCTATCTGCTGAGATAATTTATGAGGACCTCCTCCGTACACAATGAGGAAGCTAACAGATTTTGCAATTTGACGTTCTTCTTTGGTTACCTCACTCGCTTCCTTTCCAAATACCAAAGATGCAGTAAACCTGTGCAGGTCAACACCTGAGTTAAAAGCCTCAAGGAGATTTTCATCTTTACAGCACTGGGCTAAAACCCTAAGTTCTGCTTGAGAATAGTCAGCCGCGATAAAAACTTTATCGGTATCAGAAATCATAAGCTTTCTAATATTAACATTGTCCTCCGTTGGGCGTGGTAACGTGTGGAAGGATACCCCCTTCCTCATGCCGTTACCAGCAGAGTATTGAGAACAGCTCAACCTGCCTGTAACAGTAGCTGCAAAATTATAACTAGAGTAAATCCTTCCGTCATCGTTCCACTCAATAGAACTTTCCACTCCCTTCACGTAAGTTTTGTACAACTTTGACTTACTCTTATACTCAAGGAGCTTAAGGATGAATTCCTTAACTTTAGCCTTTTTGGATTTCTCCAAAAGGTCAGTCAGGTGGCTTTCAGTGATAGACGGCTTTTTAGTCTTCGCCGAAAATTCAGTGGCGGTAAGCCCAAAACCTTCGCTCGTAAATAATACAGTTCCAACGTGTGCAGTAGAGTTTGGGTTTATATCATCGTCAAGAGGGTTCAACTCATTTATCTCTTCTACTAAGGACGCTAAGTTCTCGGATAGTAAGTCTTCTAAGACAGCAAGATACTTTTTATCTACCTTGATACCTGTGTACTCTACTTTGGCAAGCGTTACAACGATGCTTTTAAGTAGGTTATCGTACACATGATTCAAGTGAAGCTTGTTAATATCTTCCTTCAGAATATTCCAAGCCCTTAAAGTGAAATCACAGTCCATAGCACAACCGAATGCCATATCTGACAGGGGCATATTACCCCAATCAAAATTCGCTCCGTTAGTTACTGTTAACATTTAGAATTACCTCCGCATCTGTTTCAATCCAGACTTTTGCTCCACAGGATAGGGGTTTTTTAGGCGAATACACAACCTTGCTTTCACCGAGGATACGAACCTCATGCGCGTAGTCATTGGACTTATATGTTTTTACTGTAATCACAGGCTCATTCGTCCCGTATTTCTTGTTAGCACGAATCTTGTGCTGGTTTACATGTATTCTTTTTTTCAATTTACATTTCCTTTTTCCCTAGCGTATCTTAAAAGCTCCGCTTGTAGATGCCCTATTTCTATAATTACATTCACATAGCTTCGGTTGGTGGTCCTGTCCTTGTGAGTTCTATCGCCTACTTCTAAAATGGTAGCTAAACACTGTTTTAAGGCGTGAGCTGCCATCTTCGCTTCTTCTAAAGGTATATCCTTTAAAGCCATTAAAATGTCTCCAATTCTTTGGGGAAATACTGTTTTACTAAGTCCATAAGTGCGTGGGGAAGGTTCTCGTCCACCAATGAGTGGAGAACTTGAGTATCTTCTATGTTATTAAACTCCGAAACACCCCAATTCATCAAGAATTTTAAATCAAATTTTGCATTATGTGCAATTTTAACGATATTAGGGTTTTTCATTAAGGAGATTACACGACTTTTAATATGCTCCACTTCATTCGGAGTGAATTCACACTCTTTATGGGATATAGGAACAACAAAAGCTTGCTTCTCTCCGTAGGAAATCCCTAAAGTCATTAGCTTGTGCTTTTTGAAATCAAGACCTCCTGTTTCCAAGTCGAAAGACACCGCATCAGAAGCATCAACCGAATCCATCAACTCATTAAACCTGTCAATGTCTCCGTTCACCAACTCATAAGGTGAGCCGTCGAGTTTATTTTCTCGAAGGATAAACTTCGTGTACGCGTTGTCAATATCTTGAAGGAACAAACCTCTAAGTTTTGGCTCCGCATATAAGGAGAATGGGTGTAAGGTCGGAACGACCGGAATAATCTTCCCTTCAATATCAACAGCAAACTCTTTCCCACGCTTAGAAGTGATGCCAGACTTCTTTAAAAGGGTTTTCATAGCAAGGTTTCCAAGAGGGATGATGAGGTCAGGCATGATTGCCTCTAAGTCTTCCGCTAAGGCATCTCTGTGCCCTTTAAGTTGTACAGTAGTTATATCATCCTCAGTAACATTAAACGTCTTCACAGCCGCTACAAATTGGTATGAGGAGGGGGGGATTTTAGTCTTCCTTAAAAGGGAAGTTAAGGTTTGGTATTCTTCGTCTTTAAATTCAAAGACCTTTCCATACTTTTTCTGATAGCAATCATGTACGAAAACAATCTTCTCATCCCCTACAGGAATGCGAAAATCACAAACACCTTCACTTTCTTCAAAAGTTTCGAACAGTTTTTCTAGTTTATCCATCTATAATGAGTTTATGGCGACTAAGCGCAAAAAAAAGAAATTACATTACCTCAACAATAAAGAGTTTGAAGCAACGATAAAAAATTACCTCGAAGACCCCGAAACACACGAGGATGATTTGGTACAAAAAATGGACCTCCTCATAACAAACATCATACACACTTTTAAATTTAAAATTGATTCAGATGATGCCAAGCAAGAATGTTTCGTATTGGCCTTCAAGGTATTAAAGAACTTTAATCCCGAACAAGGATCGGCTTTTAATTATTTTACTACGGTTTTCGTAAATAATTTGAAACTTTTGTATACCAAGAACAAAAAGTACATGGAAAAAATTCAAAAGTATCAAGCTATTAAAGAGATAGACCGACAGCCTAATCAGCGGAATTAAAGTGCTTATACATTAAGGGAGCATAGTCCAGCTTGGTAATCCTGCCACGTCTACACGTAACAAGGCATGGTACTTTCGTAATCTTGAAAGCCATGAAAGCGTGGGGCAAATCCCAACTGTTTACAGTAAGTAGATCTTCGTCTCCTTCTTTCTGTGCCCATTTCTCAGCCGAGCCCATCATCTTTTGACAAAGCTCATCCCAAGTGGAGTAGAACAGCATTTGAAAATCCTTAGATTTTCTGTTCTTGATAGCGTAGTTAACGCGACCCTCCTTTGTAATTCTAGTTATCGTCCGCGACATCGGCTTTTTCCACCTTCACGTCAGTAACTTCTTCCGTAGATACAGAATCCTCCATAATTTGAGCTTTTTCTTCTTCAGAAAGATTATTAACCTTTTCGGTCAACTCTTCCATGAATCCGTTCAACCCTTTGTAAAAAAGAATTCTAGCGAAATCACTGTCAGTCATTTCAGGGGGTTTAGCTGCGTCCTTCAAAACATCCCACTGTGTAGTTTCGGCCTTGGTCATTTTAATGTATAGTTTCATGCGTCTGTTACTTTGTTTTACTTTGAACTTGATTCCGCTCCATTTAGCTGGATCGAACTCGAAAAGTGTAATTTTATCTAAGTTCATACTATTATAGTTTATGGTTAAAAAAAATGCTAAAAAACTCTTGGATTTGGAAAACGAATTTTACAAGAAACCGAGAATCAATAGCCGTACTAAGGGTAACACTTTTGAGAGAGCAGTTGCCAAAAGACTGAATACTAGATTCAATACAGAGGAATTCTGTCGAACTCCAGGATCCGGTGCGTTTGGTACTACTCATAAGCTCCCTCTCTATCTTAAAGTCCACGGGGACCTAATTACACCAGAAAATTTCAAGTTTATTATAGAGGCTAAGCGAGGGTACTCTTTACAGCTAGAAGACTTGTGGAAACCTAAAAGTAATTTTTATAAGTTTATTAAGCAAGCAAAAAGGGACGGTAAAGCGGGGGGGAGAGATTGGCTTCTTATTTACAAGAAAGACCGGCAAAAAGAAATTGTTGTATCTGAAATAGAGTTTCCTATCCAGCCTATTATTCAGGTCAAAGGGATATACAACGTGTATTTATTTGAAGAGCTCCTCGAGCTTCACTCCTCCAATTTCTTTCATAATACGTAGCATCGACTGCATGTGCTCTTGTATCTCCATAGCACCAATCTGCCTAAGTATATCCTCAGCACTCCGCATGCCAACAGCTTTCATCGTAGCTCCAGAGGATGACGTTACACCAATAATAGCATGAGGTGCTCCTGGGGTTTTTTTGTGCTTTCGAATTGTATGCTGGTGTAAAGGTTTGCCGTCAGGTCGCATACTGGAGTTCCATTGTTTTAAGTTAACGCCGTGACCTCGCCCTTTAACAGCTTCTGTGCGTACTGATGGGTCCTCTGATATAGCCAAATTAAATTGGTGACCGAACATCACGTTTTCGCTCGCATAAGAAATTCGACCTCCTTTGTTTTCCTCAATAAGCTGGTTACTTGTTGAGCTTCCAGTATTTAAAATTTGAAGAGCAAGGTACTTTGAGCCCATACGAGGGTCTTCTTTAGCTCTAGCTGCTCTACGATTCATCATCCAGTTTCTCATCAACTCATTCTTGGTCTGAATCATCATTGTTTCATTAGCTTTAGATGGATTGTCCATAAACTCTTTCTTGGCATCTATAAACTTTTTAGTATCTTCTTTTTGGTCGTATAGTCTCTGGACTCGGTCGTAATCTCCTTTTCCCATCTCTCGGCGTAAAGTTTGAGTTAGAGCGCGTTGAGAGGTAAGAGATGGGTCATCAAGAGCTCCTTGAAGCATCGTAAGCTCTCCAATCTCATTAGCAATCTCATCAGAGGCAAACTCTTCAAATTCATCCATCTTTTCATCAGGGATATCCCACTCATCTAAACCTAACCGTCTAGACTCCTCAGCTTGGGTTCTCATGGTTTTCATACGAGTTTTTAACAGCCCGAGTTGCTTATGTGCATCCATCATGGTAGCTAAATTCAAAGACCCCATTTGCGTGGAGTCAGATGGATTATTCTTTCCTGTTTTTTGTGAAATACCTAATTGGTCTTCTTCTCCAGGAAACGGTTCGCCTCCTACTCTCAAATGCTCCATGCCCTCTGGAATACATGCATTTAAAATTTGTACCGCTCTTTCGTCCTTTAGTACTGTAATATCAGCAGTTCTTTTATGTGCGAGACCTACCTCTCCGTTCGGTCCTGTAGTGGTCGTAACTCCTACTGCTCCTTTCCCCGAAGACCTCTTGGTGAAATCGGCTTCTTCCCCCCAAAGATTAACAAACCCATTACGTTTTACCATTTCTTCTGCGATGTAAAGAAGTATTACTTGATTGCCAGATTCTAGTTGTAGCTCTGGATGTCTTTCCTGTAGATCCTCTACTTCTTCTTTGATGTGGGAGAAGTACGGATGCTCCATAACCTCCTCTCCTTTCACACCGTGCAGGAGCTCATTTTCCAAATAGTTAATAACCCTTGCTGTGTTTGAGCCCATTATTTTTCGCACTACCTGCTCCACAACTGAAGAAAACTTCGAAGATTGCTCTGTGCTTAACTTTAACCCTTGACTCATTTTACGCATAATACCCGCAATAATAGACAAAGACTCATTAGCATCTCCAATTACCGTACTTCCTACACTAATCTCTTCCCGTAGGGAACCTTCTCCATGGGGTATGATTGGACCTTCCTCTTTAGCAGCGCAGTCTGTCTTCGTTCCTAAAGCTTTAGCCATTCGATACATAGCCGTATTGTGCCCAAATAGCTTAACTCCATACACTGAAGCTTCTCTATCTCCTGGCATATCATTAACAGCCCTATCAGCCATTATAGAGTCTCCATCCCACCATAATGCTGCGCCTTTATTACTTCCTCTCGTTTTAAAATTTCCTAACTGCTCTTTTTGCCCGGCAGTTAACTTACTTAAATCCATACAGTCGTCATCAGGGTCATTATTTAAAAGTACTTCGTTAAGCGCTTCTAAACCTTTTGACATCTCTCGGACACTTCTATTAAGCATAGTGTCATCAGCCCACATTCCATCCTCTTCCCCTAAGCCTACGTATACAGATTTCAAAATGTCGTTTATAGGACCCGAACCTCGATTTTGAAGCTGTGTGTTTAACCGTTTAAGATCATCTTCTGCGCTTGTCTTAGCTCCAACTTTTACGTTACCCCCTTTCTGTCTATCTATACCCCACTTATCAGTAGCTTTATCAGCGTTTTCCGCCAACGCATCAGGTGCGAAAGTTACGGGAGGGACTAAAGGACCAAAAGCTCCAGGCTTTCCGAAATCTGTTTTATTTTTCGTTGAAGTGGGAAGTCCGTCTTTAAACTCCTCTTGTTTACTCCTAAGGTACGCAATTACGTGTGGGATTTCCGCAGATTGAATTTTACCTTGGGAATTCCTCCAAGATACTCGTGGACTGTTTCTTTGTTTGGTTGCCCAAGGCAGGTAAGAATCTTTTTGGGGTTCCGGTTGGAGCTGCCCTCCTTCAAGGGCGTCTCCCATGGCAAAAATAGCCTGTCCTGCAACACTAAACTCAGCCTCTGGTATTTGGCTGGGAACCCATCCGTACTCATCATGGGATCTAGCTTCTACTAACCTATCAGAAAGCGAATACCTACGCTTTCGAAGTTTGTCATATGACTCTAGTAAATCGGATAAAACCATTATACATTAAATAGGGGTGTTACCTCGAGAAAGGCACACCCCTATAATAGGATCTTTTAGTAAAAAATTTAAACCAATCCCGAATACTGTACGGCAAAGTCGTAGCGGATTTCTACCTCGATAGTATGGAACTCGTTGGTCGTATAGTTAAATTCAGCAAGACGCCACGATTTAGGGTACGCGCCATACAGATGTACGTGCTTAACAGGGAACATGGTGTTATCAAGCTGATACAAGCGAATGTGGTTTTTAAACCCACCTACTCCTGTCTCAGTACTTGCCGAGCCTCTAATAAATTGAGGTGTAAAAGAACCCGTAATAGGGTCATAAGTGTTACTCATCCAAGAGAAGAGCTTTTCAGCTAACTGCCCTTTTACTAGGTTGTCAAAAGTGATAGTAACTGATTCAGGCGTAACTTTTCCTGGGTAGAAGTACTTATCATTTACTCTATCGACTACAATATCTTCGGATGCAAACCCAATCTGGCCAACGCTTTTCGCAGCCAAAGTAAGTTTTGATTCATCTTCCAGGCCTTTAGGGAGGGTAATTTCTACTTCCCATTGGTAAGCGCGGTATGACTCCAACCCGTGCGAAAGCATGGGAAGATTTTCTTGATTAAGAGTTCTGTTAGTTTGTGTTGCGTAGTATGCTCGGGCCATCGGTATCTCCGTATTATATAGTCTTTATTAGGCAGTTCCTAAATCTGCAGATTGGTTAGTTAGGTTAACTTCAAAGACCATGACTTCAGCGGTCTTGGTTGGTCGAATTAAAACCTTACACCATAGTTCGTTTCGATCGACTCGAACCGGGGTGTTTACCGTCTCATCACAAATTACACGGAATTCAGTAATACCTCGGCGGTTCTGAATATCAGAGAATGCCGGGTTAAGGAGATTACTTACTCTATTCCAAGTAACCACATCATTAGGCTCGAAAGCCAGTGCGCGAGTAGCGCTTAGAATCATTTTGCGAATCGCAATCATCATTCTGCGAACATTCAAGCGGTCTAAAGCGCTTGGGTTTCGTTGTGCGGTTTTTTGCCCCCAGATAACAATGCCATCTTGAGCAAACTTAGCAATTGGATTAATATTATTTCCAGCCTTGTAAAGACTATCACGGTCTCCTGTAGTAAGAGAAACTTCTACATCAGTAGGTCGTGTGAGTCGTCCTCTTGTTAATCCAGCAGGTGCAAACCATGGGTCAGCCATAATATCAGTAGTACACATCACCGAGATTGCAAAAGCATCAGGAGAGAGATACATATCTGATTTAGAGAAAGTATCAAAGATCTTAATCCAAGGCCAGTAAATTGCGGCATAAGAGCTATTAATTGCAGCGGTTCTGCCATCCCCTCTACCATCGTGCCAGTTTACTGCTTGTTGTGCTGTAGTTAAACTCTCAGGAGGATTAACAACGGCAATAAACTTCTGAGTACTCTCAGCCAGGGAAATCAAGCTATTTTGAAGAGCCTGGTCCGTAATGCCTGGAATACATGCCATTGCAATATCAATGTCATCTCTTCCTAAAGACTGCATTCCAGTTCCTTGGGCTGCGTTTCCTTGAATAGCGGCCCTAATGTCAGTGTTTACAGAACCTCCAGCATCACCAATGTCTCCGTTTACTCCTCCTTTAAGGAGGTAGGTTCCATCAACCGCCTTGATGTAAGACCCTGCAAACAAAGCCTCCTCATCTAAATCGGCGGCGGTAATCTGACCTCCAGGGCCGTAACTTGAAGCGCCGAGGAAAGTTGTTCCTGTAGAGCTCCAATAAACCGGAGGGGTCCAAGCTTCAACAGTGGGATCTCCAGCAGAGGCGCCAACACTTTTAAATTGACCTTTAATATTGTCGGAAGCGAGGGTTCCAGTGTTCCCAACGTTAATAACGTTTTCAGGCCAGTTTCCGGAGTCTCCATCCTTAACAAACTCTAATCCGAAGGATTCTTCTAACCCTCCATCTTTATAAATTTCTAAGTTAAACTCACCGGCAAGCTTGGACACGACTTTAGCGTGCAATCCATATGTTGAGGTAACACCTGACTTCGTAACAGAGCTATAGTTATACCCAGCTCCTGTCCAAAGTGATTCAAGAGAATAAACGCCTCCTGCGGAAGATGGGCAAATAGTGCACCCATATGCTGGGTTACCCGCATGAGAGTCACCAACAGCGGTGCCGGAATTAACGATAGCTTCGCCAGATGACCAGTGAAGAGGAGTAATAGGGTACTTAGGCAGCCAGGTCGCGTCTCCGCGTACTCCTGTGTATCCGTTTGCGGATACAGTAAGAACAGTAGCTGATCCCGCATGGGACCCTACAAAGTGAACGGAACTTGCGTCTCGTTTAACAACTGTCCAAGGCCAGTCACCATCTTGAAGCTTAGACACAGCAGTAACAAGAGTGTCAGCACCACCAGTGGTAGTTGCTGGGAGTCCATCTCCCGCTACCGTGAATGTGTAGTTGGCGACTCCATCTGGGTTGTTGGACGTTCCATTTTCATCTGTACTTTGAATATCAAATATATAAGTAGCAGAGGCTTGGAGACCGCTAACCGAAACCGCAGGACAGGTACCCCAATTAATAGCAGCAGAAGCATCTAATGCATCGTCTGTAGCACACCGTACAAAATACAGTGAATTGGTTCGGGTAAGAATCTCTAAAGCTGCTTGAAGAGCTTGTCCACCACTTACTTGGTCAGGTCGACCGAACTCACGTAGGAGTTGAGCGGCGCTGGTAACCAAAATGGCTTTATCTTTTTTTCCTCTTGCGGCGAAGCCAACTACACCAGGTAGTGATGCGCCCACTGCAGGGGGGTATTCAGAGAAATCTTTCTCTATTACGTAACTTCCGGGACTGTTGTATGTTGCCATGTTAATTTTCTCTCACGGATATTAGGTTGCGTCTAGCGAATTCTCTAACCGTATCGGTTAAGAACAGCTTTGGTACTTGCACGGAGGCTTTTGGGTTGAGCCAGTGATGGACATAGTCTTTTCCATCAAAAAAAATCAACTCTTTGCCTTGTGACGTTAGGTTTCGAAGCGTAATCATTAATATTCCTCTATTTTATTTATACGACCTGGAGGACAAAGAATGGTATTTTATCTTCTATATTTCGTTTCTATGTTACTGTGCGAGGATCGGCAGGATCTACCAAGTGATTTCTACGTTCAGGTAAAGCATTACCCGGAGTGTCAAATCCTTCTAAATCCCCTCCTGCAGCCTCTCGGTACTCTTCCTCCGTATTAAAAATAGCAATATCAACCCCCACATCTGTGATATTACCTGATTTTGTTAACAAATAAGTCTTATTTGGGATGTATGTGTCGAGAGAAATTTGTACAGATTTTTTAATAATCCTATCCTCTCTATCCCCGACTTGGTAAGTGGAATTATCAGAAACTTGAGTAATGTAGGATAGTACAGTGTTGCTACGGGACGTACGAATAGGCATCCCAGGGTTGAAAAACAATTGAAACTGCTCCATAAGCTGGTTAATGTCTTCTACGTACTTAGCCCAAAAGTTAATAAGGAAAGTTAATTTTACTGGTTTTGAAGCTAAAGAAACAACTCTAACAGCTCGCTGTTCTGTTTTATTCCATGCTCTGGACATTTCCACTAAAGAGTCTGTCCTCCTTCTCTCCGGATCATCCTCTATATCGTCAATAGATACTGAAATTACAGGAAGCGTTAGATTTCTATCTTCTTTCAGTTTAGCGATAGCTCTCTCAGGGTTAGCGAAGAAAGTGGCGATATCTGACTTGTTTTTCCCTTCCTCATCCGTGAGCGTAAGCGTAGAAATTTTCTGAATTACATATTTGGTAATTTCCCGATAAAAATTAGTTTGGGTGTGGCTGCCTTTCTCTAATTCATAGATTGATTTTCTAATTGCTTCAAATGATCTCATAATTCTAATCCAAAAATGGAGAGCCCGTAATGTGGTGGAGGGGAACAGTTACCGTAGAGTAAAGGGTTTTTGCTCCTGATTGTACACAAGGTAACACTTTAACTTCGAAGCTCTCGTTTAATGGAGGTACTCTAAACACACCATCAATACCCTCATAAGGAGGCTCACTGTATGAGGTTACAGAAGCTTTAACGTTTAAAGTATACCCCTTTTCTAATTTGTAAGTATACAAGTTAAACGGAATATCCAATTTCCTAACTTTTAAAGGTAATCCATCATAGGACTTCATTGGGTCATGGTCAGTAATCGATTGATACCCTCCAGTAATAAACCTATCCTCCCCTTGAGGATTAACCTCCCACAAGCTAAAACCTACTTGGAAGTTAGGATCCTCGCTCTCCACGTAAATTTCAGCTGTTGGAGAACCACACATTAGTAAATTGTACGCTAATGTAGGTCCGTTATATACCTTCGTTTGCTCCTCCATAATAGGCGCGTTGCCCGACACATTGTTGGAGTAAAGAACTTTATCTATAGGCCATTGCCCTTGACCGCGTCCTCCAGCAGCCTCTGGGTTTTTTAATATTTCGTAATAGTCGTCATACGTAAAATCGTAATTTACGGTATGTTTTATTGTATGAGGCTCGTAATTCACCAGGCATGGATATTCTGCATCGACAAGACTATTGCCATCAAGGTAGTACGTTTTGGGAGCGTAAGTATTTGCTGCGCCAGGACCAAATCCATTCTCTTGGGAGTTGTTAATATCCCAAACATACCTATCATTCCATTTAGTATCATCATCTTCTTGATACTCTTCAATTGTATTTGGGACTACCCCATATCTTACAGAAGGGTACTCTCTAAAGTCGCCATATCTATTTGTTCCAGGGATAGGTAGCATTTTGCCTAGGAATACCGATTCGAAAAATATCAGTCGTATTGTTTTTAACCAAATGTTCTCTTGTTGTATTCTAGGGGTTTGATGTCCTCCGGTGCCAAAGTGTATCCATCTAGCAAAACCTGGAATAGAATGTTGCATAGCCTTCAAAAGAGTACTTTCAGAACCCCCCATTCCCCAAGCGTCGTCGTAAGCCCAAAAAGCATGAATGTGACCGGGGTAAGTTTTAACAAAACTAAAATCTTTGTATGTCTCTTTGTAGGATTGGTCTGTGTTTAAAAGGTTAGTTAAACCCGCAGGGTCATTAGTCCCTAGAAACGGCTCAAGCTCTTTGAAGGTGTCGGGGTTATAATGAACTCCTTGTCCTGGAGGACCTTGAGGATCCCAGGGGATGGGGGAAACTGCTTGTGCGTGCCAGAAATTTTTGACAGTGTTCGTTGCGAAATTACCTCTGGGCATTAGGACGTCAGGTAAAGAGCCTCCCCAGTTACTAGGTGCAATAGCGGATATTTTCGGGTACTTCTCAGTACTAGTTCTCCATCCTTTGTTAACTATCCAAGATTCCGGAGTTCCTTCGGAGAATCGAGCTAAAGCAAAGCTGAGAATACCTCCTTGTGAAGCTCCAGTAATTCCAATACGGTTCGGGTCTATATTATTATTTGCCACGATGTGCTCTATAATTTCCATTACATCAAGCACTTCTCTAGTATCCCAGTTAGTGTGTCCGTATAAGGTAGGATTATTAAGCTCTGCTGAAGGTCCTTGACCTCTGCAATCAATAGACACACCTGCCATTCCTTGTTTAGCGGCAAATTCTATTATACCACTATTATTAAGTTTACTTCCTCCCGAGCCGTGAATAAACACAATAAGGGAGAATCCATCTGTGTCTCTGCCACTTTTTAACCTTGGAATGGTGAGGTCATATTCAGTTTTGTAACCATCGGTGTGCTCGAGTTCAATATCGTCATACCTGTAAAAAGAAGTTGCTTCGACTCCAAAACACCCAGCAGGGAGAATCTTCTCCGCATCTCGCAGAAGTTTTGCGGAGACGGTTAAATGGAACACTCCATAGATTTCAAAGCTATCTTCTTGAACTTCGTAAACCTCATAAAAAAGATTTTGAAACTTCGGTTTGATTACATCCCCAGGACGTAACCGTCTCCCTAGTACAGAGTCTAGATTAGTAAGATTGAAAGTAAAAGTTTGATCATTTGTCAGTTCTATTCCGAACTCCGAAAGATTTTCTTCTACAGGTCTAGGATCATAATGCCCAACTGTAATTACCGGATGTTGGTAAATAGCCTTCCCTCGATGTTCGTCGTACAAGTCATCGAAATCTTCCCCTTGCTCATATTTATAAATCATAAGCTGCGACCCGGCAAGACTTATCAGCTCCCCGTCCACAGAATCAAAAATATTAATATCAGGGTTTGTAGGGTCATACAAACTTAATGAATCTGAAAAATCTCCAAACCCTTCATCCGCAAAAAGTCCTTTTTTAGGTTTTGGGGCTTGAAATAAGGATTTGTCTTTTTCTTTCATATCTGTAAGTATTTAGCTCTACACTAGAATGTGGTAATAGCTGGTGGTTCTTCGATTTCCATTAATAGATCTTCTATCAACTTCTCTTGCTCCGCATTACCGTCATTTGTAAGCGCGTCCCCGTTTAATCTAGCGCCTCCTCCAGGAGAAGGAATAACATCATACTTCCCTCTAATACCTCCCAAAATAACCTTACATACGGAAACAGAGAACTTCTGAACCCAATTCAAGAAGTACGGGTGTAAAGTATCGCTGTTCAAACTTCTAAATTGCACGATGACCTCTTCCGTCTGCAAAGGCATAGGGTATATAAATAATTTCTGGTTGTCTACTACTTCAAACGTTCCATCTCTAGAGAGAATTTTTCTAATCTGCTCTAGGTGAGATGTCATGATTAGGAAGTCTGCAACAGAAAAATCTTTAAACAAAAAGTTATCTTGGAAATACTTAACAAAGAAATCGAATTCTAAAGTATTCGAATGTGCGGCAACAGACAATAGTGTTTTTTTGTACACCACGTACTGTAGGTTGTTCATTACAAACCTAGGGAGTTCGTATACATTCTCCCCTCCCTTTGTAATAAAGGTCATGTAGTTTGTACACCAGTTCGGAGCGTGGTAGTCTAGTTTTGTTATAGCTTCATCAATAGCGGTTAAAACTTGAAACTCAGAAAGCTCAACTCGTACTACAGGAGCACCTAACCTAGCTAAAACAAAATCTTTTATACCCTTGTAAAAGTTAGAGAATTGAACGCTATCTGAAAATCTCCTACGGTTTAAAGTACTATAATCAATCTCACCCAGAGTCTGCACAGAACTGACATAAGTATCAGTTCCTGTTGGGACTGTAAAAGTATTTCCGAAACTAGTCTTTGGGATGTATGTCATTTTTGGGGGTTTCTTCCTTTATAGTATTTACTACTGGTTTTGGAGGTGTTTTTTTCGTGACCGGTATTTTTTCAAATACGATAGATAAGCCAGGAACGTTAATAGAGCCTTCTACTTCTATTTCTCTTCCTGGAGCAACGTATTGATGTCCTCGTCCGGGCACCCTTGTATAAATTCCATTTTTGGTTGTATTGACGTATTTCATAATCTTCCTCTCTGTATATACGAAAGAAGGGAGCCGAAAGGCTCCCTTCTTTATAAAAACTTAATTAAAGATTAGTTTTGCGCTAATCCAGAATCGTTGAAGGTGTTACTGATCTTCTGGAATGGTTGAGTCAAGAAGCGAGTATCAGCACCGACAAGTCGGATAATCCGGTACCAGCGTGACGCAGGCGTAATAACAGCCTTACCATAACGTGTGATCAGACCCTTACGAGGCTGGAAATCATCAGGGTTAACAATGGTTGGCAACATTTGGATCGGAATGTACGGAGCGTACACATAACCGCCTTCCATAGGGCTGCTACCCTTATACCCAACAAGAATCTCATCCTCAGGCCACAGAGGATCAACATATACATCGTACATGCCAGCCCACTTACCTTTGTAGAGAATTTGCGCACCTAATTGACCAGCTTCACCGGCATCTAGACCACCTTCAAGCTTAGCAGCTGATTGAAGCATAGCTGCAACCAACGGAGAAGTAATGATGTAGTTACCAGCACCACGATAAGTAGTCTTGTAGATGTCTTGAGCAGCAAAGTTTACTGCAGCAAGAAGATTCGAGTACACTTCACCAACGTGACGGGGAGTCAAGTTAAGTGCAGAGCTTGCGAAGTCAACAAAATAAACGTTGCGGTTACTACCAGGACCATAGTTGGTCTTAGAAGTACCACCATCATACGCATTTCCAGCTGAATTTTCAGCATCAGAGAACAGGTGATCGCCCATGTTATAGTTAAACTCGTTCGGAGTCCAGTCATGGTCAGTTGGGAACCGGTTAGGGTTACCTAAGTCAAGTGCAGAGCGGTTGAAACCTTTGTGAGGCTTGTTATCATCGTTGACATCGTAAGCGATCATCCGGAGGTCTTCCAGAATTTCACGGTCGATTTCCAATGCAACTTCTTTACCTAGAAGATCAGTAAGCTCACGCTCAAGATCAAGGTTGTGATAAGCCCGAAGGTCTTGCGCGGCTTCGATAGTCCACAAGGCGCGGAACTTACGAGTACGTGCAATCACAGCCTGTTGCTCGATATGGAAGTTAATCTCTGGGATTGCAGTCCCAGTCAGGGCTTCACCTGCAGAAGTATTCCACTGAGTTAACGTATCAGCATTTGGAAACTGAGCGATTTGAGCTCCAACAGAGGAAGTACTTACTAGGTTTCCGTCTGCTCCCGCAGTTAACGTACCCCCACCAAGAGTAGCCGAGAAGGCGTGTCCAGCAGGTTCGGTAGCGGCAGCACCGGCATTCGTAGAGGAGAACTCCCAGCCAATGGTGGATGCGTCAAGCGAAACTTCCATACCGGAAGCATCGAGAGGTTCAGCAACCAAACCACGGTAAGTGTTCAAGTATTTACCGTAAACACCTTGAGCGTTGTCATTTTCTGAACGATCAAAACCTAGGTAGAAGACCTGAGAAACAGGACCTTGCATCGGTTGTACACCAACTACCTTATTGGCAATTAGTTCCGGGAATACCCGGCGGACAAGCGGAAATGCAAATTTTTGAAAGGTACCCAATTGACCCACTGTAGTCGATTCATCGAGCATTCCAGATTTGGATTGCTCAGCGAGAACGTGGCGAGCCTGGTTCTCAAGGAGAACCGCAGTACACTCTCGTGTATGGGCGTCATTAATACCTTCCAAAATTGGCTCCCACTTATCACAGAGAGAATTATTAGTTTGTTTATCTAACATGATAGGATGAGTTAATTATTTTGTAGTTTATTTGATAGACGTAGTACGTCCTCAGTGAGGAATGAGTTGCCCACAGAATTATGGACGGCACCCTCGTGGTTGCGCTCGTTTGTAATAACGAGAGCTTTCTCCGAAGATTTAAAAGGTTTCTTCTGGATTTCGGAGAGAGAATTGATATCCTCTCTTAATGTACCTACAGCTCCTTCGAGTGTGACATTTTCGTTCATCGTTGCAGCAAGCTTACTGTTAAGCTCTTCTACTTGAGATTGCAATTTTTCATTCTCCCCTTTGTAGAGAGACATTGCGGAGTCGGAGTCAGAAGATTCAATATCTTCTGCTACGATTGCTTTTAGGGATTCGTAAACTTTTTTGGCACGGTATACTTCATCTGAAGCTTCTAACTCTTTGCGAGCCTGGGTTTTAAGTTCGTCAATTTTAAGACGAAGATACCCGGAGACTTTTGCATTGAGATCAGCAACTTCTGAAGTAACACGTTCCTGTACAATTTCCCCAACAAGCGCGTTAATAGCTTCAACACCTTCTTCGGAAAATCCTTCTGGGAGAAGCTTTGCTAATTGGTCGTGTTTGGTTGTCATGGTTATTTTACCTACTATACTTATCTATAATAGATTTAGGAAAAAATGAGAAAATTTTTATTTTTTGCGAAGAGACTGCTCCAAGCGTTTAATATATATACGTTCTGCGGTGAGATTTTTAACTTCTTCAATCGCTTTAGACGTGTGTTCGTTTAATGATTGCTTGTTTTCCATCAGCCCAGGAAAAGCTCCTTGGCATGAAGGGTCTGAGACCATATCCCAAGTAATCATTCTAAGGTTATCATTAACCTCGTAACACTCGTCATCATTGTTAAAAGTTAACCCCCCGACTGCGCGGGAGGAGATTCCAATCTTTACACCTGCTTTTAAAAGTTCTTGTAGAACCTTTCCAGATGGAGTGTTTAGAATTTCTGCTTCTCCTATAACCTTATTGCCTTCCATTTGAAGACCTGTAATTAAGTGAGAAGCGTTGGTAAGGTGGACCACTTCATCAGAAGGGTGATCCAGCTCGCCTACTAAGCGGCGTTCAGAAAGAACAGAACCAAGTTTTTTAATTTCACGTTCAAGAAGTTTAGTAGGGTATCGGCGCTTATTTCCATTAACCGTCTCTGCTTCTTGAAACAGGCCACGGACGCGCATAGGAGAATTGGCAGTACTTTCAGAAAGAACCTGAAGTTGACCGAAAGAATAAACATCGCGAAGTAAACTCATTTGTTGAATGCTAAATCTATAAATTTAAGCGTAGATCTACGCTTTTTCTTTTTACCCTTTTTATTACCGTACGGCTTATCTGGGTCGGGTGCTGGTGAATTTCCCAGGGGGCCAACGCCTACCATACCTACAGTAGTTTCCCCCACAACTTTTGCTTCCTTGGCATTTTTAGCTGTTCTAGCGCCTCGTCCTTCCCTTCTACTCCTCTTACGTTTAGTTAGGGTAAGGGATTTATCGATATCAATATATGTCTTCTTGCGCTTTTTCTTTGCTTTCGGCTCCTCTTCAGGCTCCTCTTCAGGCTCCTCTTCAGGCTTCTCTTCTACGTCGCCAACAGGATCAGCATTTTCATCTTCTACTTCCTCTTCCTCTTTGGCTTCGGTTAAAAAGCCAGCATGGGCTAGAAGTTGGTTTCGTTGTTCATCATTAACATCAGGTAGCTCTTGATTTGAGTAATCTTTACCAACAGCGTTGATTGAGTCAGAAGAAGCTTCGCTTAATGGTACAGTATCCGAAATCCCCATATTAGCGAGGATTGCGTCCGCTTTTTCCATTATCGTTTGAGCAGCCATTACTTACTTGGGGTTAGTTTAACAAAGGTTTCTCCATCAGGAGTATCAAAGATATCTCCCAAAGTATAGGAAGTATCTTCAAAATCAACGGTCTCTAATGAGGGAGCGTCAGACTCAGCCAAAGCGACTTGATCCGCATCAGAAATTTCACTTACTGAAATGTACAAGCTGTCGTTCATGGTTTCAACTTCTGAATTAAGTTGGTATACTCCGGTATCGTGTTCGTAAACACAAATGGAACCTGTTTCTTTGGAAGACTCTTCAGGTACTTCTGTAACTTCTGCAACTTCTTGCTCTTCTACTTCTGCAGCGGCATACCCGTAAGACTCCATGATCTTTTTGGCGGTGTCGACTGGAACAAAATTGTGGTCTATAATTTTCATAATTTTTTTTGGGTTTGTATTATCCCTAGCTTATCTAGGGTACTACGCTACTTCTTTGACAAAGCTTTAATATTTTTTTCTAGTTCAGAGAGACGTATGTCTTGCTCTTCGTCTCTTGCGTCGATATCCTTTTGGGATACCGTGTTGTGAATGTTTGAGAATTTCTTCACCCAGGTTCTACCTCGCTTGGTTACGAGAGGAACTAGAATGAAGACTAATAGGTACATCCAACCTAAATCCCATACTAAACCTTTAGTTTCGTGGATTGTAGATGCTACTGTGCCTGGAGCTGGTTTTCCCGTTTGTGCAGCTGCTAAGGCTACTGCATCGCTTACCGGAGCAGAGTTACTGGGGAATGCCATCTGAGCTCCGGTTACGCCAGCGGCTCCCCCTATAGCAGCGCCAGGAGGTCCTCCTAATGCGGCTCCAACTGCACCTCCGACTCCCCCACCAGCGATTGGCATTAAGGTAGAACAGGAAGTCAGCAGCAAGCAAAGAAAATATTTCATACTGTATCTAGGTTACCCACCCATCAACTCGTACTTGGCAAAAAGAAGGGATATTTAGGTTATTTCCGGTCATGCTACCTGTAGTAGTCATACCTTCTGCAGTAGCGCGAGACCATCCGTGAACATGGCACCAAGGCGTGCCGTTGACCCAGTTTACAGGTATTAAAACTTCTTGCTGGGCGGAATGGTAAGCTCGGTTCCGGTAATAGGAAGAGCTTCCGCCTGTACCTACTACAGTGGGTACCCTTCTTAATATGTCTCCATATATGTGAGTGGCAAAACCTAAAAACATTCTTGGTGTTAGTAAATGGGAGAAACTGCCGTTAGCTAAGGTTACCCAGTATTCTTCATCAGCGAATGAGGACATCCAAACCATAGCCATAAGATACTTAGTTCCTTTTGGAAACAAACCATCTAAGGCATGCTGAGAAAGGTCTATATTCATATGCTTAGACGTATTAGCAGGTAATATTGTACAGTTATTTACTTGTCCTTGGGTATTATAGCTAAGTTTGCCTAGCCAATCGCCGTCCTCATGCGTGATATCGGTGGCGGTGGAGCCCTGCGTCGCATTGTTAAACCCGCCAGTCTCTATTGCTATTTCCGCAAATTGCCCGGGGTCATGTTCTCCAGTACGATGTATAGACCTTTCTATGTATGTGCCAGCATAATGATTCATCTCAAAAGGACTATCAGTGTTGTAACCTTCTAATAAAGAAATCCCATTTGGGTAACCGTACAAAAATCCAGATTGTCCCGGCACATTATCATATCCTTGGTGTGCAGGTTGAGCTTCCCGAGAGGTAAATGTTGAAACGTCTTCATCGTACGCTAATATACAATCCTGTGATAGATTAGTTGTACCACATTTCGGTACCACACTAAAATTTTCCCACACCGTACCGTTGTACTTAACAAATTGATCTTCTAGTAGGTTACCACTCTGCTGAGTATCATCTTTACCATAAGACCCATTTAAATCATTCAAAACATGAGAAAACTCTTCATCTGTCCCTTGAGTCCAGTCTCCGGATTCTGAATCATACCTAAGTATAGCATTATTATTTGGAACTTGGGTTGTTGAAACATCCTCCAATCCTCGGGAGTCAGAGCTACCGGATTGGTGGGTGATTTTCATCTCCCGTTTAAAATAACCATGTCGATGCCACCCTAAAGGATTTGAGTGCCACAAAACATCGTCAGTTAAAGGTATACCGTAAGTGCTAAAATCAATAACATTAAAGTCTTCAAACCTTCTTGCGTTATACTTACTTTTATCAACAAATAACTCTCTAGCCTTCTGCTCGGTTATGAACTGACTGAAATTTGGAAGGTTAAGGATCTGGTTTTGAAGCCGTATGCAATTCTCTTGCAAGTCTTCAATTGGTAAATTATCAACTTCCCAGTAATAAGGGTCGTTTGGTTTTACCCACCTGATGTTATATTCTATTTCCCGTCCGAACCTTGACATGTTACGTCCTCGCGCCTAAAATTCTTACGTGCATTTTACAAGTACTATAGCCTGCGCCTGCACTTGGACGGTTGTCCTTATAAATCCCTGTAGCGAGTTTTGCGGTGGTCCCATCCCAGAAAATAGGAACCCATGCGGAAAAGGTCTTCCAGTGTTTATTAAGTTCATCTGAACGTTTATGTTTCGCCGAATTTACATGAACATAATTACAAGACTTTTGAGAGGTATTGGAGTCAAAAAATGCTAGTTCAAGAGTTGCGGCATTGGCATTATTGGCGGCGTTTGTAGGGTTTGGCCATGCTTCAGAAATTCCTTGTATGTACACATACCTAGGTCTATGAACCCAATTCGCAACGGTGCTCCAATTGAACGCCGAACCATGAGCCACCGTATTAGGCAACGGAAACTCTTCCTTATTATAGCCACCGGCGGCTTTGTAAGCAGTAGTTGAATTCATCCAGGAAACGTCAGCGTCTAGACCTGAGTCAGTGTTTATAGTATGATTGCCAGCGATTACGGCTTCACCTTCACCGTCAAACATAGTAGTTTGATTTGGTAGACCTCCTAGGCCCACAGGCTCAAAATGAGGGCTTCCTGGAGTTTGACCTCCATAAGCCAAAACGTCTCCATCGTTAGGGTTTGAAAAATTATCAAAAGTTGGTAAGTTAGTAGGGTAACCGTTCCTCCAAGAAGGTTGATTATTTGAATCAACACCATAAACTAAAACATCGTCTAGTTGGGGGTTTACTACTTCACAGTCTAATAAAGCATTAAAATCTTCGTAATGAATATCGATTCCCGTCTCCCACTGTGAATTACTGGAATTCCACTTAAGGACTTCGCCATTAGCTGGGGCTAGGTTTGGGTCAACATCGTGTAAATCAGGGAGTGTTTTTGGAAAAAGATCTCTTCGAGAATCGCGTGAAATTGATTGCCAACGACCTCCTTGGTCTGTACCTCCTGGGGAATGATAGATTCCTTTAAACACAAGTAGGTCATCGTGATAAGGTTGGTTCTCTCCTACAAAATCGAAATCTTCTTCTAAGCTCTCAAGTTTTCTATTATTAAAATCCTCAATCTTTACAAACGAAGACTCCAAGCTTCCCGCAGTTGCAAACTGATCAAAATCCAAAGCTTCTAACTCTAGAAGTTGGTATTGTAATCTCGCACAGTTCTCTAGAAGGTCTTCTAAAGGTAAGTTATCTACTTCCCAATAATAGGGATCATTAGGACCATACATCCTAATAGGATTTTTAATTACTGAAGTGTTAAATTGCCAAGCCATTACAAAAGTCTATCCAAGTCGAACAGGTTAAGGGAACGTACCCCTTTTCCAAACGTAACAGCATCTCCATAACAGTCTCGCCCTTCCCCGCCTTTAAAAGCGTTAGTATTAGAATTGTAAAGGGAGACGAAGCCTACTCTTTCGTTTGAAGAATGTTTTGCATTTGCAAAAGTGTTTGCGGCAGACTCATCTAAGAAATTCCTCATATAGCCTTGCCACTCACCGTGTATAACGGGCACGGAAACTAAACCATTTCCTGCAGTTCCGATGTAGTTATCTGGGATTGAAGAGGTGTTCTTGTAAGCACCAAAAACAACATCTCCAGATACAGCATTTTCATATTGATGACTGTACGTAGAATCAGACCACGGAAGAGCCGACACAGACGAGACCTGCGCCATATAACCTTGACCATTAATCTGATCAATTGGAGCTCCTCCTGTTGCACTAACACCTCCCACAGAATGTAAAGTGTCTCCTGATAAATCGAAGTAACTCTTAACAATTCCTCTCGTTCCAAACATTAATCTAAATGGACCGTTATTCTCATAGTTTGCTAAGCTTGAGTCTGTAGCAGAAAAACCAGCGGCGCCGTCGGCTCCGTAGTAATCCAACCCTACGCCATTGAACCATTTTCCTGCAGGTCCATGGTAATCAACTCCGGTGCCTCCACCGATAGCAGAAGGGGTTACGCCACTAACCAACAAGTTGGAAGCGTGAATTCGAGAAGTATCGGCGAGGTTCCAAATATAGATTTGAGTACCTCCTCTGTATGCTCCTCCGGCAGCGGCTGGTGCATTACCATTCCCTCCAAGACCTGCATATCCAGTAGAATGTTCCCTACCTAAACCTTCTAGGTTGTAGTAAACTCCTGATACTGAGGATGCGTATGCGCCCATTGGGAAGTTTACCGAGTTAACATCGACGGTACTATCTCCAACAGCCCTAACACACATACCTCCGGTAGAAGTAACGGTTTGAGCTCCTAGATTACCAGTTCTAGTTGACTTCGCCGATCCCAGGTTAGTGTGGGCAACGTAAGTGGAACTTAGAATCATATCTGTAAATCCATTTGGATGGAATTGGAAATACCCACCACTGGTACACGATTGTAATAATGCGTCAGTAAATGCGAGGGAATCAACACTTGAAACATCGCTGAATGCGTTCTTTTCGGTTCCAGGCGTAGCTGAACCTCCTAAGTTTTTCAAAGAAAGGTTAGAGCCTTTGTTTACAACAACACATGAGCGTAAAGCATGAACGTCAACTTTTGTATGTCCAGCTGCTGCAGTTCCTGTGCTTAAGTCGTAATTAACCGCATCTACGTATCCACTATTTTTATCTAAAACGGGACCAAATTCAACGTTTGAATTGCCTTCCCCCAGAACACCGATACCTAACCCGGATATTTTCGTAGGTCCAGAAAGCCTTAAAGTTGAATTGTTTCCAGCGTAAAATGCTGTCTTTGAATTTAAAACATCATACGCCCTTCCAATTTGACTGGCTGCTGCTGCGATAGTTCCGTCTCGGTAAGTTAAGGTGTTTAAAGCTGAGGTTCCAATAAAGGAGGCAGTGGAACCATTAGTTACAGCTACAGCACATCCCCTAGTAGGAGTTGATGACAGAGTTGGAACATATGGTACTTCAGCAGCAAAAGATAAAACTTCAGCATATGAATTTTCATCTACGGATAGCATTGGAACATTTTGGAAATACGTCGCGGTACCTCCTGAAGACTCCATGCTGAAGTTTGTTCCATTTCCGCCGACGCCTCCATAAGTGGAATCCATCCAGAGAAACTTAGAAGGGGAAAAAGAAGATCCTTTTTCTACACGAATATTGTGATTTCCGTTAGTGCAGGCGGTTACCGTATCCGTTCTAGACCCTCTTGCAAGCCGCAGAGAATTAGCCCGTAAGGTAGAAGCTATTTCACTTCCTCCGTGACCATACTCAAAGTTAGTGTTAACTAAGTGTACTCCATTTCCTTCATTGTATTCGGAAATAATGCCTGTAGTTTTTATAGTAGAATTATTTGCTTGGAATCCATGACCTTCATTGTGGTATGCCCAAGGCACTCCTTTGAAGGATACCGTAGAATTTTCTATGCAGAATCCCCCATTCGTATTATCAGCTGCGATAATCTTAGAGGTTTGTGAGTCTTCCCCTTGAACGTATCGAGTTCCTAATGTACCTCCGCCAAGATGAGACCCCTTTGCGTAAATACCTAAACCGTTAGCGCCAAAATAGTAAGGGTAGTACCCAGGCATAACTGAAGATGTATACAACGCTCCCGTAGGACTTGCTGTATTAACCTCGGTGTCAAACAAGACGGTAGAGTTTTTAGCGTACAGACCTACACCATTTACGAGTTTGGGATCCCCTGTCTCATAAATATTCGTATCTCCGATTACTCTCGTACCTCCCGCAGCGAGAGGGTAGTTTCTATATGCTATCGCACCACGAGAAAATCTTACTGTTGAATTGTTTACAGCGTATCCTGCATACCTATTTCGAATTGAGGCTGTACCTTCTAACGTTACTTCAGAATCTACGATTTCAAAGCCATTAGTGGCATCATGGTAAGCATCCGCAACATCAGAAGCAAAACTTCTATGTCCTTCTCCAGAGTCTACGAGAATGTTTTTAAGTTTAATAAGGTCACCATGACAATTCTTAACGGTAACTCTAGAAAAATAACTTCCGTATGCAGCAGCATGTAATCTAGAATCAGCCGCCCAAGCGGTATAATTATCTTTTAAACTATCCGGTCCAAACCCATTACAGTTTACGGGTATAGCATCCGCTGAACTCACCGTTAAATCATTAGCGGAAGAGTTAAATACATTAGCGGAGAAAATTCCAGTAAGCGCACCGTCCCCAATTAACCCGATATCAGGAGTTGCTGAAGCAACGTGCAAACTAATATCTGGAGCTTTAGTGCTTGTTATAGGGTGTTGAACAAGAAAACATCTCCCAGAGGCATTCCAATTTCCAGAGGCATAAGAACTAATACCTTTAATTGAGGAAGCACCACTAATATCAGCCCACATTTGAGTAGATGAGAAAGTGATTGGCATTGCCTTAGTAAGCCCTGCAGTGGTTTTCTCCCCTCGTGGGTTAACGGAAGTAATATCCCGTCCTACACCACCTACTGAAGAAACTGTTCGAGCTTCTGTAAACGCTGCAGCAGTGGTTCCGGATAACCCTCCATGAGCTATAGAGGCACACCGGTTTACGATTTGTAAAACTCCACTACCTTCACAAGTAAACCCATTTAGGTTTAAGGCTCCCAAGTCACCGTACTTACAGATCTCCACAGTAATAGGGTATTTAATTGTTTTTGGAACGTTTACCATCAACCGATTTAAATCGGAATAAACTCCCTTCGCTCGGTCTGCCGTGGAAGATAAAGTTAAAACAATACCAGAATCATAGCTTACCGTCGTACCAACGGTTCCAGGTGTTGCAGCTCCAGGACCCCCATAATTAAGGTTGCTTCCTGTTAAGGATTCCCCTGTTTCTTTCTCATATAGCCAAGCTGTGCGATTAGCCAACTGGATAAGAGGAATATTGTCCTGCTCCCAATTATAAAAAGTATCTGGACCATGAAGGGAAATGTTTTCATCCCATTGAGTTTCATCGCCTGCGTATGCAGGGTAACCTCCGGTGCCTGCGCCGAAGTCGTTTGTGGGGTAACTAGGTGGGAGAGAAAATGACATATTAGAATTCTATAGTCCACTGAATCGTAAGTTCAAAGGCACTCGTTTTTGTTATAGTTGGAAAGGTTCGATACGCTACAATGGGGGATGCGGTAATACCTTTAATAGGACTTCGAGAAAGCAATGCTACTTCAGAAATTGTAGTATTGGCATCATTAGACCCTAAGTTAATAGAAAAGGTCACCCTATCGCTACTTGCGGGGGTAATTTGAGTCTCATCCATTAAGATTGCTGCTTGTGCAGCAATACTTTCTTTGAAAATATCAATGTACTCTAAGTTTAAGCTGGTATTGGCACCGTAATCTGCACCGTTAAAAACACTAGAGCATTCTCTCGTACCCGAGCCTAAAGTACCTGCAACTTTTCCTAATTGAAAATACCGAATTTGGAAGTCCTCTGCGTCTTTAGCAGACGCGGGGTCAAATAAGTTAGCGAGGGTCTGACCCATTCCAATACAAATATTATTATAATCGGAAAAAAGAACCTCACTATTACCATCCTGGTGTTTGGTAATTGTGATATAGCCTCTAGGCTGTGTGTAGTCAAGGAAGTGAGTCATTAAAATTTAATACTCCATATTATGGTTAAGTAGTCATCTATGTTATCAGTTGCTAACGAGTTTTCTATGAGTTTTAACCCTCCAGGTTGGAAAGTTTTCTTCGCAAAAAGTTTAAAAACTGGATTTTTGGTCGAGTCAGTCATGTTATATAGACTCTCCGCATACGGGGTTCCGGTAGCACTTGTCCACAGGGGATAAGTGACTGCTTCCTCTTTAAAACGCTTCTTTACTGTAGCTGTTCTGTCTAGAGTCCATAAGCCTATGGATCCAATCCCTCCGTAATAATAATCGAGGAACTTCCAATCTGTACTGGACAATGTTAGAATATATTTTATTTCTTTAGTACTGCTTAAAGTTCCTATTGCAGAAGTAAGGAACCCTGCGCTAGAGTCTGCGATAGTAAATCCTCCTGCTGGATTATTATGCTGTCCGAAGGAATTAGGATTTTCATAAATAAACCCGTCACTGTTAACGACTCCTCTCATATTGAGAGTTCCACTAAGTACACCGGATAAAGAAGAACCTCCAACGTAGGTATTCGGCACTTTGTTGGCAGCATTGTCATATCCCAATCCTCCAGCGTGTCCAAAAGTAGAGGAAGCCATTACAATACCACTTCCAGGTAGGAAACAACCGTGCTGCAGGATCTGTTCTGTGTTCAAAGAAGAAGCGTTTTGGTCATACGAAGAAAATTCTAAGTAGTTGAGAAAATGCCCTTGTTTTCCAGGTCCTGCAGAAGATGCCTGTAGAGTGGTGTCCAATGGAGAAGGAGCGACTGAAGCTATTGCACTTAGATCCTTCTGCTCATAAGTTTGATACAACTTAAAGTTACCAAATTTGTGAATGTCATCGACGGCTCCACCTTTAGGTCGGAAATCAATAAACAAGACAGCATCGTCTACTGCCTCTTCTGGCAACCTTATAGGGACAGTAACAGAATTTTGAAATGGATACGCAGCTACTCCCATATTTGTAGTGCTAGTAAATTTCTGAGAAGACCCTTCCTCCCACTGAAAAGTGTCAGGATTCCAATACCACCACGAACCAGCAGAACCTGGTCTTGGGAACTCCCCATCGGAATAAAGCCTTATAGCGTACCCCCACCAGTCACCTGTTTCGGCGGTATGGTCAAACGAGAAAGCCATGTTCTCCCCAGCTTTCAAGCCAAGGTTTTTAATTTTATCAATAAATCTTAATTCCCCGTCATAGTCAGTGGCACTTGATTTTGATTTCCATTCCATCCATGAATTGGTACCATCAGTGTTAATGTAAGGACGTACAGCACATGTTTTTGGATCAGTACCTGAGGCATTAAAGTACCTCCACCCTCCGTAGTAAGGAATTTGCTGGTTAGCCCAGTTCGATTTCTCTGACGTCATGCTAAGATCTGCCGCGTAGTTCGCATACTGCCAAGGCTCCAGATCACTTCCTGCGAAGAAGTTCGAATCCACAATTCTGACGTGGTCTATCTCAGCTTGGAAGACATCTGCATTAGAATAATCCGTCATGAGAGTAAGTGTGTAATTACTGGAAACACTGAACCCCTCATTGTCCATTCCGTAAATGGGTCCTATACTTGATGTAACCCATTTGTTATTGGTGTGGTACAGCCTTCTATGTGCGTTGAGACCATTTTGCGGGTTAGCGGAATCAGTCCATTCCCCAACACAAGTAGAATTATCTATTTTATAAGCTCTTCCTGTATCAGCTCCTTCATAATTTTCTAGATCGTTAGTAAAGCATAGCTTGAATGCTGAATCGCCTACGGTGGCGTGATTAGTTTTGTACTTTACAATAGCATAGAATTTTTTATCAGGTCTAAGTCCTGTAACGTTGGTCCTAACCATTGGTACTTGAGTATTTTGATTCCCTCCAACAAAGGTACCGCTAGCGTGCATTCCCAGCGCATTTGCAGAAGTTAAGTAAAGATAACTTTCTTTATTTCCTTGCGTACCCTTCGACCAGTTAGGTAAAATTCCTACCCTAAAATCATGGAGTCTCGTATGTCCTTGTGCACCACTTGATTTTGGACCTGCAACATATTCAGCTTTTAACTGCTGCTGATAACACGTAGGTGCATCAATCTTAATACTTCGAGAGTGAAACTTCCACTTGTTCCCGCTTCCGCTGGTGTAATAGTATGGCAAGTTAGCTCTAGGTTGCCATACTCCCATATCGATACCTCCGGCGGTATCGCCACTAAAGTGATAATGTTTTTCAGTACCTAATCCGTTAGTTCTAACATTTAAAATACTTCCGTATAAAGTACCTTCAGCTCCTTCATTGTTCTCCCACCAAGATACAAATAATTGAGGCTCTTTATACTTATCAATAACGCCTTGAGCTGGATCATACCACCCCTCAAAATACTCATCCGGTATTTGAAACGTTTGCGATATCCTTGCATTTGTATCTCCAGCAGCTAGCGTGGCAGACCTAAGATGGAGATATCCATCAATGGTTTTATTGCCAACATTAACGCTAGAATATTCCCAAGCGACACTTCCATTAGTAGCAATGTAGTCATATACCGTATAGGTTGGATCTAGATGGTTGATTGGGCTATGTACAGCCCATCCCGATAAATCAACAAGCCCATATTTTACAGCTCCTTCTGGGTCCCGAATAGAAACATGGTTTGAATTTCCATCAGGAGCGGGTGGGCGACCTGGACTATTTCTGTACTCAAAATCGGAATTGAGGAGGAAAGAATTACGTAAATTAAACTCGCTATTAGGGCTTAAGGTTTCATTTAAATCATACAGAGAGCAATTTCGGATAAACGTGTTTGAGTACCTGTCACCTTTCTCGGAAGGTATTACTAACTCCAAAACATAAACATGGTCCGGAGTTAAGACACCCGCTTCAACAAAGTCAGAAATACCATCCAAAACTTGAGGCTGAGCATCATAGTCATCCATACTTCCGGGGATTGTAAATTCTACTTCCCGGGCTTTAACTGTAGAATCCATTTCTACCGTTAAATGTGGAATAGAGCTAACACCTGAGGTTGAAACAGTTCTTACTAACCCATTATTAAAATCCACCCACTCTAAAGGGGCGTAAAAATCAAGGTTGTCATTCATCCTATACATTCTTACTTGAATAGGATCTGTACCTGAAGAATCTAATCTGAGTTTATAATTCCGACCTGCTTCTAATCTTAGTTCGTGGGCTAAAGTTACTCGATCTCCTTGTGAGTCGGAATCTATTTGAAGTCCACTAGTACCATCAACATCAATCATTTGAGTAACTGTAGGGGTTCCCTCCGTCTTAATATCCCAAATTCCGGTTCCTGGCAAGGCATCTCCGTTTTCATCGTGGGTTTCAAAAACCTTGAAGTTGTCCAGAATACTAGAACCTGCCCATATGTTTGAGAAGGCAAGTCTAATTCTTTGACCTTGGAAAGGTTCAATGTCCGAAGAAGATTTAAAAGACTTAACTTTTCCTTTTCCTAAAGAACCAGGTAGCCGTCCCCCGCCGGAATTGCTGTCGTAGATAAGCCAATCCAAGTATGGCTCAGTGCCACCCTCGCCTTGAGAGCCGTTATACGCCGCGCCTGGGAATTCCTTAAGGATATCATATTCGTACCTGTAAGTGTGATCTGGTCGCCGGGGGTTATAATTATATGGGAAGTTGTTGGCATCAATTTCCAACAGCCAATACGCGCTCGGGTTTGATGCCCCGTAAGGTTTGATTGCTTGGAGGGCGCTGCTGGAGTACCCTTCCCTGGCGGGGAGAATATAATTGTCTGGGTAAGCTTCCCCATTTATGTATGTGTTCCACCCGAAAGGTTTAACCCTGTCAGTGCCTGGGTGGTAGTTGTCCGGAACCCAAGACCTAAACTTGCCAAGGTTAATAGAACTACCTCCGTAATCTACTTGCAGCAAGTTTTTAGACCTATCCCGCCCTAAGGTTTCTGTAAACCCCTGATCTCGAATTAACTGAAATGCATCTATACTAGTACGAATTGTGTGCTCTCCAGCCGAAGAAAAATTATAATTATTCACGTATGGCTGGCGAAGAGAATACCTTACCCCATTCGCGTGTTCCGGGGTTGTACTTAGTTCCAAGTTTGGATAAAACCTAGAATCCCTCTTATGGAACCATTCCTCGGGACCTCCAATAGACATCGCTCTAATATTGAAATTAGAGGTATCTACAGACATCTTTGCTTGGGGGGTTCCGGAGAGTCCGGATGGGAACGAAGGCATAGACATAACGTTGACAATATGCTCCCTAGCACCATCCAGAATCATATTATTTTCTGAATGGATTAGTTTGCCCGTTTCAGGGCTTCCTTGATAAATTTCTACGTAGCCTTTCATTAGTCGTCACTCACCTCATACACAATACCACTCGGAGTACCGAGAGTTGCACCTCCAACAGGACCAAGAATATTATTTGAGCTTACGCCACTATATCCTCCACCGTATTGCTCTAAATAGTAATCCCTAGAACCACCACTAGTTTGAAAATCTCCGGAAGGAGAGGCGTCAGATACATTATAGAAAGATCTAGACTGTTTTCCATCAGAAAATTTGTTAAACATTTCAAAAACAGTAACTAATTCTCCTTCCTCATAATCAAATGTAGTGTCATTCATGTTTAAATCTATAATGTCTACATTATCGATAGTAACACCTTTCAAATTAACATTACTTTGCTGGGGAGCGAACCCGCCTTGTGGGGCTAGAATCTCAAAACAGTAAGGAGTACTTGGCGTGTGTAAGAGTGATCCGTGTCTTTGCCATCTTTCAGAACCTGTAGGAGGTCCATCTATGTTTCTAGTGTGGAAAATTAAATTAATATCTCTCCAGCCTGAGTCAATGGGGAAGTCTGGGGAAGGAATAGAGTCCGTTTCTAAGTTAACAGTAATCCTAGACGCGTCACCATGTGTTTTCCCGGGAGAATCTATATCCTGGTCTCCCATAACCCATACTTGGTTAACGAAATCGAAATACATATTCCCATTTCCCTGATCTTTATACTTCCAAACGTTTGGAATCCTAGGAATAGGATCTGATAACAACCTAAAGTCTAAAGAGTACTCAGAAAGATTTGTGTTTCCTCCGGGGGCGTACACACGTACCGTAGCCTCATAAGAGTGTTCCGGATGTAAATTGTTATACTCTCCAACAGAAGACGCAGTTTCAAGTTTAATACTTTCAAATAGAACGGTATTTTGCGCAGCAGTCCAGCCGCTGTTATAAGGTCCGTGAGGGTAGATGGAAATATCATAATTATCACCCACACCAAACTCAGCGCTGGGGGTGAAAGTAATGCTACATGTAGTCCATCCATTATTAGCTGCGGTGGTGTCCTGTGGTGCTGGGAAATTTATTCGATCTGCTACGGGTAGACCAAGACCGTCACCATCAAGCCAAGTACCTCCTCCTGAAGGGGAGTACTGAGCGTCGCCATGGGTCACATTTTTAATTATAATTCTATAACCACTACAATCTGCGTTATCGGATTTTGCGGTAACACTAAGTTTGTAAGGTTGATTTGGGATTAGTTGATTTCTCATACCTTGGATTTGATCTTGATTTACTCCTCCGACAGTACTATGACGTTGGGCTTGAATCGTAACCCCTCCAGGGCTTCCCCAATCACCATACCCTGAAACAGTCGCAGCTATAGCATACTGATCCTTAGGGGTATAAGCATCCGGGTAATCAGACCAGTTAACAATATCCCCACTTAATGCGGATACTGATAGACTACCGTGGTTGTCAGCTATGTTAGTACGGGTATCTCTAACTGGAAAAGTTGAAACATCATAGAGTTCCCATCCAGCCAAAGCAGAAGCGGTAGTTTCCGGGAAATTGCTCGGACCTAATTCCCACCCCTCAGGAAAGTACTTAAATTCAGAATCTAAAAATCTATCCTTGCCTTTGTTTAGTGAGAACCTAATTCCTTGAAGAGTATTGAAACGCGTGTCCGAAGGAGTAATTAAAGAAATACTCCCCGTAAGTCCATTTGTAGACTCAGTTGATTTTCCATGCTCCCAAACAAATTTAGAACCTGGCTGGTTATACACGGCGATAAACCTATTATAGTTTTCAATCGTAGTTGTCTTGTCTAATATCAACTCAACCCCACTAACAAGAACTGGAGTATTATGATACCGGAAATTTCCTGTTGTTCTATGTCTTCCTAGCAATTTCCTCTGAGGGTCCTGAACACTCCATTTACTAGAAGAATCAGATAAAAACCTACCTAAAGAAGGCGTGTTAGCATCTACAACTCCAGTCCCAGATAACGTATAAGAAACAACATTTCCTAAAGTATCAGGATCTTGCATGCTTAAAGTAATATCCCTACAATATTCATTAGCTGTTAAGTAATGACTCTCCTCTACATCTCCAACAGTTGTTGTTGAATCCACACTAGAAAGTAAAAACAAGCTAGAATCATACTCTCCAGCCGCTAAAGGTCCTCTAATAGAAAAATCACTGTTATAAACTAATGGGCCATACGCGTGCTCTACAACCCCAAAGCCACCTTTTCGATGGGAAAACTGTTTCCCGCCCCTGTCTTTGTTTGCAGCGCTATCCACTCTGTCTTTAAATGAACTAGACTGCATTAACCTTCTATCAAATTCTCTTACGTAATATCGATATAGTTTGTGAAACTCATGCCCGAATCTCAAATTTTGCAGGGTATTAGGGGAAGAGAAAGGGTCGTTTCCTTCGGATGCTAACATCCTTACAGCTCTCCCATACAATGCTTTTTGTTGGGGAGTGAGCTCATTTCTCTTTCGGGCTCCTAACCCTCCGGTTCTGATGTACCCTCTACAAGGGAAAGTTCCAGTTACTGGTTGCCCGTATAAGGTGAGTTCACTGTCTGGGCGAGGGTTGGTACTTCGGTTATAAAAAGTATCAGGATCAAAACGGTTATAAGTGTTGTCTTGAGCATGGGTGAATATCGTACCTGAAATACCAGTCATAGCCAAGTCATACTTAGGTTCCAATCCTGTCTCAGTGGGTTCTCCCCTGAAAAACACGGACCCAGAGACTCCTGAAGGTGAGTAATAATAACCTGTAGAGAAATTATACCCATAAGGAATAAACTTTTGGCCAAATTGCTGCTTATGTAAAAAGCTGCCCATGTCCCCGGATGGAGGACCACTACCAGCAAATTCCCTCGCTAGAGGCATAGAACGACCGTCTCGCATAAACTTCGGTGGGCTGATTAATGTTTTTAGATTTCTTCTTCGTCTTGTGGTTCGTGGTCTGTTGGTATATGTAACCATTACAGAGGAAGGGAATGTTATACCTACAGCCGATGCCAGATAGGACGTAGTTCGATATCCTCTAAGCACATTGTAATCATAATCAGTACCCCCATCATCTGGGTCCATAGTTGCTTGAATACCATCTCCAAACTCAAAAGTCTTATCCTGCCCTACGTAAACATCGGAGAGAATCTCCTTTGCGAGAAGTCGGAATATAGCGTGAAATGGGATATAAGCTCGGAGTATTTCAGCAACCGAATTTACCACAGCCGAAGTGTCCATCGACATACCATCTAAATCATAAGTAAAGGAGCTTGTTTCTATTTCAGCAACAAGCGTTGAAGACTTAGAGTTCCAGTGGTCAGCTAGTCCCATCGCCTTACTATCAAACCTGTCAATAACTTCTTCAAGGTTTGGAGGTTGGTTTAGAGAACTTGTAAGGAACTTCCAGCGGGTGTTTGTTCCTTCGAGTAAAGGGGAGTTGATTGAGGACGCACTAACAAAGTCCTCAAGAGATGAAACGAAATTTGGAGACACTTCAAACCCGCCTGAGTCGAACGTACCCGATAGAATAAACTTAAGTTTTTCAATCTGATCAGGCGATACTCTAGTTTCTTCGTAAAAACGGTCATTTTCCCAAGGGGGTATCTGTAGCAACTTTCCTCTGTGGTAAAACCCGGGCCAAAATTCATCGTCAGGGTCCCACGTGTTAGCAGAGAAAACATTACCTCCGATTCTAATTGCATTAGTCTCCGTATTCAGACGCTCTAAAGCGTAGTCAGTCAAAAATCTTAGGTTTGCGTCCCTATTAGCTACAATATGGTTAATTACATAAGGGTAGTCCTTTACAGGTACACTCCCTTGGAAATTGGTTGTTGCCCCTTCCGGAACCCAATTCAAATTTTGATGGTATTCTCCTGATGACGCTGCCCACCCTTCTGTGGCGATTAAATAATAGATTAAGCGTGGGATAAAGGACTCAAAAGTTGAATAAAAATTCTCTAAAGGTTTAAACCCTGCATTTGGAAAAATCAAAGCTAAAGCATCTTCTAAACATCTCTGAGTTCCTTTACTTTTGTAAAGGTACGTAGCGTGTCTTAGTTGGGCTCTCCACCTGTCAATATCTCCTGATCTTAAGTTCCACCCGATAAGAGCGCCTAAGTATTTTAGAAATTGAGGAGGGCATCGTTGTATATCAATTAGGTCAGCTAAATCCTCAGCGACCGTATTAGCATCATAAAATCCGAGGCTAACAGCTCTCAAAAATTTGGTAAACGGACCAGCTTCAATCAGCCTATCTGGAAATGCTCCCGTCGTTAGTAACAAACTTAAACTATCTTCAATCGTAGTAGACAATTCATCCCCTGAGTTGTACCAAACATCAATTAACGTTTTTAACCCGCTTAAAGGAAGGTCTCCCGAAACATAAGATTGTGTGGAGGAATAAAAATTTCCAATTCCAGAAATATCTGAGGAGGAAGCAGTTAGGAACTGATAGGGAATATAATCAGAATACTTTATGTTGTCCCCACTTGCAGTGCTGTCAAGATTTCTGTTTCTCCACAAAAACTCAAATAGTAATTGAATTCCATCCGTCAGAGTAATAGTCTTTCCGTAGAATGCTTTTTCTGACAGGACTCGAAGTACGCCAGCTGAAGGATCCCAACCACCAGCAGGTCCTGAAGTGTTTAACATGTAAAACCATGATAAAGTATCGAATAGATGGTCGTGAGCTGTGCTTGCGTTTGTAACGGAAGAGAGGATCTCAGATGCTCCTGATACGAAAGCGGCGCGAGGTCTATTAAATTCAATAGCTGGAAGTACCGTGGAAGAGACAAACCCTGAAAAATCAGAATAATTTTGATAAGACGAGATTCTCTTTCCAAAAGCTCTAAACAGTTTATTATCTAAAATGTAAGGTCGTATATGACATTTACCATTTCTAGTGACATAGTGCTGGTGTATAGAGGAAGCGGGTATCCCGGAAATATCAAACAGGGAGCTTGGAGTTTGTGCAGTTTTTAAAATTTTCCCAAGAACAGTATACAAGACATCCTGCTCCTGCCCATAAACAGACCGATCCGTATCTACGTAAAGATCCGGAACCAAGTTCTTCACAACATCCATATAGTTATGTTGGAACTTGGTTTTTTTCTTGCCCCGATCTCCGATTCCCGACTTTTGTGCCATTTTATACGAACTCTACGTTTATCTCTAAGTTGTTGAGTTGGATTATCTCATTGAAATTAAGTCTAATATCCTTATCTAAGTTTCCTATCTCAGAAAATCTAACATCAGGAACGGCATGAATTGAATGCCTCAAGTCTGCCAAGGAGAATAACTCCCCGTAGTTACGATTTTCTAATGAGAAAAAATCTGTTACTTGACTGGCAACTGCACGCTTAACTTCTTCCTCAAAATACTCCAATTCTCTATCCAAATGAATTGTTATAGACAGGTCAACGGTTCTAACTAACGCGTCTACAATTGTAACATGATCAGTAACCATCTTATACTTATTCAGGTACTCAAGAAGTTCTTGTTTGTATGTAATGTTAGGACGCTCAACTTGATTATCTGTAGCTTTAGCGATGACAAAAATATCAATCATGTTTGATGCTGCTCCAGACTTTCTAAGGACAGCGATGGCTTTTCCTGTAGCGCCTACCGTACTTACAAATTGGTTTGCGAAAGTTGTATAATCTTCCCCCGTGACCGCTCGATGTTGTGTTTTAAAAGTGTAAGGAGCCCATTTCTTCGCGTGTTCAACAGATTCAGCGTTCTGACCCCCAGTAGCATGTGTGGTGTTTGCTAAAGTTGCATTCTTTGTACCTTTCGTTGAGTGGGTGCAAGGAACGGTAACGTTTAGAGAATTTCTAGGGACATTACCTCTATCTCCACCCCCTACTCTGTAGTATAAATCATACAAAGTTCCAGGTAAAGGGCTCAACCCTCTAACCCCATCCCCAAAAATTACAGTTGCTGAGTTATCATCATTGTAAACTTTTTGGAAAACAAGGGAGCTTCCACTATCTGCTAAAAATAAATTTTCAATTTCGGTAAAGGCTCCATGGTCTTGAGCGGATACGACAACACTTCCTTCTGCAACAGAAGACTCAGGTATATCAATAGTTTGGACTGTGTTGGTTGTTTTAAAAGTCCCTTGAACTTTCTTAAGCTCACCTTCCACTAAAATCAAGTTGTCAAAATTCTTCCCGTCTCCAATCGAAAGAGCTTCGGTCTGTACGATATTAGGAGAAGTTACGTCTAAGGCTCCCGTAGTTTTATTAACCTGGTATAGGGTGTAGTTTAAACTTCCAGAGTCCTTCGCATTTGCAACTGAGTGAACTCTATCAGAGAAAACAATGGTTACAGTGTGCCCTGACGATTCATCAATTAGACCGTCGTCAGATAATGTTAATACAGCACTTGTCTTCGCGCTAACGGGACCCTTCATAGAAACCCCAATAAGCTGTAGTAGTTTCAGCAAGTTCCCCTTAGACTTTACAGTTGGGAGGAACATTTCGTTAGCTAGTGAATCAGCTTTTAAACTTAAAACAGAAGCCAAGTAAGCAAACAGGTCAACCAGCATAATACCTAAATCAGACTCAACAAAGTTGTTAAAGTCCGTAGGGTAAACAGCTTTAAGGTATGTTTCTAGCGCGTTCTTGTATTCAGAAAAATCAGCAACTGAATAATCAATATACTGAGCTTTAAACGAATCAGTTAGTTCTCCGAGTTTTAAAAAATCAGACGTTACGGTGCCATCAAAAGCACTAGTGTTATAAATTCCTTCTAGGTTTGACATTAAATTAAAATCTCCAAAATTCGTTCTTGTAGGTAATCCCCTGTTAAACTAAGACGCATGGATAAGTAAATAGCATTTCTATTCAAATCATCATTAACAACAAGATTAAACTCTTTTATCTTTAACCGAGGTTCATAAATTGCCATAGCAGTTTCAACTTCTTCTTTAATCTCATTTCGTAGTTCGGGTGTGTTTTGTCTAAACACAAACCTCCTCAGGTTCGTGCCAAATTCAGGGCTCATCACCCTCTCGCCTTTAGTTGTTAGTAAAAGCTGTTTAAGACCTGCAAGAAGCGTAGTAAACCCAGATGACTTTGAGAAATACCCACCAACTCCTGCAGTAATAGGAAAAGCAATTCCATTAATATCATCTTTTATGGAAGTGGTTAGTAGGCTTACGTCTTCGTAGGATCTGTACATTAGGTTAGTATATTCTTAAAGAATCCTTTTTGCGCGTTAAAGTTCTTAAGAACTTCATCAGTAGTTAGAGCTCTTGCGTACATCTTAAAACTACCAACGTGTCCGTTCAATCCACTTTGAGCCTTTCGGTTTAAAGTAGTCCACGGAGGAAAGTGTTGACCTCCTTGAGGGGAAGCTCCGGTAATCATTTTTGTGTAATCAAACACGTCATTAGTATTTACCCCTAGAAAACCGGAGGGGGATGAGTCGGTATACCCACCTCCAATAATCCAAGGGGTGAATCCTGGCATTGGGGAATCTATAGCTCCACACACAGGACCTTGCCCGTTTGGGGATTCCCAACTTTTATTGTATCCAAACGTAGAGTTGGGGTCAACTTGCATGACCCAAGAAGGAATATTTACCCCTTCGACATCACCCTCTAAAGAACTTCCACAAAAATCTGTTGCGAAAGAAGAAGCTACTAACTCCTCAGAGTCAAGGAAAATTTTAACTTCGTCTGTTTTATAATTAAATACAGCTGCAAGATGCACAAAAGCAGCGCTTGTATCAAGAATAGAATGTCCTGAATGGGTTGCTAGCCCAGATCCGGCATATATCCCAAGGTCCTTTAGTGAGCTTGCACTCGGAACATCCCTTACTGCACCGTTAAAACTGATGCTCTCAGTAGAGGAAAACGTTGTAGCTATACAGGCAGAGTGGTGGCTTCCCGTGGTATGGTTTTGAGATACTGTAGGGGCTAGAATCAGCTCAATTCCGGAAGTATTCGTGGAACCTCCGGCGTCCCTAAACCCAAACACTAACCCGTGAACCTTGTCTGTATCAGCGCCGGTCTCATATGTGATAATGGCTGATTCATCTAGCCTCGCGTTATCCACAAACGCGTCAACTGTAGATTGGTGAGGTTCGTGACCTCTACCTGAGTTTTCATTAGCTAAAATTACCTTGTACCTATGAGAATCAGTTATAGTAGCAACCGTCGGAACATGGACCCAGCAATCAAAAGAAAAACCTCCCCCTTTACCGTAAAGTAAAGATTGCGAGTCTGTATTCTCTTCCCCTAGGTACGTCATATCGTCTATTTCTGCGCCAGCCACCCAAAGAGTTCCGTCCGGTCTGTGAGAACTAGGAAGACGAATATACGAGCCTCCGGCAAAGAGTGCGTTTTCTGTCGTGCCATCCCCTTTCCAATTGTAGTAAGAACCCCTAAGATACGGAATAGCTACTCCAGAAGGGAAAGCGTAATTCGTCGAAGATGCAACCAATTGTGCATCCAAAGCAAACCCTGAGTCAGGTGCAAAGTTATCTAAATTAAAATCGTTTGAACTGGCATGGACCACATTGGGGGTTAAAAAGTTATAACCGCAAACTAACCCGCTGGTGGTAATTCGATCTACTAAGTTATGAACGATTCTACCTTGTCCGGAAACGTCGTCAATCTCCTCGGTCGTAACCCATTCACTAGGAGCAGCAGGAGAAATAGCAAACTTATCAAGCACTGAAAGAGGTTGGAGAGGAGTTACTAAGAACTTCGGAAGAATAGGAAGAATCGTATCATCTAGGTCCTCAGAAAAAATAACAAGTTCTTGTTGTTTGTCAAGGTCCACATAAACCCCCTGCCCCCTCATGAAAGTAAAATCATTAATAGGAATGCGGTCTATAGGAACCCAAAAATCATCCGATGAGTCATCAGGGAGAAGCCCCGTATGTTCTAATTTTATCAAATGACCCTTTCCAATACCTAAATCTTTTTCGCTTCCATCCTCGGTAGTAAAACTATACTTATCGCTGGCAAAAATAGCAACTAAATCCAATTGCTTTTTACGCTTTTTAATTTTCTCCTCGTACGTATTAACTACCGCATTTATTTGGCTGTAGTAATTCTGCACCATTGCGCTTGAATAGGAATATCCGGAAGTTACAAGCTCTGTTATATGTCCTGAGACTATCCCAACTTGCAATATTTTGTTAGCTTCGAAAGTCTCTAAAACATCGTCAGTATCGTAATACTGCTGTATGTTATAATTCTCATTAGTTTCATCATCCGGGAAGTAGTCAGGATTAAAGCAGGTGTTTGCCAACCCAATCAAGTCGGTGTCAGAATAAAGCCTACCTCGACCACCTAAGTTCGGAGGGAAGTTAAACAGCCATGCTGACGACGCATCGATTTCACCATCAGGGAAAGGTAAAACCGCAGAAGGGTCTAAACCTCCAACTCTAGAGTCATAATACAAACCATCTTCAGATAGTACAAATTGCCCTTTAACTGATACAGGAGGACCGTACACCAAATCAAACATGGAACTGACATCAAGATCAGATTCATTCAAGCCGTGTAGAAGTCTATCGTGAGCGGTGAAATTTTCTTTAAAAGGACTGACGATGTGGTTCGTTATAAAATCATTAACCTTTTGTACCACTCCTGGGAACGTATCCAATTGATCCATGTTTACGAGAGGTTCTCTGTTAGGATCCGAAATTCTAAGTTCTAACTCAGCATCTACCAACGCAATTAAATTTTCTGCGATGATCTGTTCGTTTCTTAGAGATGATATTTTCCCAAGAAGAGCTGTAACTTCCGAAGAAGTCTTCTCATTTTGAGCCTGTGCGTTATCATCCCCCAACTCCGCAGTATGTTCAGTGATAGCTGCAACAAGCCCATCAACAATAGCTTGAGTTCCAGCATCATCTGGTTTGTTGGTGGTAGGAGGTCTACCGTTTTGTCTCTGAATATTATAAGCCTCAGAAACCGCTCTCATAGGGAGCTCAAAACTCTTGGCGTTTCCTGCTGAGCCTTTTGTTGAGGTCGTTCCAGTTATTGTTGAAACTCCAGTACCCCCACCTTTACGTACTCGTCCTTTTCCGGACAGCCTTGAAACCCTCCTTTTTAGGGGGGTAATTTGTTGAGTTATTTCCGTAAGGGTGACACGGGCAGAGTTCTGCAAAGCCACCAAAGATGTATTTGGTAGGAATTCTAACTTGTCAGCGGTAAAGTTTAATAGAGCCATATTAATAAGTATTGTTTACTACTTCTGTATTTACTGCTGCCAGGTCAACACTATAAGAGAGCGACTCCGGTGGGTTAACAAAACACTCTGTAACTATAACAGTTACAGAAATAGAATCAGTTACTGAAGCAGCTACTGTAATAAAATCTTTAGGGGATAAAAATAAGGGAGCGTCCAACACGTGGAGAGACGCTCCATTAGGTATAGCCCCATCTGTTATAATAGAGTAAGAACTGTAATCGTACACAAAACTATTTGGAGTATTTCCATCCCCCCAAAAAGTAGAAGCGTTTATATATTGAGTGCTGTAATCTTTCCAGTACACGGTTGCAGACTTATCAGAACCATCGGTATTTGATAAAATAACGCTATGAACTTCAGCGTATGAAGCAGCAGGGTCTACAGAGTACACAACATTATCTCCTGTTCCTGTACACGTGTAACCTACTGATAAGTATTTCTTTGAGTCCGACATTTCTCTAAGTTAGATAGGGTTAGTTAAGTTCATTATTTCGTGATAGCAGGCTTGCCATTAATTTTTATCTTTGGGTGTGAAGTTATAGGTACTACAATATCTCCTGGTGAGAAATTTATCGAAGGCGTTAAAGTTGTCAGTGCTACCTCGAAAGTTTCAGAAAGGGTAGCATCTATTGAATCATCCTCTCCGTCACCAGCTTCAATACTAACCTCATTCCCTTTTACGTTTACATTTTGGGCATTAATATTTATAGGGCCTTTTCCGTAGTGCTGGATTAGGATCTCTTTGTCTTCTTCACCTACAGAAATTTCTAAGGTTCCTGAATCAGTCTCAACCAAGAGACCGGTATTTGCTTGAAGAGCAACAGTATTTGCGGGGAGCTCCCCACCTGGTCCTGTTTGAAGTACCAGCCTATTTCCAACCTCATCGGAAAGCTCTATCTTGTCAAACTCGCCTCCGGGGTCCTCATTATTAACACCATCATCAAGCTTGAGGAATTTTCCACCCGCTGACTTAACCTCAATAAAATTCTTTTGGATAAGGGTAGTGGAGCCACCTGGAGGGGTGTCGTTGTGTACAAATTCAGATAAAGTTATTGAATGTCCTAATTGCGTTTTCCATATCTGACGGTCTGGGGATAAACTATACTGATAGACTTGGTCATGGTCAGGGACGTTGGTACCGTAGGTCAAATTTTCATCATCCTTTGTAGAGTAAGAAGCAGCTTCCGTACTCCAACAACCTACCAACCAATAATCCTTAGCTTTCCCATGCCTATCAACAACTGAAGTTACTAAAACTAATGACTTGTTCTCAGGTATTGAGAGAAATCCAGAGCCAAACCCAGTGCCTGGAGCAGAGCCATGAACCCAACCTTTATGTTTCCCTTGAAACAACGGGGGGCAATATACATAGAGCCTTCCGCATTTCCAGGGGTCTCTATTATCTAAAACTTGAGCTTCGTACATTTCCATCTTATATTGCTCCGTCTTTTTGCCTAGACTGAATTTGCATGTATGAAAAGTCAGGACTACCATAAGGATCCCTCAAAAGGGATAGTTTAGTTTTATAACCTCCTGAAGTTATGGTGTGTCCTAACCCTACAATGGTGTACGCGCCGCTAATCCAATGATATATTCGTGTTCCAGGCGCTTTCTTTTCTTTCGATATATCTCTTATTTTAAGGAGAACTTTCCTGCCATTATCTGACACAACATCAGAGTTGTTATCCAACTCTGGAATGCCGAGGGTTTGAAGGTCGACAGAAAAGGGGTATTTCCAAGACATCTCCCTATTCATAATATACCCATCAAGAAGTTTCATCCCAGCGTCCTTAACTCCGTCCTTTCCTCGTATTAGTTTTAAGTTTTCACCAATCCAAGGACTAAACTTTATATAGGTAGATTTCGTTGGGTTGTAGGGATGGAGTGCTGCGTCTTCGGAGTCGTGAGGTGATGCTGGCACCAAGTCAACACTTGAAGCCTGAAATATTTGTCGGCGTAGGCTATCATTTGTAAGCACTTCTACTAAGGAAACTAAAGCGTCTTGACCCGCTATGCCATAACGGGTTCCTACTTTCTCAAGGGTAGCCTTAAAAGTATCATGGTCTCCTGCTACCCGTGACGCGAAGGCTCTTAAGTATGTTATGGTCTCTTCATTAATTACGTATGAGAATGGGAGGGCGGTGGGGTCTTGGCTTCTGTAAGCGGGGTTAGACAAAACTTCCTTAATTTCAGAAGGGATGTCTATTTTTGCGCTCTCATCATCTTCAATCGTAACAATTTGAGATAACAACAGCAGAGGTCTTTCCTCCCAGATAGTACCTACAAGATTGTTCTCATAAATAACCGAGGTGGGGCTGGTCATGGTGTGTAAAGAATACGTAACATCTCCATCCCACCTAAAAGACTGAATAATAGAGTCGGGAACACCGTATTCAAGCGTTATATTGTTGAAATCATCACTCTTAGTGCTTTGTAATTGGGGAAAGGAGTTTACTTTTTTCCATAAGTTTCTCTCTTCCCTGCCCTCAGGACCATCATCTATTAAGTAAGCTTGAGATTTCGGAAAAATATGGATAAGCTCTACAGCGTATTTGTTAGTCCACTCATCTATACCAATGCTAGTACGGATACTCTCTATAGTATTAGACCTGTTTAAAGATAAGGACTTACCCCACGTAACTAGTTTAGGGTTATCATCAGTGTAATTCCCGAAAACCCTGATGAGGTTGTGGAGGAAGTTAACAACCGAGTGTATTGTATACTGCCCGGCCTTTGAAACTAGGCTAACATGGGAGGCAGTGCCATGAAACCCATACTGCGCGGTAGCCCAGTCATGAGGGGAAGTCTGCAGGTCAGAAGGTTCATAGTACTCATTTTGGTCTTTTCGTTTTTCCGCGTCTACTTCTTTAGATGCTTCTTGCTCGGACATTAGGGATTGTTGAAGCTTAGAAATTGCATCAAAATACTTTACAGCACCTACTTCATTAAGTTCTCTCATTTCTAATATACTAGTCCATGTGTTGATACCCGGGCGATCCCAAACGGGGGCTTTATTTTCTTGCCAGTAAGCATTAACATTTTGCGGTATTGGAGATTCGCCGTCCGAGGACATCAGGCATTTCGACACTCCGAAGATTTCTACCCAACCACCGTAACCACGTGAGGTGGTAAAATCAGAATCAGCAAACGGTATCATTTCTGATTGAGCATCCAGCCAAGCTGTGACTTGATCGTTAACCGTTCCGAAGTTCCCATCTTGATTCTCGTCAGGCTCGTCTGTAGGCTTGCCGGGGGTCTTTCCTAATTTTGCTCCGGTGGTCTCAACTGATACATCCCACCAATGTGTTTCGAAGTATAATCCAGCAAGCTCACAAAAGGCTTTCAAACCGGCTAAGTTATAACCGTGTATCCCAAAACATTTCGCAGTTGCAGGTGAACCTACACTTATAGCGGCGTCGACATATGTATCCAACCAAGAATTTAAGTGCCCGCTTAAATCAGCGCCTAAACTGAAAGAGGCAAGTTCATACCCGTCGAGTGCGCCTATAGCGGTTTTTATAATATTGTGGCAAATTTCCGAAGGTTTCTTCAGAGTATATTTGCTAAGGTCGTCCGCAGGATCCCACTGGGCAGGGGCTTTGCGAAATAAAGGTTCTATAGTTTCTGTTACCTCTTGCTCTTCAATGATGCGGTTGCCTATTCCCGTATCCATTAGTTCGATAGTTAAAACTTTTTCTTTTCCGGATGTAAAGGAAAGATTTTGGGTTGTCATCATTGCAACGTGAACCTTCGACTTCATACCTTCTTTCGGATCCCCATACCCGTATTCTAAAAGAGCTAAGGGTCTTTTAATATTTTGGGGGTCTACTTCAGGTTCACCTATGGAAGGCAGGTTGGTTTGAAACTGCCTATGAATTGCCCTTTCAAGCTCATCAGAAGGGTTAACAACTTTCAATTCAAAACGCCTAAACCCCTCAGCAGTTTGCCCAATAATATCATGACTGAAACTTACTAAGTTATTAGTAACATCAAAAATTTGGTCTTTTCCTACAAGGTGACCCATGTAAGGTAAAGCTATTTTCACCCACGGTGTTTTTTGGGTGGTTAACGCACTAGGTTTTGCCATTAGTCTATTATAGGAACTCTTATTTGTTTTCCGGCAACTAATTGCTCAAAAGGATCAACAATATTATTCGCTACAAGTAAAACCCACCAGTAATCAACAGTCCCGTATAATCTGTAAGATAAAAGATCAGGACGCCCTTCCATACCAGCTGGAACTAAAGTAACGTTTGCGGGAAGTTTAGTAATGTCGGTGTAAAAAGATGTCCACTCCTTCGAGGGGGAAATATCCTTAATGGGCTTACCTCGATGGTACCTGGTAGTATACGAAAACGAAGAATATCTAGAACTGAAATCAGACATTTGTGGTATCCCCTCGTTTTAAAACAGTATCCCAACCTTCAGGAGTGCTATAGTCATCTCTGCCATGGGGATGTAATTCATCTGTTTGGTGAAAGCCTTCAAGGCTTAATTGGATTGCCATTTGCCTAGGGAGTAAAGTATTAGTGTCAAACCCTGCACTATTAGCCCCATCAAACTTTACACTGTAACTTTTTACTATGCAAGGGTAGTGGTCATATAACGTACCAAATTTTAATTTGATGATTGGAGGGGCAGCAACAGAATGAGAAGGTACAACACTTCCAAGCACACTAGATCTGATCATATCTACAATATATTGAATGTATCCCGTAAATTTCTTTTCCTCTTCACCATCTGAAAAATGTTTAGTGGCAGTTCTGCTAGGTACATAAGTTCTAAAATCCGAAGCCTCACCATTAGATCTTAGGTTAGAAAGGCTTTGGTACGATTGATTACCTCTTGGATTTTCAGTACCTGCATCTAAGTGTTCCTGTACAACCGCTTTAAAGTTTTCGTAGTACTCGGAACCTTCGAGATACTTCAAAGTATGCTCCCTCGAGAAAGCCAACGCAAACTCAATAATGTGAGGTAAGGTTAGCGTGAAGGTAAGTTGGAGTTGTTTTGCTGAAGCACCTGTAAAAAGACGCCAAGGTTCGTTTCGATTTACAATTGCATGAGTTGAATATGTTGCAGACCTAGTCTCTGAAATTGTAGGGTTTTCAAAAAAAGGAAGCTTCCAGGATGTAGGGGTGGAACCTGAGTTATGAACAAATTCTAGGTATCCCCTGTTTTCAAGATCCTGGTTTATACGATCAGTAACCGGAACTAATGTATCCTTGTTAAATACGTTATCTAATACGTAATTAATAGCGAGCCCTTGTGCTTGGCGCAGAGCATTATCTATCATTTGCTGCGGAGACCCTAAAGAAATAGGAAGGTCATCCCCAAGTCCAAATATCTCCCCACCCATCCCCAGCAGCTGTGAGCCCCAAGAAGAACCATGAGGTCCGAAATAAGAAGAAGGTAAAGGTTGGGACCTGTTCTCTTCTACGGGTCTTATCAGAGAGTTCTCATGGAAAGGAGAAAGAACGCCCTGAGCAGGTGCTCCACCATTGGGACCTTGCCCTAGATTCCTCAAAGTCTCTATGTCTCCAAGAACCTTTTTCTGCCATTCTGTTACGGGGTCAATTTTTAAACTCATTTTATCTTATTTATCGCATCGCTGGCCTCCCACCACCGCCCCTACCCTCGGAGTAATCGCCAGGAACCTCGACGGCTTTGAATCCGAGGGACGCGCCTTTAAGTTGTCGTGCCCAAGATGTCTGGTTCATTGTTATAGTGTCTGCTATGTCTTGCCATCTACCCATACCTTGATTCTCTAGTACTTGGGCTAATTCTCTAATATCCTCTTTTGTAAGCTGTTGGTTTTGAGCACCAATTGTTTCTTCGAGAGGCAGACCTGCCATTGCTTGTGCGTATGGTTTGTCTGATAGGTTGTACATGTCCCAAGCCATCATACCCAAAGAGCCCCACTGAGCAATGTCCGCAACTGTGAGAGCTACATTAGCGGCTGTAGCAACGCCACCGGCGGCAGGTCCGAATATCAAAGATCCAGTGGTTGCGGCTTGATGCCTTAGCCATTGTTTTGCGGCTAGGACCCCTGCCCTTCTTGCCATTATTCCTCTCCATGTAGATGTTCCAGCCTGCTTGATCGAGTTTTGGATGAGCTTTTTGGTAATGGACTTCCTGCCTGATGCTTCTAACATTTCCTTACCTATTAAGTGACTCATACCTCTAGTTCCCAGTTTCTTCAAGAACACATCTTCGGCAACCTCTTCACCTGCCTCAAGCCCTAAGGTTCGAGCTAGCATCTCTCCAGATTCGGAGGTAGCAAGTTTAAAGAAACCTTTTCTGGACTGCTGCATGGCCGAACCTACAGTGGTACTCGTAAATGCTTTGCTCGTAAATGCCTTATAAGCCTTCATGGCTCCTGAGCCTAGTTTAATTGGTAATTTGGAAGCGTATGCGCCACCTGCGACCATGGCGTCCGTAGCAACGTCACCCCAATCACTACTTCCTTGGGTAGCCTTAGCAGCTTGGCGAGCGAGACTCTGCGGTCCGCCTCCACCACCTCCACCACCTCCTAAGCCGGGGGGTCTAGTCATATTTATCTTCATGGAGTCAGGAAGAATGGAATTCACCCATTCTACTACAGAATAAATGGTAGAAGCAAGACCCAGAAGGGCTTGGTTTAGCATTGGGAATGCACCTCCATGAAGAATACCTCCTAAGGAGGCAACTACGGGTATTAAAGCGCCACTGAACTTCTTAAGCAGAACCTGTACAGTTCTAAGGGGGTCACGACGAACATTCATCGCGACTCGAGCTGCTAAAGAGGCGTCATCAAGTTTAGCATTCGGAGTGCCTCGACTTAACTGGAAAAAGTGGTACAGATCTTGATTGACTCCCATTTGATTCATAAGTTGAGAGTTTTGGGCAACTAGCATTTTCCCCATAGGCCCACCGAGATTCTGCTGCATGTTACCCATAACTTGCCCAGCATATCGTCCCATAGCTTCGCCTAATCTGATTAAACCTTCAGGTGTTGTCAGATCATGTCCTTGAAGCCCTCCAGTAGCTATCTGCAGCTTCCTAGCATTAGAAAGCATATCGACCATTCCCGATTTCCACAATGCAGCCCCTTCTGGGCCCCATTTCTCACTAATTGTTGCGAATGCTTTTTGAAGTTGCATATCGAACTGAGACCCCATGGAGAAGCGTAATTTCTTCATCTGATCTTGAAGACCTACCATACTCTGTACCATTTTATCTGTGTTTACTCCATACTGTGTAGCCGATTCAATCAGAGTGGTTATTACAGATACGGACTTTTTCGCATCAGTTCGAAAGACCTGGTTTTGAACTGCTATTAGCTTGCTAAGGGATTTAGTGTCTTTCCCTAAAATTAACATCTTACCGTTAAGATCGATAACCGATTGCGTATTTTTTGTAATTCCTGCCTGGTAAGTCGCATTAACAGCTTTGAAACTTTCATTCATAGTGTTAATGTTGTTAGTGAAAATATTAGCGAACTTGTTCGTGGTAATTTCAAAGGTTCTACCAAAACCAGTAAACATCTTAACAAGGTCACCTTGTTTTGTAAACGCGTCTGTCCAACTCTTCTTGGCAACCGCAAGAATTTTATTTGTCTGTGCAATACCCGCAACCGTCTTAACTAAACTTTTATTAGTTTTGGTTGTCTGATCATTATTCTTACGTATAGACCTCGCAAGGTCGGCAATACCTTCAGAAAGTCTTTCGTTCGATTCGAGTATATCTTTGTTCTTAGCCATAATTATAAATCACTAACGTATATACTCGCATCCACGGCATGTAAATTTCGAACCTTTCGCACGTCATATACTCGATAATGTAAAGCAGGGCTAAACTTCTTTAATACTTGCAGCCTTCTGTAAGTAATAAATCTTTCTTTATGGAATTTTTTAATAAGAAGCCCTTTAATAGTATCTGACACATGATTTAAAGCGATACCTGGCATATAAGTTAGGCCATTTTTAGCTCTAAATTTACGGCTTCCGTTTCTACGAACACTAAGTATTAAAGGAGCTGGGTCAGTAGCTGTTCGAGACCTGTATACAAAAGTATACAAGCTACCCACAGTGCTCTCTACCTTTCTGGTAGTGCCTAAAAATACAGGAGTTAAACCTGCGTCTAAAGTTCTGGCGTTATTTATCTTCATTTTTCGAGTAAAATTACTTTAATCTATTGTATTTATACTATTTAAACAAACAAAAAAAAGATTCAAATGGATGAGATAAGTTCAGATATAGAATTACATGAGTTTCTAGAGCAAGTAAACTATGTATTGTCTACAACCTTCAAAGAGAAATGGAGACACCGATTTTCGGATAACTTTATTTCTATTTTCCAAACTAGAGTACTAAAGTCTCTAACAGATGGAAAGCCCGTAAAAAAGACTTCACTGACCTCTTTATTTACTAACAAGCACAAGTATGCTTTAAGTGAAGTTCAAGAGTTTTACCGATGCATTGATATCTCTTTGTATCACCCTTTAATTTATAACAAATAGTGTAAACTACACTATACAACCTTTAAGGTCAAGGTTTACAGTTCTTCGGTTGTATTACAGTACCTAAAGGAAGTTTTGGTTTTCTAGACCTTCTTAATTCCTTTTCTTTTCCTTTTGCTTCAATTAGTTTTGATTCAGTTCCTCCGAATTCAGGACATAACTCCTTATACTGACACCAGTTACAGTATTGATTCTGTTGAGCAGGGAAATCAGTAGATTTCTTTTTTCTAATCTCCCAAACCTTAGCCTTAAGATTCTTTAAGAAATATATGATTTGAGGGTTTTTGTAGTTGACAGAAACTAACTTGTCCAAGTGAGGGTAGTAGTGAGCTACTGAAATATCTTCAATCTTTACTTTATGCATAACGGATACAGCATAAGTATACATCAGCATTTGAGGGTCTTTATACAGTTGCGCAGGTGTAGAAGGGACTCTACTTGTTTTATAGTCAATAACTAGGTATTTCCCAGTTTTCCCCCTTACAACACGGTCAATAATTCCGTTAAGGGCATAATCCTCTGTAACGTCAACGCTAAACATTGCTTCCGTGCTTACAGTCTCTTCCAACTGTTCGTTTAGCTTTAGAAAGTTTTTAAGTATGTTAGGGACTTCTTTATCTCTTTTACTCGGGAATTTGTAAGTCCCTCTCAAAGAACCTGCGATTGCTTCAAGTTCTGAGTATTCTTTTGCGTTTATACCATCTTCAAATACCTTATGAATAAAGGAACCAAACTGCAAAGCGTCTGTATTAGAGCTTTTATTGTACACTTCGTATAGTTTATCTATATATCTGAATTTATACTTCTTTTTACACTCAATGTACGCTTTAATCTTACTGGGAGACAATTTATTTATAAACATATGCTAATACCACCTACTGTTATTAAAGACTATTTATTTAGTAATTTTACTGATTATGTGGAGACTTCTACGGAATTTATGATAAATTCCTTATTTGTTTCAGACTCAAAACATCACCTTTCCGTTAACATGGAGACAGGATTATGGCAGTGTTTCAAGTCGAAGGAGTCCGGGAATTTTATGCAGCTTATGGCTCTTACCGAGAATATTTCCTACGATGAAGCCTCAAAAAACGTTCGTAAGAAACTTCTGGATACTCCTGAAGGCTTATTTTTAGCTCCTTTAAAGAGGAAGGTTCAAAAGGATATCTCAGGCAATGGGAAAATACAGGAAGAGTTGAAGAATTTCAAAGAGTTAGATGTTCAAAGCCCACAGACCAGCTCTATCCCTGAAAACTTAGCAAAGAAGTTTATCCGTGCGCGTGGGTTACAACATCAAAAATTTTACTTAGCTACTTCGGGTAAGTATATCAATCGTATCATTATTCCTTACGAGATTAACGGAGAACTTATTTACTTTCAAGGTCGCCAGCTTACATTTCAAGGTATGAAGTATTTAAATCCTACAGCAAAAGAGCATGGGGTTAAATCGTCTGATATCTTATTTCCCTTTGATGAATCCGAAACCTACGTTGTTGTTACAGAAGGTCCTATAGATGCTATAACTCTTCAAGAGGTCGGGGTTAACGCTACTAGTATCCAAGGAAGTATGTTATCCTATTCTCAAGTGGAGCAGCTAAAAGGGAAAACTATAATTCTTTCGTTTGATAATGATGATGCAGGTAAGATTGGTTTCGATAAAGCTGTAAAAATGCTTAAGAATAGGAACTGTAAAAACCCTTACGTAGTGTATCCCCCTCAAAGGTACAAAGATTGGAATGATTTCCGCCAACATGTTACCAAAGCGGGTCTTAAAAAATACGTTTCCGAAAATGTAACGAAAGTAGATTTCTCTTACGACGTTATCTCAAAATTAGGGTAAACGGGTTGCTCCGTACAGTTTGGTCAAATACCTCACTTTCTATTTGAATTTGATAAGTTCCAGGTATAGCATGAGCTTCCGTAGTATCCCAAAGATAAGTAACTGTGTCATCTGAATCTATGCCAATGTCTGGTCTAGTTTCTTCCCAATCCTTAACTACTTCAAACGGAACTGATTCTGTTGCTGAGTCTGCAAGTCGGATAATTCTCATTGCGCAGTTGGTAATTACAGAATCGTTAAATAGGTTTCTAATTTCTTCAGAGATATTTGAATTTGTTATGTTGTGCTCTGTGTTCACTTGTAACTTAACGATTGAATTATTATTTACGTACTTTTGAACCAAAGCGTGTTGAGTGTTAACTAACAAAGGTTCAGTAAAAGATAAATTACCTCCGGTTGTCATCTCAAAGCTATGGATGAAGGTTGTTAGATTAGGTCCACTTCCAGTCCTTACTGTCCAAATATCAAAATACTTTCTTACTTGGTCTGTGTTGTTTGTAGTCCATAGTCCTGGCCAAGTAGGATCAGAAGTGCCTTCGTCAAAATCGCATTCATCACAGCTCCATGCCCCCGCTAAAGGCGCTCCTTGAAGTAAAACTACTCCTAAGTGACCCTCTCCAACTTTAAAAATGCCACTAGCTGTTTTTGGGTCAGCAGGATTGTACAAACTTTCGCTGAATCCTGATGCGTCAGGGTCTCCTTGGTTCAGAAACCCTGGAGTATTAGCTACGGTGTAGGTGTGCGACGATGTAGTAAAAATCATCGTGGCTTGAGTGTGAGCCTTTTCCTGATCTACTAACCCGTAGTTACTTGATGTTTCATCCTGGTCAATCCAGTATGAAGAATCTCCATTTGCAACATCAGGAAAAACATGAACGCTGCATACCGAATAGGCATCCTGTAACCTTCCGTTTCTTGAATTGTAAAGTTCTAAAAGCACCGCATCGTTAGACGATGGTCTGTTGTGCCTTTTCGTTATAGGGTGTCCGTTTAAAGTAGCCATAGTATATTATATACTCACCCTTTCTTATTCCTAGCTTCATTTATCTTTTCTTGGTTCTCTTCTTCTTCTTTAACCCTAGCATGAATAAAGAAACGCCTCTCATCGGCTGTCATGTTATCCACATCAGCTAATGAGAATCTCGCGTGTCGAACTAAAATATAGGCTTCTTGTAAAAAGTCGTTTGAGCTAACCCTCTCTGTTAGCTCGCGGAGAAAAAATCTTCTGTGATTGGAAGCTCTATATTTTGCTCTGCTGCACAACTATTACAACGATATTTTACATTCGTGTCAACCCCTAAGTCACTGTCAAAGATGACGTTTCTCAGGTGGGAAATATCCCTAGCTGTACATTCCTTTAAGAATCCTTGGATTACCATTCTATCGTTATGCCCACCAACTGATTCTGTCACTTTCCAAAGGTTCTCCGTTAAGTCTTCCGGGTTATTGAACAGTTTCTCGTCTCTTGCCATTAAATGCCTAACGAATACAGTTACTTCAGAGTCTGGAAGCTCAACGGGTCTAGGATTTTTCATGCTTTCGTCTGCATGGTTACATTCTAGATCACTTAAGCGGACTACTAATTGGTTTTCCGTTCTGCAAGCAATGCACTGAGCCTTAATGTTATACTCATTACCATAAGACAATTCTCTTAATTTGTATAGGATGAAATTCTTATCCGCGAGAGTTACATCTCGCAAACTAGCGCCTTGCATACAGGAATTAATTAAATCTTCAATGATTTCAGTTGATTCCGTGATAGAGGTAGCAGAGCGCAGTCGTCTTTCATCTTCGTACTTAAAAGGTCGAAGTCTAAGTTTTAAAGCTGGTATGTTTTCAAGATTCTTAGACGGGAGGTCTATAGAAACCCAAGCCTGCTTTGTTCTGCTTTTTTGTAATAGAGAATCTAAAGTGTTTTTGAGGTCATCGGTAGAAGTTACTACTTCAGGTTGTTCCTCTACTACGTGGGGTCTTGCGGGAACGTCACCACCTTGTAAGGGGGGTGAAGCTATTCCTTTCGCAAGGTCAATAATTGATTTTTCAGGGTCAGACATTGTTAAAAATTTTAAGTTTGTACTATAATAGTATACTTTAGATAAATTATGAAAATATTTGTTTCAAATATCCATTCCGTACTTAAAACATCCGATAAAGATGTGCTTAAGGCATTGGGAAAGAAATACAGTGCCAAAACTCCAGGGTATCAGTTTACCCCTGCCTACAAACGAAGGACATGGGATGGTACAAAACAATTTTTCAGTCCCCGCTCCGGTAAATTCGGAACAGGACTCTTATCTAGTGTCTTAAAAGACTTAGACTTTATTGACCGTGAGTACGAGATTGTAGACAATAGAACTCCTATCTCTTTCAAATCCTACCTTATCCCAACTATTGAACTTCGAGATTACCAAAAGAGTTTGGTGGAAGAAGCTTTATGCGAGAAAGGGTGTATTATAAAAGCTCCTACAGGATCAGGGAAAACAATTGTAATAGCTTCTATTTTGCAGGCTTTAGAAGGTAAGAAAGGTCTGCTTATTTTTAACAAAAAGCAATTACTGCATCAGACTTCAGAGTTTTTAACCTCCTGCGGTATTGAACACGGTGTTGCTTTTGGGGATGGGGTTGACATTAAAGACATTACCCTTTGTACTATTCAATCTATTGAAAAAGTGCTGGACACTCACTTGAAGGATTCCCAGTTTATTATATTTGATGAAATTCACGAATTCGCGAAAGGTAAATTAGCTTCCTCGGTGTTAAAGTCTTTCCCTGCTGCCCCCATTAGAATTGGTCTTAGTGCAACTCCCCCTTCTGAAAAATTCTCTAAGCTTTCTCTAGCTTCCTTTTTAGGTCGGGTAATTGAGTATGTGACAGCTGAGGACTTAATTTCTACTGGATACCTAACCCCTCCTTCTATCCAAATGATAGAACTTCCTGAGGCTCCTGAAAGTGAAACCCTAGGACTTTCTTACTTTGAAGTGTACGATAAGTTTATCGTTACTAATGAGCACAGGAATGATATAATTGCCTCCCTTACGGAAAATATCCAAAAGAAACCGAGCAAAACCTTAATTCTTACTAAGAACCTCAAGCATGCAGAAATTTTAAGGGATAAGATCCCTGGGGCATATAAGTTAGAAGGTAAAGATAGTCTTGAGGATAGGCAAAATACTTTAAACAGCTTTATTAGCGATTCGAGCGCTTCCGTTATGATTGGAACTGTAATCTTCCAAACAGGTGTTGATATTCCAGAATTGACCCACCTAATAAATGCTAGAGGTTTAAAATCAGAGATAGCTACGATTCAAGCTTTAGGGAGAGCTTTGCGCAAGCACGAGTCAAAACAACAAGTTTATATTTACGATTTCGTAGATACAGCACCCTATCTATCAAAGCATGCACACTCTAGAGTGTTAGCTTATAGATCCCTTAATTTTAATATAGAAACTCATGGAAAAAAGACAAACAAAAGAAACTAAAATTAATCTAATTTCAGACTCAGATAGAGATAGTATTAGACTAATAATTCAAAAGCTTGAGGACCTCGCTGCCCTTGCGAGCGACGAAGAACTAAATAACGAGCCTTTAATCTCGGAAGCCAGCGTGCATACCTTAGAATCTATTGTTATAGATTTACTCACCATGAAAGATACTCATCAAAAGTATCTTCTTAGGTGGGTTAAACAGGGTTACCTGTTAGACTAGGCTCCGTACTGACCGTTTCCCGGATCAATAGGTGGACGCTTAGGTTTTGGCTTTCCACCAATTCCTAATCCTGCTACCAAAGCTTCTAAGTCAGAAACTAGGCTTCCCATTCCACCGCCGTCTCCGCCGGGTCTTGGGGGTGCTTGTTGACCTTGCTGAGGAGGAACTCCTTCCCCATCCTCTACTGAATCGTCTCCGATTCCACCTTCTTCAGGAGCGCCAGGCGCGGCTCCTGGAGGGACTTGTTGTCCGTCCACTGGTATGCCATCTTCTGCGCCTACGTCTTGCTGTGATGGGTCTATGCCAGCCTGAGGCTCTGATTCAGGAGCAAACTCTGAGTCTTCTCCCGGAGCCGGGTTTTCACCTGGAACTTGGTCCTCTTCTCCGAATTCACCGTTCTGTTCTCCGCCGAATTCTCCTTCTTCTCCATTGAAGGCTTCTTCCTCTTGACCAAACTCATCTCCTTGATTAGGTGGAACCGCTTCTTCGCCTTCCATACCTTCTGCCCCAGGCTCTCCACCCATAACGCTATCTCCCCCTATGAGGATTTTTAGAGCCATTAAGTCTTTTGCAAGCCTTGGCATGTCAATGTAACTCATTAGCATGTTTTCTCCGATGACTTCTAAACCGCCTGCTTTAAAACATTCAGACAAGAAATCACTAACATCAAGAACCTCAACGCCTCCTTTTTTAGCAATGAAAGATGCGAATGTCTTCATAACATCTGACACTACATTTTTATCCTCTCCGAGAATAGAAAGAACTTCACACATTACTGAATTAGATTTTGCTAAGTTGTTAAACGTAGGGACGAATTTTAGATTTGCTACGTTAATACCGTACTTCTCATCAAGGATAGAAATAAGCTCCTTTTTAATCGGCTTCTTCCATTCATAAATCTTATTAATGAACTCCTTGGTATCTTTCTTAGTAACGACATCAGTAACGTTAACTTCATATAGAGAAGTTAGCATTTCTGTCAAATCTGATTTAGTTGCAAATGCGAAGTATGGAACATCTTCAACAACCTCTGCCAACGCCTCTTTAATAGGCAAATCTCTTGCAAAAATCATAGAAGAGAGCTTTTGTACGTTTTGGTTATCAATCCAAATAGTAGACATAGAGCTTTTGGCTTCTAATAGTTCTTGACGTACTAATTCTTGTCGGCATACCATTTCATACAAAGATCCGTGCTCCTCAAGATTTACTTTGAACTCTTTTGATTCGGTCAAGTCCGCTAAAGACAGTCTAGTCACCTTAAAGGCTGTTGACATTGCTGAGTTGATTTTTAGTGCACTTCGAATATCTTTGTTTTCTTTAATACTCTCGATGTTTTCTTTAATGTACTCAATGATGTTTGGACGAATCTCTTCAAGATCTTTAAATTCTTTGCTTTCGATAATCCTAGTAGCTTTACCAAAGAAATCTGCTTGCTTTTGCATTTTAGCTTGGTAAGAGCCTAAAGAGTTTCTCTTCTCAAACAAATCTAAAACGTCATCAAAAGAAGTATCTGCATCATTAAATTGACTTTCCTGCAAAGCATCCAAGAAGGAACTAATGCTATCTTCAATTTCTTCTTCGAGTTTTTGAGGTGAAAGTGCTTCCTGCGAAGACTCCACGACGAAATCAGTCAGTCGAAGTGAATCGTTGTCCTTGTCATATTTGCAGCAGATTACGTTTTCACTTTCAGATATGAAGGAAACGGATTCATCTCTAGAGTCTACAGATAAAATCTTTAGGTTTTCCCCTAAAGCTCGACCTAAGTAGTCGGCTGCTTTGTGGAGATTGGTTAAGTGCTTGTTGCGGTTTTCGAAAATCATGTATCTAGTCCTAATTTATATACCTTTCTGTATTACATAAAAGTTGGAATCTTTGTTATTGTCCTGCTTTAGGAGGTTGTTGAGTAGGTGGTTCCGCACCTTCAGCGCCTTCCGGGGCTTCTTCGCCACCTTCTTCGCCTTCTTCTCCCATAGGACCCCCCATAGGAGCTCCCATACCACCCATCATGGGATCTGGCTGCATTGCTGCTGCTTCTTCTTGTTGGGTTTTCATTTTGTCTTGTATTTTTTCTATCTCCTCTTCTGCCATTTGATAGTATTGCTTATACAACCATTCGTTTGGGAATAGTTCCAAACCTTTTACAGCTTGTACAACTCTTGTTTTTTGCTCGTCTAATTCAAGACGACGCTTTTCAAACATATCAGATGGAGGACATAGGTTAAGTTCCACACCTTCGACAAGGGTGGGGGGAAACTTGCGAAGCCTTAAATGTCGACGCACTAAGGTTCCTAGTGCAATTTCAATTTCTCTCTGCATTCGAGTTACAGCTCTTGCGAACTTAACGTCTAACTGAGAGAGATTAGCTTTTCTTTCAGGAGATTTATCCTTTTCTACAATGTAATCCTTAGGTACTTTAAGCGCTGCTAAAAGTTTATCTCTAAAGTATTTTACATCATCTGTTTCTCCCAAGTTTTGAGCCCCTGGAAGTGTTTCGATTTTAGTGTTACTTTTAGCTCTTGTAGGTACAAAGAAATCTTCATCTGTAGAAAGAGGGTTGTAACGCTCACTAATACCTCCGCTTTGAGGATCCCAAAACTTCTCTTTCTTGAACTTCTGCTTAATCCTTTCCATGTACATTTCTACTTTTGAAGTAGGTAAATTACCAACATCAATATAAAACACTCTTCGTTCGGGAGCCCTTGCTAATCGATAGATTAACATAGCGTCTTCCATTAAACGAAGTGATTTCCAAGCCCTAACACCCGGCGCTAAAATAGATTTGCCATAAGGGTAGAAATTTGGATCAGAGGTGTGAATACGGAAGTGTACAATTTGCTCTTTATCCAAAGTAATAAACTTTCCAGAACCTACACCGCCACCATACTGAGCGTCAGGAGCAAAAGCGGTTTTAGGGTCTGGCATTTCTTGAAGAAAATGCTTTAGGTATCCGTATTCATTTTCTACACGGGAGATATAATTAGGGTTCAGAACTTTTACTCGTTGAATACCCGCCTCCGGTTCATTCAAGTCTACAATATTCTCAATAAAACAATCCCCGTATTTCGATACATTTCTGACGATATCCCAAATAAACTCACGAAGTCTAACATTGTGAAGAAAATCCTCAACGGATTCCTTAACCATTTCGTTTTCGGTATTGATTTCAAAAATCTTACCTGTGATGTTTTTCTGGGTTGAGTCATCCCCGTAGATATCCAAAGCAGCTCCGATTTCTGGATACTCATCCATCTCCTCGTACTCCTTGTATCTACGCTTACGCTCGTACTCAACTTGAGGAAGCTTAGGAAGCCCTTTACTTACTCCGATACCCGCTACATTTTCAAAGGTATCAGTTGTTTTTAGTACATCACCAGCGAGCCTTCCGTGTTTCGGTTTACGCCCACGCCTAGCAAAAAACTTTGCAAAGAACCCTGATAGCCTACCAAGGTCTCGTCCTCCAGATGCAATTTTATAGCCTGGGAATTCTGTGTAACTCTCATCTAAGAGGTTATCGTCGTGTTCGTTTAGTTTATCAGCCATGATATATCTTCGTTTGCGTCATCCCCTGAAGTTTTGAAGGGCATGATCATAGGATCTTTTTTATCCTGATCGGTTATGTTTCTTAGAGGTGCCATAGGAGCACTATTACGAATATCATCAAAGACGTATGCAGTTAAAGCTAGGCTCATAACTAGGTCATCATTATACCCAGTGTCAGCTTCCACTTTTCCTGTATCCGTGATAATAAAAGTTAATAGTTCACTTACAGTCCTTTCAGATTTAATTCTAAGTTTAGAGGCTCGAAGTGCATCCTCCAAGGAAGTCAAAACAGTCTCCCTTGTTTTAGTAGTAATCTGTATACCAAAGTCAGCGTTATCGTCTACCCACATATTTTCGTATTCTAAATTTTCGAACAGTTCTTCAATTAAGGCAATCCCTAACCCGTTCCGTTCCACAACAACATGTGCTGTATTGTATTTAACCCCTTCGGCGTAAATTATTTTAGCAAAATCATGAATTGAGGTCTTGTTTGAATAAAATTCGGCAACTTGCTCCCCGTTATACACATCTATAATGTGAAAAGCGGAATAATCAAACTCTCGACCGAATGATGCGTCAACCCCAATAATATATTCACTGTATGGATCTGGCTCTTTAAACACTCGCATCCTGTTAGAATGTTTCAATGAGTATTCAGCAACTTCATTTTCCTTAAGACGTGCGAGTGTGTGTCTATCAATGAACGTATCACCCGTCCCTAGGAACTCGCATTCGTACTCTTGGAGCCACATACGTTCACCGATGTTAGGTTTCATTTCTTTAGCCCATTCTTCGGTGTAATCTGGATGCTCTCTCCACCAAATATCCACTACGTTGAAACTGTTTTTTTGTAATTCCGCGTCTCTGTAAATTTCGTAATACAGATTAGACATTCCGTTCACGGTAGAGATTAAGGTAGCCTTTCCTCCAGTAGAGATTGTAGGGTAGATTGCAGCCCAGAATTCCCGCATCTTATCAACAAATGCAGCCTCATCCACCATTAGATGAGATACAGCTTCACCTCGACCAGCTCCTGCAGGTTGAGACTTAACTCTACTCCCAGTAGTTAAGTACAAGGAGTGCTTGTTCTTTTCCCGTATTCCTGGTTTAAGCCATTTCGGGAGGTCGTCATACATGTTAACCACTCTCGCTAGGAACGCGGTTGATTCCCGGTCTCCAATAGAAACCACCATAATATTGTGGTGCTCTTTGAAAATAATTGACCAGAGGGAGTAAGCGGCACAAATAGTTGTGATGCCTGCCTGTCTAAATTTTCTAATAATATTAAACCTCTTATCTTCAACCTCACCAATTATTCTTTCCTGAAACTTAAACAAATCAAAGGGTATGATGCCTTTAATAGGGTGTTCAATGAGAACATAATTCCTAATAAAGTATACCGGATCCTCTGAACACTTTTTAAGTTCATCGAAGATTTGTTGTTTTGTTAGTACCATAACCAATGTTTTATTAAAGTATATAGAAAATGAAAAAGATCGCTTTTATTCCGTCCCGAGAAAATTTACCTCCTCCTCACCTTTCAGAGTACCTTCAAAATGCCGGTTGGCAAGTTTGTCTCCTTTCTGGGTACTCTAGTATTTTTGAAGCGTACTCCGATGCGATAACACTTCATGATATTAAGGCAAAAGATAAAGTAATTATGTGCCATGATGATATTGATATTATGACTGACAAAAAATACTTCAACATGTTTATTGACGAAAAGTTAGATAATTCTGATACAGGTTTTGTAGGGGTTGCAGGTACATGCTTACTTAAACATAGCGGAGTATGGTGGGAGGGTTTAAACCAGCCTCCAGGGCATCTTAACCCTTTAAGTGGTCTTGTGTATCATGGGAAGCCGGGAACGATGAGAGAGACGTACTACGGCACCTGTGGGCAAGTCTCAGTTTTAGATGGCGTATTCCTTGCAACGACAGGTAGAGTGTTACATACAATCTCACTAAAAAAGCCTAAATTCTTTACCGGGGATTGGGACTTCTACGATATTTTCTACACGGCGCAAACATACTTAAAAGATTTAAAAAATTATACTATACCTATATCACTTATTCATAATTCTCCCGGGGATACCAGAGGCAGAGACAGTTGGCATGAAAACAAGAATGCTTTTATTCGCCACTTTAGCGACAAACTACCTTTTTCGGTTACGTAGCGTAACTGATAGCTATAACAATCTTTTCCCCTGCCATAAGTTCATTTGTAGTTTTTTCAATTTCGGAGTCGGGATTATTTCCAAAGGCAGTTATAATAATTTCACTGTTGTTTACCAAAAAATCCTGAGACTCCTTAAACAGCTTTTGCTGCTCTAGTAAGTTTTCAGGTTTACCTTCTTGCATGGTGACGATTGCTTCACTTTGCTCTAACCCTAAAAACAATCTTAATTTTTGGCTCTTTGGGATATTATCAAAATAACCTTGATAGGGGTTAATTATACTATAAGGAATATCTAACAGCGAAAACAAAGAAAGTAGGTTGCTGGATAATCCCATTTCTGGGCACACGTAGATTTTCTTCGGTTTCAAAGCTAATAATAAGGCTTGTATGCGTGCTAACGCTTCATGTTTATCTTTTATCCGTTTTCCTTGTTTGACGTTCGGGAAATTCTTATCCCCGAAAAATCCAACTACCTTCCCAGTCCCAATTGCTCGTTTTAATTCGTCATACATGATACATTATTATTTAGATACCAAACTTACTTTTAGAAGTGTATATAAAGTAGGTAATTTACTATGAAAGAAGTCCCACAAGAAACTGTTAACACTATTTTAGAGAACGTATACTTCGGATACGGAAAAAAAGCTACACTTGGACACCCAAATGTAGATGGTGGAACCACCAACGTAAACTTAGGTAACGGTAACAAATGGGATGTCCCCATTAAGACCGGAACAGGAACAGGTCAAGACCAGGAGAACCAAGGCAAAGGTAGTGGTGATGGTGGTGTAACTGCAGACCAAACAGCAGGTTACGACGCTGCTTCTAAAGCGGGTCCCGGAAATGACACCTTTAGCCACGAAGCTGAGCAAATGCCAGCAGAGAAATCTATGAGCGCGGATGACGCGACTAAAGGTGGAGCAGGATCAACAGACCTTGGATACACCGCTGATGGTGGAAACACAGGGGTCAACCTTGGAAATGGCAACAAATGGGAAATGCCTTCCTCCCAACCAGCTGGAAGTGGACAGGATCAAGGAGTAGAGGACTCAGGATCTGAAGCAAACATTAAAACTTTCCCGGCTAAGCCTTGGTCGTCACAAGAGGCAGAGTCCATGAAGAAAAACAGTATAAAGGACCATCAAGAAATTTCTGTAGAAGACAGAATACAAAAGCTCGAAGAAGCTATTGTTACCATTTTGGAAAAGGTTACCGCTCTACACACCTTAGAAGAAGCTAAGTCAGGTCGTGAAGCTGGGAAGGATATTCCTTGGAGCGCTAAAGATGCGAAAGGCGATGAAGGTAATCAGCAAAATGGATACCCGAAAATTTCTAAAGCCGATAAGGCATGCGCAGCTAATGCTTCTAATGTAGTAGGTCCTGATTACGGACAACCGAAAGGCCATAAAAAAGCTAAAAAAGCTAAAAAGTAACCTTTACTTTCCTTTTATAAGGTATGGCGGATAAATGGAAATTGGATAGAACCTACTTAACAATGGCTAAAGTATGGAGCAAACTATCTGAAGCGCAGAGAATGCAAGTTGGTTGTTTAGTTGTAAAAAATAACCAAATAATCTCAGACGGATTTAATGGAACTCCCACGGGTTTTGATAATTGTTGTGAGGGAGAAGATGGAAGTACTAAGCCAGAAGTCCTACATGCTGAAAGTAATGCTCTTACAAAATTAGCGAAAAGTACTAACTCCTCAGAAGGAGCAACTCTTTACTGCACTCTTTCACCTTGCTTTGAATGTGCAAAATTAATAGTTCAAGCGGGAATCAGTAGAGTTGTATTTGAAGAAAAATACCGATTTGAGGAAGGTATTAAATTTTTAGGTAAAGCTGAAGTAGAGCTTATTTGGATGCAGAAGCAGGGTAACTAAGAAATTTTAAATCGATGAAGAATCCCAAAAAACGTATAAAAATTTTTATTAGTATCGTCTTACTTGGAATTATCTTAAGTAAGTGTGAATTACCAACATCGAAGCATTTCCTTATAGGACCCTCAATAATTTATAGCCCTCTATAGAAGCAATGACTGAGACCGCACTGTTTATCCGGGTGGTTCGCAGTAGTAAAGTTCCTTCCACTTGCTTAAAACATTACCATACCAGTGCTGATTTAAATTAGTAGGATCGTCAGAAGCCCCAATAGGCGCATAAATTTTAGCGTACCACTTTAAGAATTCCTCTACATCCGCAGGGTCGTAAAGAGTACCTGGATGTGGTGGAGTAGGGTTACTAAGGTAAGGCTCCCAAGCAGGTACTGGAGGTGGTCCCGCTGTGCCCTTACGCCACCTATCCATACATTTTTGCGTAGTGCTTGCAGCCCACCCTGCCTGTATTCTGTAAGTGGTACCCCAAGCCCTATCATGCGTGATACCATATTCTTTTCCATCGCCTCCGTTCTCGGCATGTCGGATAGCCGCAACGATACTTCCCCCGATCCACCGATCTTCATCACGAATATTATCGTCTAACGCGTCTATGTATTCCTCTTTGTGTTTTTCTCCGTCTTTCTTTTTAATAAAGTCTATTGACCCCTTAAGACCACAAGTTTTCTTTGACCCAGCCGTAGCGGCTACAGTACCCGCAACAACATTAGATCGCAGGCTATTTTGCCATCCTTGAGAAATAGGACTACCTATAGCTAAGGATACGTTATGTTTTTGCTGCGTGTTCAGGAAATTAATATTTGAAATATTCCACAGTTTACCTGCTAAGACGTACTCACATGCTGCCTTTCTTTGGGAACTATGTTGGCATTGATCCACCATATACTGTATTGCTTGACGATCAAGCTCGGCTAAAAAAGGTAACTGGTACTTTAAAGTAACAGCTACTTCTGGAGTCCCATTTATAGATTCGGGAACAAATTCATTTAATTTTACCCGTACCATTTTACTAAACTACAGACGCTCCGGAAGTGCGAAGCAGATCCCAATTTTGTGACCATTGGGAGAAAAACAGACAGCAGTACACTTTCGTTATAAAGTACCTTGTAGTTATGGTAGGGTCATTCGGAGCAACTCTAATGGTAAAAACGGGCGAAAACACTGCAATAGGGTATCTACTAGGAGTACAATTCATGGCCGTTTTTCCTATAATGGGACGCCTCTCTAAGAAGTACTGAAAATCATCCCGTTCGTAGTATTTACAAGAATGATTAAATTCACCTTGGACCCCTTTTAAAGATCTTTTTACGGTAGCACCGCCCGGTGATTTTTTAAACATATAATCAAAAACTTGCTGGTCCTCGAACATTTGCCCAAAATACTTGCCGGGCAAGCCAGGAACTTCCATCCCAAGCCTTTCTGCATAAGATTGAGCCATAGCTTTAAGGCTTACGTTAACTTCATCAGTAATCCAACTTTCCATTTCCTTTATTCGCTTATCATTAAGCTCTGCAGGTGTAAGTAATTCACTGAAGTCGACGTTTCCGGCGCTCCCTCCTCTATTTAAATTTATTGACATATTATATTTTCCTTTACCATTAGAATGAGACTTGGAACGCAAATCCAACTGAGAATGCGCCGAAGTTATCCCAGCCGCCAACAGGGTGAGTAGTATCGCCACCTGGACCTCCACGATCTCCACCTACCCATGTTTGCGAAGGGTTCCAAACCCTTCCGCTACCATTCAAAACTGGGTGTCCAGACCAAGTAGACATACCAAAATCATGGTCCGTCCTCAGGTCCCCCAAAGAACCTGGGAAGTAGTAATTTCCCCCAAACCACATGTTCCAACCGCCCCCCAATTCAAACCATTTACCTGCGCCTATCCATTTGTTAGAGCCTAGACTCCCATGAAGAGTGTAGTCACTAAAGCCATCTAAATAATCACCCAGATCTCCAAACCCTGTACCACTATTCATACGCCCGTTCATACCCTCAGTACCTAAAGAATTTAACATATTTTGCATATCCAGGTCAAGCTGATACGTCGCAGCATTAAAAGAAGGAGTAGAGTCTGGCCAACGATTAAAATCGGTAAGAGTGAGTCTAATATCAGTAGTATATTCGGAAAGATTACCATCGCCGACATTCGTGTCTGGCCATGTGTTGTGGCCTACTTCTGGAAATAATGTTGAGTAATGTGGCATAATTTAGTGGGGGTCTACAGGTTTAATAGGTGTTAGCGCACTTCGGAAACTGTGCTTTATATTGTAGGTCACACCGATTATTTCAAACTTTGCAGCATGTTCCTCTTGTGGGATATACACAGTCAAAAAAGAAACACTCGTTCTAGAGGCTTGTGCCAAACTTTTTGAATTTACAGGGATAAAAGATTCGAACGCTTCTACGGGAATGTAATAGTAATTAGATTCAAACGCGCGGCACCACCTGCTCATCCTGTGTCGTATTTGATGAAGACTTAGCTGTACGCCTGTGTGCCCTCCTGCTAAGCGTCTCTCCCCTGTGTTAAATATTTTGTCGTATAGCTTTTCGTTTTTAAAAAGAAAACGGTATTCAGCTCCTGTAGTAGGTTCTGCCGTTCTTAGGTGCTCTTTCCACGCTTCTAGCCAAGCTATTGCTTTGTCTTCGAGATTAGAACTCGGAAAGTCGCCTATCGATTCATTAGGACCGTGTGTAAAGGCTTGTCTAGCGACCTTAAGTCGAGCTGCATCTTTGACATTTACAGCATCTCCAGTGTGAGTTGAAGTGCCTCCTGTGTTATTATAGTGTGTTATAGCCATTATTTTAGTTCCACAGTGAGTGCCATCCATCCGCCGCCCAATTCCATGCAGCTTCCGCGCCGTTTGCGATACCCCCACCAATATCTGACATCAAGCCTCCAAAATCAGATGTGTCTACGCTAATCATGAAACCGTGCTGACTCGTTGCCTGGTAAGCTTCATTGTCAACAACCCATACAGGGGTATCGCCACCGGGACCTCCACGCTCACCACCTTCCCAGTGCCCTGTACCACGTCTAGAATAATTAGGAACTCCCGAGTCATCATCCCAAGGCACGCCATGGCTTGTTGCCTCGGCGCCAGTATAACTATAACCTAGCCAAATAGATGTATTATTGTCCAATTGGAATCGATTGCCGATGCGTAACGCAACGCCGGTGTCACCACCACCCGTAAGAAGAAGATCTAAATCGGGCCCTGCGGTATCAGGATTCTGGTTCATGATATCAACGAAACTCTGAGGGTTGTACAAATCGTAGGGTTCTTGCCATTCAGATTCCCATTCAGTCTTTGGCATGACAGGAGGCTGAGCCCCATCTTGAGTCATGCTATCTTGTGCATTGTTAAGCCTAACCCCACAAAATTTAAGGGGTAAGTTATCTACGATTAAACCCACAAGGTCAAAAGGCATACCACCTTGCTGACCTCCACACGACATACATCCATTTCCATTCGCCATAGTACTTTATATAGTTGGTTTCCTACCTGAGGAGTTTGAGGTTTCCACGCTATTATCGCCCTGTGTAATGACTACATTATCAGGTTGGATGTTAAGGCTAGTAGGTTGTTTCTGGAGTGCATCCTGTAGCATTGCTACCATTTCACTGTGGCTGTTAGCATGAGCTGTAACCATAGCGTTGACCTGACGTTCTGCAGATTCAGATAGCTTTGCTGTTGAGCGCTCTGCAGCAGCTGTAATAGCTTCTACTTGCACTTTGGTGGCTTCTGCTTGAGTTGCCATTTCTCTTTCACATATATCGCTATTCTTTTCAGCAATATCGTACATGAGCTCAATAGGATCTTTTACGTCCTTATCCTCAGTAATTCCCTTCAGAATTTGAGACAAATTAGATACAACCAAAGTGATCAATCCAGCCACTACAGCAATAGCTTCATTAGGCAAGGATTGAACGGAGTAGATGAAGGATAAAACGAGTACCAAAAGATAAAAGGCGCCCGTTTTTGCAAGGTGCTTTCCGGCAACCTCTTTACTTGACTCTGTAGCCCGGGTTAAGGCAATTTCAATATTACCTTCAGCTTTCTTCAGATCAATAGCTTCTTTGGTGTTTTTGGCAATATCATGCCCAATATCATCACCATTGATACCGCCGTTTGAATTACCTGCGGTACGAGCTTTAATCTCTTCTATAATATCTTTTCCCTTACCTGACATAAGTTTATCCCGGTCGACATGCCATTTTCCATCGTCATCCTTATGAACCATTTACTTTACCTTTTTGTCAATATAGTCATTAAAAGAATTATATTCTTTATTTTCTACCTGGTCATCCTGGTCATCCTGGTCATGAGCAGCAACCAGGTTAGCCATATCCCCATGTTGCGCTACTTTCTTGTTTCTTTTCGCTAATTTACGAACTCCCTCTGCTTCCTTTCCTACAGGTAAAGTTCCAGCGGTTGGGGGTTTTTGTGATTTTTTTCCTAGGTTTTGACCTACGAATTTTTTCTTTGTGGTACGTAGTTTAAGCTCCACCAAGTCACCCTCATGCTTTTGAGAACTGTTTTGCGCTTCTTCCCTCTCAGCATCTGTAGGCTCATAAGATGTGTCAATTTGCGTGTTCCCAACACCCGATTTCGCAGGACGTCCTTTGGAATCTACTGGATACCCTTGGATCCGACCTTTTGCCGCATCTCTTTTATCTAGTTTTCTCGCCTTTTCACGGCGCTGCCATTCCTGCTTGCGTTGTCTGCCTCTAGGAGTATCAGCAAACGGCACAGTCACTGCAGCTTCAGCTACTACTTTGCCTTCAAGTATAGCAGTTACCATTTCTGGTGTAATTTCATTAGGGTCAAGTTTGTATGGGTTTTTCATCTTTTTAATTTTTATGAGAAGTCATGTCTCCATGCTTCGTATTCTGGAATATTTAAACCTAGTACGTATAGGCTGTCTGCATACCCGCTCGAGAATAACCCTAGGCCATTACTAACTCGATCCGCAATTTCATTTACTACAGAAATCGTTTCTGCTCTCGCATTACTTTCCTGGAGTACAGAGTACATACCTGGAAGTGAGTATAGAGGTAAATAAGACCCTACAGCCCCAAACGTTATCGTACCAGCTCCGGTCCAACTTTCAGCCGCTGCTTCGGGAAGATTATGCCAGCTCCGAAAGGAGTACGACTCGTCGCAAGAAGCCCAATCTCGAAAGTTATTCCAAAGATGCGTTGCATGCACCGGGGTACCCACAGAAGAAGCTGCATAGCTCCAGCATTCGTCAGTAGTTTTATCAACTTCCTCATCTTGACCGGATACCCATAATCTACGGTTGTACCATTCTTGAGTAGTTTTAATAGCTCCTTGAGGACCTAAGTGACCGGATAAGTTACTAATAGCTCCATAGGTGTGCCCTAGGTAATCTGCGGAAACAGGATAAACAGTAAACTTTTGAGGTACTTGAAGCCCACTGGCAAAATAAGAGTTAGAACTTGTAGATGTGTACCTTGCCTGGACCTTTACATTTATATGGGAATTCCTAAAAGTTCCAGATACAGGAGTAATAGCGGAAAGCGTAATGTCACCATCTTCCCACGATCTACGTGCACTAGAAGGGACTCGCTCATACGCAATATCCATAGTTTGAGTCTCGATAAACCAAGGACCAACGCCTACTGCAGAAACATTTCCATTTCCGGAAGGCGGGTTGATATATGTCATCGAACCTGTTACGGAGAACGAGGTTGAAGGGTGAGGTGATGGGGAAATTCCAGGAGTCATGCTAGTAGTATTTAGTGAAGTGTTTAGCGCCGAAGGCGCGTTTTTTTATATCAATTTACAAAAATGAAGTAATTCTAAAAAACAAGCAACGAATAATGCTGTTCCCGGGAGACTTACAGCCGCTATAAGGAAAGCATTTAGCCAATCATTCCTTACATTTCTACGTTGTTCCCAATTACTTCTCACATTGTTATATAGGTTAGGCTAGATAATATACTATGACATCCATGAGAAAGAAAAGATATCAACTTTGGGAATGCTCGAAGTGCATGAGGAGAGCTCAATATGACGAAACGGGAAAGCTAACAGCTAATTGCACAAAAACATTACATGTAAAAAAGGGGAAACCCGGCAAAGCCGCAGGGAATTGTTTTCCTGTTACCACCATAGAATTTGAAAATTATCAAGACGCTGTGGAGTGGTACCAAAGCGACGGCGCGACTTTGCCTCATCCCTGGGGTGCGTGGGTTTCGGGTAGCCGTCCGGCTATCGGCACAGGCATCAGCGCGATTTGCCCAGGCTGTACTGGCACGAATTCGAATGTCACCCGACGTTAAAGTTTAAAAAATATGTATGTGGTCTTCAGGCTCACTTGCAGAAAATTTTCTAGTGCTTGTCATTTTTTCTTTCTTGAGTAGTATTGACCCCCGATTTTATGGGAGTAGGTGCCATCAGGGCGCCACCAACCCCATTTCCAGTATCGACTTGGACCCGCATCGTGTATTCTTTCTTCTAATCTATCCCTTGGGATCCCGCCCTTGGGAACAGATCCGTGATGATGAAAGGGCCATGGGGATTTACCGTGTTTATGTGAATGAAATATAGTAGCACCGGGTCTCGTTCCTTTACGGTCCGTTATAGTCGTTTTATGTGCGTGCGTGTGATGGTGAGGGAAGGGATCACCATTACCTTCGTTTCTTGAAAATGTCCTATTATCTTTCATTATAATTATATAGCATTGGAATTTTTATGGTACCTAATTTAAATCTCGACCGGTTTTGGCGGAACTTATTTTTATTTTTTTTTACATTGCGGTTATGTATAGGGGATCCTAAAGGATGTTTGGGCGTATGGGGGAGGAACGGAGTCCCATTGACGCGAAATCGTCCGGTGAGAAAGAAAATATGAGAAAGTTCTTGACATGAGAGATGCGCTATGATATAATAATATCATATGAAATCTCCTACTCACTCTCTCTATTGCAATCGCTCACGCGATTGGATATCTTCAGGTTCTTATGATGAATGCGTGGCTCATGCTAAACGCTTCATGTCATGCTCTGATAAACCTTGGCAATTCGCTTTCATGATTATAGAGGTAGGAAAATAAATACCACTTTATACTTGACAGGAGCATATCGCTATGTTATAATATCATCATGTTAGACGTTACCTTACACATACTCGCAGGGATTGGCACAATGGTTGTCGGTGCTTCACTTACATTTTCATACCTCACACTACGGGACGCACTAAAAAATGATTAAGTATGCCCTCTCATTCTGTTGTGGTGCTTTGCTCGCCATATTCATATTCCCACCTCAACCCTCTATAGAGATGGACGCTGTGCAAGAGGAGATTATTATACAAGAAGTGCTTGAACGCATGGAAGAAAATGGGTATAATGTAACCATAGCACGGCGTGATATAAAGCGTAGTTGGTGGGATTAGCCCACTAACTGCCAATATGGCATGCGCGGGCCGGTCGGCAAGTATTTTGCGACATCCTAGAAGTTTTCCTGTTTTATCCTTGACGTAGCCTATGCGCTAGTGTATAATATGCGTATGTCCTACGATTCTACTACTGTTCCTGTGTCCGTTGAAGAACGCCACAACCTCTCTCTTTCACTAGGCAAGGCTTTTGCTCAATCTTACGCACTACACCCATCGTGTGAGTTTACGACTCAACTTTTGGATATGTATCGTGAATCTCGCCGTATGGTGGATAATGAAAAGCCTCATGAGAAGCGTTACGGTGCTTTCGATGCTTACCTTATGACCCAAGACCAATACGTAGCATAATGCCTTTGCCTCCCGACCTGTCCAAACCTATATTTGCCATGATGCCACAGATGGCTGACCGGATTTTATGCGGAAAATGCTCTTTCTGTGCTGAATCTCTTGGTGAGTTTACCGATGAGTTATCAGAGCGAGAGTATGGCATAAGTGGAATGTGCCAAGCGTGCCAAGATAAAACTTTCGGAATTGAGGAAGAAAATGAACTTTCTGCTTGACACAGCCGATGCGCCACGCTATAATAAAGCCTAATGAAATCAATCAACTACTACGATTCTTCTTACAGCCCTAATGAGGCTTGTGAGGCTACAAATGCCCCTAATTGCTACTCGTGTGGCGATGGTGGATATATTGACGATACTTACAATGCTGAGGTCTACTGCGATTGTTCGGAAGGCGAGCGTCAATGTGTGCTAGATGCTGAAATTGAAGCAGACATGAAAGCAGAACAACACGCCGAGCGTATGTTCACCGACCATGCGTATGCGATAGACTCGCAGACCAGAAACGATGACCCAGAAATGTGGTAGGATTTTCATAAGCGCCAACCCACCGAGCGCACACAATACGGAGGGGAGTTTTTACATTATGGGTTTCTCACAAAAAACCCATTCCCATCGCAGGCATGCGTAGGTTTCCCGTGATAAGCGGGTGGGTTAGAAAGCCTTGGTCGCCCCTAAAAACCCCTTTTTCACCCTAACTGCCATTTTGGCAGCGCGGGGGGCCGCAGGAAATATTTTGCAATATCCTAGCATTTTTCCTGTTTTTTGCTTCCATTATGTGATGCGCGACGCTAAAATAGCAGTAATGAAACCTTCCACTACCTCTGTTCCTTCCGTCAAGGAAGCCCTATCTCAAGGCATGGACGTCTGCCTTCCTAATATCCTAGATGATTATCTACACTTTGCTAATCAAGGTATTGCGTCTGATGCTGTTATCACTCATTTATCATATGAGGTTGCTACTGAACATGATATATCTGCTACGCAAGCCGAAGATGTTATTTATTATACACTCGGTAAGTTGGGGGTAGAACTGTAATGGACGCTGTCGATTTTTCTATTAAGGCATGGGCTGACCGTTTCACTAACGAGAAGCAAGATATTGAATTGTATGAGGAAATATTAATTAATACTTTCTTTCAGTCTATACGCGAAAACATTAAAGAGGGTTCGCTCTCTCGTGATGCTGAAATAATGCTAGTGCTTGATTGCATGAATGCTACCATGAACGGCACAGATGATGAACACGCTGATACCCTGTCTCGATATTTAGGAGTGCGCGTCTAATGGTAAAATACTTTACTTACCTTGATAACCTTCGAGAGAGTGGTGTTACTAATATGCTTGGGGCTGTTCCCTACTTGCTCGAAGCATTCGAGGAATTAGATAGGAAGGAAGCTATAACCGTATTACAAATGTGGTGTGATAGCAAATAACACTTGATAAAATTGAGGGTGCGGGCCCGCACCTGCCAAAATGGCAGTTTGTATTATTTTGCAATATCCTAGAAGTTTTCCTGTTTTATCCTTGACGTTTAGGCGTGGATAGGGTATAATGTTAATAATGAAAACGAACGCTACACCTAAAATATCAAATGCCTCTAAAATGCCTTGTAAATCATGGTCGCTTCCTGCGTGGGAGTCATGCCCAAGTGCTAGAAAGTCTGACGGTAAGCCTGTTGATGCTTGTAATTATTGCTATGCCCTTACGGGTGCGTATCGCTTTCCTGCGACTATCGCAAGCCGAAAGCATAATATGGAAGATTGGAAATGCGATGATTGGGTTTCCGTTATGGTTAAGAAAATAGGCAAGGCTAAGTATTTTCGTTGGTTTGATAGT